>Ga0208047_1000363_pt1 | contig 17107 bp, 10 predicted proteins | sample Kivu_220m_FD_184162 | JGI IMG/M metagenome (GOLD analysis project Ga0208047, IMG submission 184162) | Freshwater microbial communities from Lake Kivu, Western Province, Rwanda to study Microbial Dark Matter (Phase II) - Kivu_220m (SPAdes)... | ecosystem: Environmental > Aquatic > Freshwater >...
CAACGGCTCGACGAGCCATTTAGTCCTCGACGATATCGTTCCCCTCGCGGCCGAGTGGCGGACGGACCCGCCCGCTCCGATGATGGTCGTCACCGGGCCGGGGATCGCTTATCGCCTCGAGAAAGGGCGGATTGTCGCCGAGACCCAGAGGATCACCCTCATCCCGTATTTCGCCTGGGCCCACCGGGGCAAAGGCGAGATGTCGGTCTGGATCGCCCGGGAGAGGGAAAGAGCCAGGCCCCTGCCGGAGCCGACCTTGGCTTCGCAAGCGAGAGCGAGCGCTTCCGAAGGGGCCAAGGGCTTGCCCGGTATCAACGACCTTTTCGAACCCGCGAATTCGAACGACCATTCGCACGGCTACCTGCACTGGTGGCCGAAGAAGGGGACGGTCGAATGGGTCGAATACGCCTTCGAGAAGCCGGCGAAGATCTCGGAAACCTCGGTCTATTGGTTCGACGACACGGGCCAGGGAGAATGCCGGATTCCCTCCTCTTGGAAGGCTCTCTATAAATCTGGCGACAAATGGCTTCCGATCCGGAACGCCGGACCGTTCGGCGTCGCCAAGGATGCCACCAACACCGTCCGGTTCGCCCCGGTGACGACCTCGGGGCTCCGCCTCGAAATCCAGCTCCCGGAGAAATTCTCCTCCGGCATCCAGGAATGGAAAGTCAAATGAACCGATAGCGCTTCGGCGGGGCCGCCTTCGGCCCCCGGCCCCGGGGAACCAGTCCCGTCGGTTCCCCCCGTCGGCGAGGCCGACGGGACCCCCCTCCGCTACGGGGGCTTAAAGGCGGGCCCGCCGTCGCTCCATCGGTTCATTTGGATAAGGAGCTAAGGATGAGGAAAAGAATTATGACGACGATTTCCATTCTTTCGATGATGGCGGGCCTCCGAGCCTCCCACCCGTCGGGCGACGATTCATCACGACGACCGCGCCCTATCGGTTCATTTGGGTAGGGAAAGAATGATATGAAGAAGATCATCATCTTCCCTGGAGCCGGCGGCCTTAGGCGGTCCCGCCGTCGCTCCATCGGTTCATTTGGATAAGGAGCTAAGGATGAGGAAGAGAGTCATTACGGCCATTTCACTTCTTTCGATGATGACGGGCCTCCTTGCCGTCGGGGCCCTTTCGGCGGGGCAAGGCGGAGGCAAGAATATCGTCGTCAACCCTTCCTTCGAGGACGTCGAAAAAGGCCTCCCCGTCGGCTGGCGGACGGCCAACTGGGGCGGCAGGGCGGCGGCCGCGGGAGTCGAATTCGCCGTTGATGACGCGGCGGCCCATTCGGGGAAAAGAAGCGTCCGAATTTCCTCAACGTCCGGGGCCGATGCCTCGTTCCAGGCGATCGTTCCCGTTAAGCCCTACGCGAAATACAAGCTCAGCGGCTGGATCAAGACGGCCGACGTGAAGCCGGTCACGGGGAGAGGAGTCCTCATCAACCTCCACGGCCTGAACATCGCCAGTCCGGCCGTCTCGGGGACTCAAGATTGGACACGCCTTGAAGTCGTCTTCGAAAGCGGGGCCAACGACGCCGTCTCCGTCAACTGCCTTTTCGGCGGCTTCGGGCGGGCGACGGGCACGGCCTGGTGGGACGACATCGCCTTGGAGCTTCTTTCCGCCCGGCCGCTCAATCCCCGGGCGGCGGTCGACGCCAAGGCCGAGGGCGCGCCGATTTCGAAGTACATCTACGGCCAGTTCATCGAGCACCTGGGCCGCTGCATTTACCAGGGCATCTGGGCCGAGATGCTCGAGGACCGGAAGTTCTACTACGCCGTCGGGGCCAAGGAGTCGCCGTGGAAGGTCGTCGGCGAGGCCCGAAACGCCCGGATGAATCCGGTGATTCCCTACGTCGGCGTCCACGCGCCCGAAATCCGGCTCAAGGGGGACGGCACGCCGGGCGGCATCGCCCAAGACGACCTGGCCGTCATCGCCGGCAAGACATATGCCGGCCGGATCGTCATCGCCGGCGACCCCTTGGCCGTTCCCATCCGGGTCAGTCTCGTCTGGGGGACGGGCGCGGCCGACCGCCAGACCGCCGAGATCAGGAATATCGGGAGCGATTACCTGACCGTCCCGCTGGCATTTACCGCCGGCGCCTCGTCCGAGAAGGCCGGGCTGGAGATCACGAGCTCCGGAAAAGAAGCCTTCCGGGTCGGGGCGGTCTCCCTCATGCCGGCCGACAACGTCGAAGGCTTCAGGCCCGAGGTGTTGAAGGTCCTCAAGGAGCTCGATTCGCCCGTTTACCGGTGGCCGGGCGGGAATTTCGTCAGCGGCTACAATTGGAAGGACGGGATCGGCGACCCCGACCGCCGTCCGCCGCGCAAGAACCCGGCCTGGCTGGGCGTCGAGCACAACGACGTCGGGATCCACGAGTTCATGCGCTTCTGCGAGCTTCTGGGGACCGAACCTTACATCGCCGTGAACAGCGGCCAGGGAAACGAAACCCTGGCCGCCGAGGAGGTTGAGTACACGAACGGCGCGGCCGAGACGGCGATGGGAAAGCTGCGGGCGGCCAACGGCCATCCGGCGCCGTGGAACGTGAAATTCTGGTCGATCGGCAACGAGATGTACGGCAGCTGGCAGCTCGGCCACATGCCCCTCGCCGATTACACCCTCAAGCACAACCGCTTCGCCGGCGTCATGAGGGCCAAGGACCCGTCGATCAAGATCATCGGCGTCGGAGCGGTCGGGCCGTGGACGGAGGGGATGCTCAGGGAAAGCTCCAAGGCCATGGACTACATCAGCGAGCACTTCTACGTCCAGTCGCAGCCGGGGCTTCTCGGCCACGTCAACCTCGCTCCGCGCGAGGTCAAGAGGATCGCCGACGCCCACCGCCGATACCGGGAGACGATCCCCGAGGCGAGGGAGGCGGCCATCCCGATCGCCCTCGACGAGTGGAACTATTGGTACGGGCCGCACGTCTACGGGGAGCTGGGGACGCAGTATTTCCTCAAGGACGCCTTGGGGATCGCGGCCGGCCTGCACGAGTATTTCCGCAACAGCGACATCATTGTCATGGCCAACTACGCCCAGACGGTCAACGTCATCGGGGCGATCAAGACCTCGAAGACCGAGGCCGTCTTCGACACGACCGGGCAGGTCCTGAAGCTCTACCGAAATCACTTCGGGACGATCCCCCTCGAGGTCGGGGGGGCGCCCGAGCCGCTCGACGTCGCCGCCGCCTGGAAGGACGGGAAAAAAGCCCTGACCGTGGCCGTCGTCAACCCGACGAAAACGGCGCAGAAGCTCGCGATTTCGTTCAAGGGGGTCCGCCTCCAGGCGACGGCCAAGCTCTACCTGATCACGGGGGCGGACGAGATGGCCCACAATATTCCGGGCAAACCGCTCGCCGTGACCATCGAGGAGAAGGACGGCGTCCCGTTCGGAAGCGTCCTCACCGTCCCTCCCATCAGCGTCTCGCTCTACGAGGTCTCGGTCAAATAGCCGAGGGCTTGGCGGGTGAGGTGATGAAAGACTGGAAGAGGGCGTTCAGCATCGTTAAAATCATCGTTCTCCTCGCGGCCTGCATCGTCACGACGTTTCTCCTTCTCTCCGGAGCGGAAAAGCCTTCGCCCGCCGCGGACTATCCGATCAGGCCGGTGCCCTTCACCCAGGTCAGGATCGGGGACGTCTTCTGGGCGCCGCGGCTTCGGACGAACCAAACGGTTACCATCCCCTACGCCCTCCGGAAGAACGAAGAGACGGGGCGGGTGGAAAATTTCCGCAAGGCGGCCGGCCTCGTGAAGGGGCCGTTCCGAGGCCGGCGGTTCAACGACTCGGACGTCTACAAGGCCATGGAAGCCGCCTCCTACACCCTCCGGCTCGAGAAGAACGAGGCCTTGGAGAAGGAGCTCGACGACCTCGTCTCGCTCATCGCCAAGGCCCAGGAGCCCGACGGGTATCTCTTCACCACGCGGACGATCGACCCGAAGAATCCCGCTCCAGGCTCCGGTCCCGAGCGATGGTCGAATCTCCGCGTCAGCCACGAGCTTTACAACGTTGGCCACATGTATGAGGCCGCCGCGGCCCATTTCCAGGCGACGGGGAAGCGCTCGTTTCTCGACATCGCCGTCAAGAACGCCGACCTCTTGGTCGAGATATTCGGCCCGGGGAAGCGCCGGGCTTTCCCCGGCCATCAGGAAATCGAAATCGGCCTCGCCAAGCTCTTCCGGGCGGCGGGAGACCGCGCCTATCTCGGCCTCGCCAAGTTCTTCCTCGACGAGAGGGGTCGCTATTTCCAGGGTGAGCGCCACGACCCCAAGGACCCCTTCGCGGTCTACGACTCGGACGAGTACATGCAGAACCACAAGCCAGTCCTGGAGCAGGATGAGGCCGTCGGCCACGCCGTCCGGGCGATGTACATGTACGCCGGGATGGCCGACGTCGCCGCCCTGGGCGGATTTCCCGACTACGCCAAGGCCATCGACCGGCTGTGGGAAAACGTCGTCGGCAAGAAAATGTATGTCACCGGGGGGGTGGGGGCGCGCTCGACGTCCGAGGCTTTCGGCGACGCCTACGAGTTGCCCAACCGGACGGCCTACGCCGAAACCTGCGCCGCGGTCGGCCACGCGCTCTGGCAGCAGCGGCTCTTCCTCCTTCACGGCGAGGCCGCCTACGTCGACGTCCTCGAGCGGGTCATGTACAACGGCCTCCTCTCGGGCGTGTCGCTCGACGGGATGTCCTTTTTCTACCAAAACCCGCTGGAGTCCGACGGCAAAACCGAGCTCTATCAGGGACAGGTCGGCCGGGCGCCGTGGTTCGAGGTCGCCTGCTGCCCCCCGAATATCAGCCGCTTCCTGCCCTCGGTCCCTGGGTATGTCTATGCCCTCAGGGACGACGCGATTTACGTGAATCTCTTCATCGCCAATGCCTCCTCCTTCGACGTCGCCGGCCGGAAAATCGCCATCCGCCAGGAGACGCGCTATCCCTGGGACGGCGCCGTCCGGATCGCGGTCGAACCCGAAAAGCCGGCCGAACTCACGGTTCTCGCCAGGATCCCCGGCTGGGCGCGGAACGAACCCGTGCCGACCGACCTCTATCGTTTTGGGGACAAGTTCGAGGGGAAACCGACCCTCAAGGTCAACGGCGCCCCCTTGGCGATCGACCTCGTCGAGGGCTACGCGAGGATCCGGCGCGTTTGGGCCATAGGGGATATCCTCGATCTCGAACTGCCCATGCCCGTCCGCCGGGTCGTCGCCCACCCCGCCGTCAAAGCCGACGAGGGGAGGGTGGCCCTCCAGCGCGGCCCGGTCGTCTATTGCGCCGAAGGCGCGGACAACGGCGGCCGCGTCCTCGACCTCGCCATCCCCGACGAGGCGGGATTCACGGCCAAATTCGACCCGGCTCTCCTCGACGGCGTCGTCGTTCTTTCAGGGTCCGCGGGATGGGGCCGTCCCGTCCGTCTCATTCCCTATTGCGCCTGGGCCAACCGCGGCCCCGGCGAGATGGCCGTCTGGTTCCCCCGCCGCCGGGCCGATTGACATCTGGGCGGCCTTTGGGGTACGGTTTCACCATGGCCAAAATCGTCATCCGTCACAACCCGTCTCTTACCAAGGACAAGCTCCTCGAACTTTTTCAGAAACGATTCGGGGGGAATTACAAGGTCTACGAAACCAAGCTTCTCGGGGCCGACCTCATCGTCAAGAAGAGCGCCACCACCGGCGTCTCGGTCAAGCTCGTCCAGAAGTCCGACTCGACCCTCATCCGTTTCGGCGCCTTCGCCCCCTCGGCCGCCGTCCGCATCCTGCTCTACGGGTTGATCATGTACCTCTTCGTCATGAAGAGTTGGAAGAAGCTGACGGCCGAAGTCAAGGAGTACATCGAGACCGAGCCCGCCTTCAAATAATCCCCCTCCGGAAAGACATAGACACCGCCCCTCTGTTTCTTCTATACTTCCGCCTCGGGCTATCGGACGACGATGACATCGCTTCACCCGGCGGGATGATCGCATGCTCAAGCTGAATCTCATTTACACCGTCGCCTTCGCGGGGCTCGTGTTGTTCCTGGGCTACGGCCTCCGCCGCGCTTTCCCTTTCCTCGAAAAATTGAATATCCCCGCCCCGGTGGTCGGCGGGCTGGTCGTCTCGCTGGCGACGCTCGTGGCGCGGCAATTCGGCGCGACGCTCTTCGAATTCGACATCACCCTCCGCGACCCGCTGATGATCGCCTTTTTCACGACCATCGGCTTCGCGGCCAGCCTGTCCTTTCTCAAGAAGGGGGGCCCTCAGGTCCTGATTTTCTTCCTGGCCGCGACCGGCTTCGCGGTCCTCCAGAACGTCTGGGGTATGCTGATCGCCCTCGGCGTCGGCGTCAAGCCGCTCTTGGGGGTCATGGCCGGGTCGGTCTGCCTGACAGGCGGCCCGGCCACCGGACTGGCCTTCTCGCCCTTGTTCGAAAAGGCGGGGATCAACGGAGCCGCGACCATCGCCGTCGCCGCGGCCATGTTCGGCATCGTTTCGGGGGGCCTCGTCGGAGGGCCCATCGGGACTTTCCTCATCCAGCGCCACAAGCTGAGGAAGCCGCGGCTGAAAGGGCAGCCGGTCGAAATGACGACCGCGGACAACATCGTCGAAGAGCGGATGGGGGAGCCGACCGTTTCCGCCCCGCTGGATGAGGACAAGGAAACCTATCTCCTCCTCAAAACCCTGGTCATCGTCCTGACGGCCATGTGGGCCGGTTCGTGGCTCAGCGCCCTGTTCACCCGGCTCGGCATCACCCTTCCGGCCTACGTCGGGGCGATGTTCGCCGCGGCCATTTTCCGCAACGTGGACGACGTGACGGGATGGCTGAAGCTCTCCCAGCGGAAGATCGACGATATCGGGCATATCGCCCTCTCGCTGTTCCTCGTCATCGCCCTGATGACCCTCCGGCTCTGGGAGCTGGCGGGATTGATCCTGCCGCTGGTCGTCATCCTCTTCGGGCAGCTCGTTCTCGTCGCCGTCTTCAGCGGCTTGATCGTCTTCAGGCTCATGGGGCGCGACTACCAGTCGGCCGTGATGAGCGTCGGGTTCTTCGGCTTCATGATGGGGACGATCGCCAACGCCATGGCCAGCATGAAGACCATCGTCGAACGGTACGGCCCCTCGAAGCACGCCTTTCTCGTCGCTTCCATGGTCGGCGCCTTCTTCATCGACTTCACGAACGCCCTGATCATCACCGTCTTCCTGAACGTCTTCGGATAGTTCCCGTGGAAGGATGGAGCCGTTTTCTCGATTATCGCAAGGTCAGGGGAGCGGTCGCGTAAGACAAGGCTCCCGTCGTCGTCTCCTCGGCATAGACATACAGAATATAGGACCCGGCCGCTGCGCCGCTCAGCGAAACCTCGAAGAACTGGACGAACGTTTCTCCCTGATCGATCCGGTCGTGGAGGGTCACGGGCACCGGCATTCGTTTCCCGGTGGCCGCGTCGACCAAGGCGGCCTTCATGGCGATCTTGGCCTCGTCGATCCCCATGACCGTGCACGGGACGGCGCCGTAGATCCGGAACGTTCCCCACGCCAGGGGGGAGATCGCCGGGGCATAGCGGCGGACGTCGACGGGATAGATCTTCATCCACCTCAATCCCGGCGTCCCGGCTTCTCCGGTCTTCGCCGCCTGCCCCTCGAGGAAGACCTGCCCCGGTTCGGGCGAGAGGGGGAGAACCGAGTGGAGGCGGATGCTGGCCGTTTGAGGGGCTGGGACGAAAACCCTGGCCGTGGCCACGGCGGCATTTCCCGTGGTAAGGTCGCGGAGGACGAGCCGGCACTTGTAGGCCCCGGCCTTGACGAAGACGGCCGTGCTGAAATAGACGGGCCGGTCCTTGAACCGGCCGAGATTGTCCACCGCCCGCCTCATGTCGGCCAGGGCGCCGTTCTCGTCGAAGACGCAGGTGACGATCTCGACCTTCTCTCCGCCGAGCTTTTCGACCGACTCGGCCGGGATCCGGGAGATCATGAGGAGGTTCGCCTCCCTCGTCGGCGGGCAGGCCAGGGCGGACATGGCCGCGGGAAGCGGGGCCTGGAAGAGGGGGTCGTCGGAGAGGGCGAGGTCGAGGAGGTGGAGCTGCCGCTCCAGTCCGGACGTTTCGGCGAACGGCCGGGGGTTGTAATAGCCCCTTTGGGCGCGGACGTCCAGGCCGCGCCGCTTGACCTCGACCTTGATCTCGTGGTACGCGCCGTCCCACGTCTCGGTGACGGGATAGCCGAGGACGTAGAACGTTCCCGTCATCCGGTCGAGCTGGTCGAGGTTCCTCTTGTATTCGTCGATATTCCCGTAATATTTCCCGCCGGTGATCGCGGAGAGGCGCTCCAGGGAATAGCGGCCCGTCACCCGCTCGTCCTTGAAGACGAGGTTCGTGTTCTGATGGACGCCCTCCTCGGTGAAGAGGTTGCGGTAGCGGGCCTCGAAGGTCGCGTCGTCGTAGTCGAAGAGCGTCGGGACGGCCGCCGCTTCGCGGGTGTCGAAGGTGAACATCGAGCAGTTGGCCGTGGCCAGCTCCTTGAGAAGGGCCTCGTTCTGGGTCCGGAGGATGTAGTCTCCGACATCGTACCCCCGGGGGCTGTTGACGCTGATCGGGTTGCCTTCCTGGTTTCCGTAGATGAGGGAATTGGCGATTCCCGATGAAAAGAGGAGGATCTGCTTCTGTCCGGGAACGTAGCGGAGGGCCCGGGCCAAGGCCGAGAGCTTCAGGATGAAATTCTGGGCCTGGCTCTTCGATTCCTGGCGCCGCCAGTTGAAGACGGCCGTCTTGCTGGCGGGAGGAGCGCTGGTCGAGGCGGGGTCGGCGGACTCGCCTCCCTGGAGTTCGGGTGGGGCCTCGCTCTCGGTCTGAAGCCGCCAGTATTCCTGCTCGATGTCCTCCGCCCGGCCGGCGATGCCCTTGAGGCCCAGCGTCTCCACAGCCTGGTGGACCTTGGCGATGTCGGTCGTCAGAAACTCGTGGATCGACAGACCCCGGGTGAGAGAATAGGAGGCCAGGCCGAGCTGGTCTCCGGGCTTGACTTCCGTGTCGATAAAATGGAGAGCCGCTTCCTTGGATTTTCGGGTCCCGCGCTGGCTGTTGAAGGCGAAATCGAAGAAAAGAAAGAACTTCCGGGACATCGCCGCCGTCTTCGGGACGCCGGGGAGGAGCTCCGCGGCCGCGGCCTTTTGGAGTTCGGCCGTAAGAGCGGGGGAGGCGGCCAACTCGCGCTTCTCGAACGCCGCGACCTCGACGGGCCGCCCGTCCTCGGTCAGAATGAAATCCTCCGGGCGGAGGTCGGAGACGGCCTTGCCTTTCCTGTCGGTGACATAGACCTGGACGAGCTTGAGGACGACGGCGACCTCGTGCCGGAGGGGTTTTTGGGGCCGGATGACGACCTCTTGGGAGATGCCGGCGGTTCCGGATGGGGCGGAAAGGAGGGCCAGCAGGGAAATCGCTTGGATAAAAAGCGCCCTTTTCTTCATCGCCGTCCTTATAATAGCAAGAACGGCGCCGGATGGGGAAAGTTTACTTTTTCTTCTTGTCGATTTCGGCCTGGATCTTCTTCAGGTTGGCTTTGTAGAACTCGAGATTGTAGCCGGCGGTGTCCAACTCGATCGCCTTTTCCTCGGCCTTGAGGGCGTCCTCCGGCCTTCCCAGGGCCAGGTAGACGGAAGCCAGCGTGTCCCAGACGTAGGGGACATTCAAGGAAGACGTCTCCGGCGGAAGCTTCACCGCCTGCTCGGCCGCCGTCAGGGCGCTTTCGAGATTTGTCTTTTTGCCCGCCCAGAAACGGGCATAGCTGGCCAGGGCGAGCGGTTCGTCTTGGCGGCTTTGGATACAGGCGGGACCGTAGATGGCCAAGGCCCGGTCCGCTTTGCCCATGAGGAAGAAGGCGTCGGCCGCGGTCTGGATCGTGTAATACTCGGGGGGATTCTGCTTCAGGGCCGTTTCCAAGGCCTCGGTCGCGCTCTCCATATTCTGCTTTTTCTGGGCCCAGAAGCGGGCGTAGTTGATCAGGGCGGAGGCGTTCGTCCCGACCGTCCGGACGAACTCCGGGCCGAAGATCCCGAGGGCCTTGTCGAGTTTTTCGTCCTGAAGGAAAAGGTTCGCCGCCGATTGGCGGAAATAGGCGTTCTCGGGGGCGAGCTGGATCGCCGTCTTGAGCATCTTTTCGGCGCTTTCGAGGTTCGACTTCCGCTCCATCCAGAAGGTCGCGTATTCGGTCAGGGCATAGGCCAGGTTGGAGACCAGGCCCTCGGCGAACTCGGATCCGTAGGACGCTTCCGCCCGGGAGAGGTCGCCCTTCAAGGCGTAGAGCTCGGCCCTCATGTTGGCCGCCGTGCCCTCGTCGAAGGCCTGAAGCCCTTCGATGACGTCGATGGCCCGGTCGAGGTTGTCCTTGGTCTGGGTGTTGCGAATGCCGTAATAGTACCGGAGCCAGGGGTCGTCGGGGTAGAGGGTCAGCGCCTCGTCGAAGAATTTATCGGCCTCCTCCTTGCTCGTCCTCGGCGAATAGTAATGGGAGGCGAGGGCGGAGTAGGCGGCTTTCCGGAGCTTGCTCGCCGGGTATTTTCCGAGAAAGGCCCTCATCGGCTCCGGGCTGCGGGCGACTCCCCGGCCGTAGTTCGCGTTCTGGGCGATCATGAACTCCGCGTATTCCGTGCAGGAAACCGTGCTCTTCTGGTACTCCGTGGTCCCCAGCCTGCCTTCGGGGTCGGCGGCGACGACCTCTTTGTAGAGGGCCATGGCCTTGGCGTCGTCGAGCTTTTCGGAAAACTTGCGGGCGAGCTTGATGAGATTCGGGACATCCTTGGGATCGGCGGCGTAGGCCGCGCTCAGGGCCTTGTAGGTCTCCTCGCCCTTGAGGACCTTGAGGATTTTTTTGTGGAACTCGTCGGGAGGGGCGCTGTAGCCCCGGATCCAATCGACTTCCCGGCCCTCACCGTCGAGAAAGAGGAGGAACGGGGTCCCCGAGACGCGGAACCTCTTGAAGACGGCCTCTCCCGTCTTCTCGGCGCGGGGGGCGCGATAGAGGACGAAATTTTCGGTCAGGAAGGAGCTGAATTTGGGATTGGCGTAGTACTGCTGACCCAGCAGTATGCAGCTCCCTCAGCCCCCGGAGACGAAGAAATCGAGGAGGAGAAGCTTTCCTTTGGCTTTGGCCTGGGCCAGGGCGTCGTCGACCGACCCGCCGAGCCAGGCGACTTGGGCCGGCAGGGCGGAAGAGAAGAGGAGGAGAAGGACGGCGGCCGCGAGCGCTTTTTTCATGGAGCCCTCCTTGGAGATGACCATGTCCCTCTTCGCTTCGACTATAGCCCACTTCCGGGACGAAATCAACTTCACGGATTCACCGGACAACGAGGCTCGCCGTCGAGAAGCTCAGCGAGCCAGACATCGTTTCCTCGGCGTAGATGTAGAGGATGTGAGACCCGGGGGGAAGTCCGTCGAGCGAGAGGGCCAACATCTGAACGACGGCGCCGTTCGCCGCAACCTGGCCTTCCGGGACGACGCGGGGAATGTGGATTTCTCCGGTCGCGGCGTTGACGAAAGCCGCCCGGAAGGCGAGGCGGAAGGCCTCCAAGCCGGCAATCGTGCAGGGGACGACGGCCCGGATTTGGGCGGTCCCCAAGAGCGGAGGGCCGAGAAGAGGCATGAAGGCCTTGTCGTCGAAAGGGTAGAGAGCCGTCCAGGAGCCCACATCTGCCGTTTTCCCTTCGAGATACGCGGCTTCGGACCGCGCGACGAGGAGCAGAGGGGGATGAAGCCGGATGCCGCGTTCGAGAGGCTTGGGAACGAACGTCCGGGCCGAGGCGACGGCCGCCTCGCCCGATTCAAGATTCCGGGCGACCAGGCGGCATTGGAAAGAGCCGGGCGGGAGGGCCGCTCCCGAAGAATAGAAAACGACGCTTTCCTTGAACTTCGTCAAATCGGCCTCGGTCCGCCGCAGGTCGGTGAGGTTGTCAGCTTCATTGAAAATGAACGTCACGAGCTCGGACGGACCGCCGGCCAGCTTCTCGACGGCGTCCATGGGCAGTTTGGTCAGGAGGACGAGGTTGGCGGTCTCGTCGGCCGGGCCGGCGGCGAGAGGGATCATCGTCCCCCGGGCGGGGGCTTGGAAGACTGGATTGTCCGAGAGAGCCAAATCGAGGAGGTGGAGCTGCTTTTCGAGGTCGGAGTATTCGGCGAAGGGCTTGGGGTTGAAATACCCCGATTGGGCCCGGACGTCGCAGCCTTTCCGCTTGACCTCGACCCGGATTTCGTGAAAGGCCCCGTCCCAGGCCTGGCTGATCGGGTAGCCGAGAACGTAATACGTCCCCGTCAGGATGCGGACCTGGTCGAGATTGCGGTCGGATTCGTCGATGTTCCCGTAGTATTTCCCCCCCGTGTCCCTGGAGAGCTTGGCCAGCGAATAGAGCCCCGTGAGGTTGTCCTCCTTGAAAATCGTGTTCTGGGTCTGGTTGACGCCCCCCACGGTGAAGTTGTCGCGGCCCCTCCCCCGGAAATCGCCGAAGGTCGCCTCGTCGGCGGCGAAGAGCGTCGGGACTATCGGTCCGGCCCGCGTGTCGAAGGAGAAAACAGCGCAATTCGAGGAGCTGAGCTCCTTGAAGAGGGTTTCGTACCTTTCCAGGAGGATCCGGTCGGCGACCTCGAAAGGCGAGGCCGACTGGGCGCGACTCGTTCCGGCCCCGCCCCCGCCGTCCTCGCGGGGCGTCCCGGCCGCGCCGCCGTAGATGAGGGAGTTGGCGATTCCGGTGGAGAAGAGGATGAGATGTTTCTGCCCCGGGACGTAGCGCAGGCCCTTGGCCAGGGCGGTGAGCTTGAGGATGTAGTTCTCGGCCTGTTTCTTCGAATCCTGCCGCCGCCAGGGTATTTCGCCTTCCCGGCCGGATTGCGGCTGGATCTGGCCGGTGGCCTGGAGCCAATATTCCTGCTCGACGTCCTCGGCCCGGCCGGCGATGCTTTTCACGTCGAGGGCTTCGACGGCGGCCCGGACCTTCGCCCGGTCCGAGGAAAAGAACTCGTTAATGGAGAGCCCCCGGGTCAGAGAATAGGAGAAGAGGGCGACTTCGTCGCCGGGCTGGACTCCGTGGTCGAGGAAATGGAGGGCCGCCTCCTTGCCTTTCTTGATCCCTCGCGAGTTGTTGTAGGCGAAGTCGAAAAAGAAGATGTATTTTCTGGAGAGCGCCGGCGCGGCGGGAGGGAGCAAGGGGAGTGCCGTTGTCGCCCGATCGACGGCGGGCTTGGCCTTGGGCGGCGGAGGGACGAGAACATGACGTTCGAATTCGGTGATCGTCACCGGGAGGCCGCCGTCATAGAGGACGAAATCCTCCCGGCCGAGGTCGGGAACGGGATTCCCTTTCTTGTCGGTCACATAGACCTGGATGAGCTTCAGGGAGACCGAGACTTCGTGGGTCAGGGGCTTCTGCGGCCGGATGAGGACTTCCTGGCCGGCCGCGGAGGATAGGAGCGCGATCAGGACGAGAAAGACGCGCCCGCCCTCGGTTTTTCTCACGTTCGAAATATACGCCCGCCCACGGGAAAGAGCAAGCGGCGCCGGGGAGGGGTCTTCCAGCCTCTCCCTTCGGGCTCGGCCATGATCACGGAAAATTCTCGACCTGAGGGTCGGCTGCTATCAAAGCTCCTGAAAAGGGCCTTCCTTCCATGGCTTCCACGGCCGGCGCCAACGCCGTCGGTGGGTCTTCCGGTCGAGTGGAATAGGCCGTCCCGCAAGCTGTATCATAATGGGGCTTTTCGGCGTTCATAGGAAGGGTGAGCTTTATCGAGACTCCGAGGAGGGCCCTATGGGAAAACGATGGAGCCGGATATTCGCCGGGATTTTGTTGGCTGCCGGCGTCGCCTCGTCCGTCCCTCAAAGCGAGGTCCCGCTGGCCGAGCTCTATAAGAAGGGACGCATCAAACTCGTCCCGGCAGGGGAGATCGACGAAGCTTCGCTCCCCAAGGACGTCTTTTTCCAGGGGGTGTCCGATGTCGGGGAGGATTCCCGGGGCAACGTCTACGTCTGCGACTCGAGGGCTTGCTCCATCTTCAAGTTCGACGCCGCCGGCAAGTACCTGAAGTCGATCGGCCGGAAGGGGCAGGGCCCGGGCGAGTTCAACATGCCGTACCGGATCGTCGTCACGGCCGACCGGCTGTTCGTCTACGACTTGATGAACCGGCGGCTCTGCGTTCTGACTCCGGAGGGGGAGTTTATCAAATCGATTCCCATCGTCACGGGAGAAGGAAGGCCGGACGGGATGAAAAGCCTCCCCAACGGCGACATCGTCATGGGCTGGGAGACGATTCACTATGGCGACCAGGAGAAGCCCCAGGATTACGAGGTTCGGATTTACACCCCCGACCTGACCCTCCTCAAATCGCTCACGAAACACGCGATTTGGCGGAACAAGTACATGCACATCGAGGGCTTCGGCCGGACGACCAACATCATCCAGCCGTTTTCGCCTCTCGTCTCCTGGGACGTCGCGGCGGACGGGAAGGTCATCGTCGGGTTCGGGAAGAAATACGAGATCGAGGTCCACGATCCCGCCAAGGGAAAAGTCGCGTCTTTCTCCCACTCCTACGATCCGGTCAAGGTCACGGACAAGGACAAGACGACTTTTTTCGCCTCGCTCACTTACGGATATTCCGACTCCAGCGGGAACATGGGGACCCTCCAGAAGGGGCCGCCGGAGCCCATCGTCAAGGCGACCGAATTCCCCAAGGAGAAGCCGCCGTTCTTCAACCTCCTGGCCGACTCGGATGGGAACATCCTCGTCTTTCCCTATCGGAGAGCCGGAGAAAAGGAAGGCCGCGTTTTCGACGCTTTTTCGCCCGACGGCAAGTTCATCGGGACGGTGACCGTCGAAGGCGCCGCGCCCATGCCCCGGACGGCGGCCTTCAGGAAAGGAACGTTCTGGGCAACCCAAGCGGACTCGGAGGGGATCGCCAAGGTCGTGAAATACAAGATTTCGGGATGAAAATCGAAAGGAAGATCATTTCTATGAAAAAGTCGATCTTCGTCACAACTTGGACCTTAGGAGGATTGGGGACGGTCCTGATCGCCGCCGCGCTTTTCGGCCAATCGCCCGCCTCCTCGGGCGAAACCAAGGTCTTTCCGCTCCCCGACATCTCTTCGGTTTACGAGGTCAAAGTCTCCGCGGACCGGATTTACATCTCCGACGCCCGGGACCGAAACGTCGTCCTGTACGCCCTCGAGGGAGTCCGATTCCTCGGGAAAATCGGGAGGCCGGGTCAAGGCCCGGGCGAGTTCGACTCCGCCCCCAAGCTCGTCCTCGTCCCCGAGGGGCTGGCGGCCAAGTCCTTCTCCCGGCTGGCTTTCTTTTCGGCGGCAGGGGAGTTTCTCCGGGAAGTCAAGGGCTTCAATATCGACCTGATGGTTTCCGGGCTGCCCGTCTTTCCGCTGGGGGAGCGCAACGTCGGATTTCCCTTCATCCGCGACGAGTCGGGACCGATGATCGAATGCGTCGGCCGGATCTACGACGCCGATTGGAAGCCCGTCCGCGATTTCACCGGCCGCTTCCCGAGCGCGACGCCGGCGCCCCCTCCGCCGCCCGGGGCCAAAAGGACCGGGCCGAAGCAGGACGCCCTCCTCGTCAAGGATTACGTCGGCGCCGCGGCCGCGGGCGGGAGGATCTACTTCGCCGACTCCCGGAAGGGGATTTCGATCGCCGTCTATGACGGCGAGGGAACCCAGCTTTCGGAGATCAAGGTCGAGGCGAAGCCCGTTTCCGTGACGAGGAGCGAACGCGAAAAAATGATTTCCGAATGGCGCGAGGAGATGAAAAACTATCTCGACCTCTTCAATCCCGTCGTTCCGGACGTCTACCCCGCCTTTTTCGCCTTTCGCCTCGACGGAAATGAGATCGACATCCTGACGCCGGTCCGGCGGGACGGGCGATACGAAGTCATCGCCCTGGACACGGCGGGCAAAGTCCTCCGTCGGTCGTTCGCCTTCGCCCACGAGCCGACTTGGGGGTATCTCCCCGGGATCGACAACCGGTTCGACATCCGCGGGGGGAAGCTCTACTTCGTCGACTACAACGAAGCCGCGGAGCGCTACGAGCTCGAGGTCACCCCGCTGAAATGACCCTTCGTTGACTTTAGGATAGACTTTATTTATACTTTATGCAAATGTATCGTCCCGTTTTTCGCCTCCCGGCGCGCGTTTATCGGCTTCTCGAGGACATCGCCGGCCTCCGGGAACGAATCCGGGCGTCGCTCGTCCGGATCCCCTGGGTTCCCTTGCTCGTCAAGGACGCCCTGGCCAAGTCCGCTTGGGGGTCGACGGCCATCGAGGGCTGCACCCTATCACTCGAGGCGGTGAGACATCTTTTGGAGGGGAGAGACCCGTCCGGCTACCCTCCCCGCCATGTCCGGATGGCGAAAAATTATCTCCTCGCCCTTTCCTGGCTCCAAGAACGGGCTCAAGCCCGGGCTTTCCTCGAACGGGATCTCTTCACGCTTCATCGACGGATCGGGGCCAACGTCCTCGACGAGGGCCCGGTGGGGGCCTATCGGACGATAGACGTCCGCGCCGGAAGCCACATCTGTCCCCCGGCCGCCGAGGTGCCTGCCCTCACGAGGGAGCTTCTGGACTGGCTCAACGGGCCGGCCGGAGAGCTTCCCGCCGTTTTTTCCTCGGCCATCCTCCACTTCCGGCTAGTCGAGATCCATCCCTTTCGCGATGGGAACGGCCGAGTCGCCCGGGCCCTGGCGGCGTGGCAGCTTTACCGGAGCGGATTCGACACCTTCCACATTTTCGCCCTCGATGAAATCCTCATGGAAGACCGGCGGCTCTATATCCGGAATTTGGAACGGGTCCAAGTCGAAGGGCGGGGCCTCGGCGGTTGGCTCGAGTTCATGGCCGAATCCGTTCTCGAAACCCTCGAGAGGGTCGAGAAGCGCGTCTCCGCCTTGGGCCTTGCGAGCGGAGAGCCCGTCTCTTTGACTCTCCGGCAGGAACGCCTTCTTGTCCTTCTCCGGGAGAGAGGTCCCCTGGGAATCCGGGAGCTGGCGAAGGCCTTGAACATTACGGCTCCCGGCGTCCACTATGCCATGAAGCCGCTTCTCGAGAGGGGCATTCTCAGAATCGTCGGCAGACATAAGACGACCCGCTATTCGCTGGGGGATGGGATGAAGTCTAAAAG
>Ga0208047_1000364_pt1 | contig 17105 bp, 9 predicted proteins | sample Kivu_220m_FD_184162 | JGI IMG/M metagenome (GOLD analysis project Ga0208047, IMG submission 184162) | Freshwater microbial communities from Lake Kivu, Western Province, Rwanda to study Microbial Dark Matter (Phase II) - Kivu_220m (SPAdes)... | ecosystem: Environmental > Aquatic > Freshwater >...
CCCTTCTCGAGCACCACCCTCTTCCGCTTTCCCTCTTCGATTGGGATGAGGCGAAAGCCGTATTTTCTTTTCAGCCGGTAATAGCCGGCCCGCCGAAACATCCGCGTCGTCGGGATGGCCGCGCCGCATTTTTCGGCCACAGTGATCGACGTGACGTCGGGCCGGCCCTTGAGAACGCGGATCAGGCCTTCAAGGAACTCGGGGCGCGTGTAGGCGGACGGGGTGACTTTGGGATGGGCCATGACCACGTTCGGTTTGACGGTGACCCGGCCCCGGACGAAGTCCGCCAGGCCGAGCTCGTCGAGGCCTTCGCGGATGATCTTCTCGATGGCGGCCGGGTCATAGGAGGGCGCCCGGCGCAGGATGACTTTCGGCTTCTTCATATCCCTTCTCCATGGGTACGCGCACCGTATGTGTACCCTGTCCAATAAGGAAGCCAGTATATATGCGGAGATTATGGAATTTCAACTATTTGACACCATCCCGTTTCTTTCTTTGGGTACACCCACCGTGGGTGTACCCAATCTGGATTGTATGCTATAAATTAGGTCCGCGACGCGCGACAGGAAGGAGGCCGGAATGAGAAAGTCGTCGAAAACCGGGTATTGGGCCGGACTGCTCGGCGTCGTCCTGGCCCTGGTCGGGCTCTCCTCAGCCCAGAAAAAGACCTACGACCTCTTCGAGACGCCCAGGCGCTGCGCCCAGTGCCACAAGGAGCTTTTCACCGAGTGGAAATCGGCGATGATGTCCCAAGCTTACACCCACCACTGGGACGAGATCGAATACTTCAAGCTGGCCATCCCCCAGGCTGATAAGGACCCCAAAGTCGCCGAAGTCAAGGCCGGCTGCAACGGCTGTCATACGCCGGCCGCGCTCTATATCGGTGACGTGCCCCCTCCTCTCCCCTCGGCCAATTCGCGAGCCAACGAATCGGTCTCCTGCGACGTCTGCCATACGATCTCGGGCTTCACCGGCGACACGCCCTTCAATTTCAACTACGTCCTCACGCCCGGCAAGGTGAAATACGGGCCGCGCAAAGGCGCCGTCTCCCCGCACCACGAGACGCAATATTCCGACTTCGTCAAATCGCCTGATTTCTGCGGGACCTGCCACAACGAGAAGAATCCCTACGGCATCTGGGTCAAGTCGACCCACCTCGAATGGAAGGAAGGCCCTTACTCCAAGCAGGGCGTCCGCTGCCAGGACTGCCACATGTGGCACGCCCCCGGCAAGAGCGCCGACATGGGCGAAGCCTTGCCGGACATGGCCCATCACAACTTCCCCGGCGGCCACGTCCCGGCCAAGTTCCGCGGCGTGATCGAGATGAAGGTTTACGCCGACGCCGAAGAGCTCGTCCCCGGCGAAAAGGCCGTCATCAGCGTCCATCTCTACAACGCCAAGGCGGGCCATAAAGTCCCGACCGGTTCGGTCGAGGACCGCATGCTGTGGCTCGAGGTGATCGCCAGCGACGCCAAGGGCAATACGTACCGTCTGCCCGTGGACAAGAAGGGATTCAAGGGAGAGGAGTATACGATCTCCTCGAACGAGCTCGCCTATCAGGACATGGGCGACATGATGATGGGCCAGCCCGATTTCAAGGGCGTGAAAAGGGACGACATCGAAGAAGGCCAGAGGGTCTTCCGTATGCCCTATTTCGACCCGAAGGGCCGCCTGACGATCGGCCAATGGAACACGGCGACCCAAGGAGTGGACTACCGGATCGGCCCGCGAGAGACGAAGATCGAGACCTACACCTGGACCCTTCCCCAGACGCTCCCCGAAGGCAAGCTCAAGATTTTGGCCCGGCTGAATTACCGCCTGCTGGTGAAGTCCGTGGCCGAGTTCCTCAAGGTCCCGGCCGAGGAGGCCGCGGCGCAGGAGGTCAACTCCGCCGAGACGGAAGTCAAGATCGTGTATTAATCAAATGGGGACATGATCCGAATTCTCTTGAATTCGGTTCGTGTCCCCGATTAAAGGAATGTTGGTATGTGTCTGCTGAAGAGGAGCCTCCAATGAAAAAAATAATCGCGACCGCCATCGCCGTTCTCGCCCTCGTCCAAGCCGCGGCGGCCATCCCCGCCTTCGCCCGCAAGTACGGCTATTCGTGCGAGGTGTGCCACGCCCCCGCTCCCAGGCTCAAGGCCTTCGGCGAGGAGTTCATGGCCAACGGCTACAGGATCCCCGACAAGGAGCCGCCCCGGGCCACGGTCGACACGGGCGACCCGACGCTCCTCCTCCAGCGCGAGCTGCCCCTGGCCATGCGCTTCGACGGCTTCCTGTCGTATGAGCCGAACGGCGCGGTCAAAAGCGACTTCCGAATGCCCGTGGCGATGAAGATCATCAGCGGCGGGAACATTTCGGAGCACATTTCCTACTACACGTATTTCCTCATGACCGAGGACAGCAAGATCGTCGGGCTCGAAGACACATATCTCTATTTCCACGACCTGTTCGGCTCCTCGCTCTCCTTTTCCATCGGCCAGTTCCGCATCACGGATCCGATCAAGCCCACCGAAACCCGCCTGACCTTCGAGAACTACATGATCTACAAGTTCCGGGTCGGGGCGAGCAAGATCAACATCGCCTATGACCGCGGGATCATGGCCGGCTACGGAACGGACTTCGGGACGGAAGCCGTCCTGGAGCTCGTCAACGGCAACGGCATCGAGGAAGCGGAGATCTTCGATTCCGATAAATACAAGAGCTTCGTTTACCGGGTCGCCCAGAATCTTTGGAAAGACAATATCCGGATCGGCATCCTCGGCTATACGGGTAAGGAGGAAGGCGACGGCGGGGCGCTCAACAGCGTGACGTATTTCGGGCCGGACCTCCGGCTGAGGCTTCCGAATATCGAGCTGACCCTGGAATACGTCCGGCGCAAGGATTCGAACCCGCTGTTTGTACGCATCGACCGGACGCCCGAGGGAGAGAGCCACTCGACCGACGCTTATCTCGTGGAGGCCATCATCGCGCCCAAGGGCGACAAGAGCAAGACGTTCTATACGGTCGCCTACAACCGGGTCGATTCATCCTATGATCCCTCCGATTACCAGACTCTGACCCTCAACATCAGCCACCTGCTGCGGCGGAACCTGAGGCTGGTGGGCGAGTACACGCACGACCTGAACGGCGACTTCCACCGCTTCATGGCCGGCCTCATGACCGCGTTTTGAACGAAAACGGCCGACCAGCCGTATATTAGGAAGGACGAGATCCTTTCGTCTTCGCGGGGATCTTTATGTCATCCTGAGCGGAGCGAAGGATCTCATCTCAAAGGAGGCTTAAGCATGACGGTAAAAACCAAAACATTCCGGATTTTCGGCCTTGTTCTTTTTTGCGCCCTCATTTTAACGATCGCAGAATCCGCCCGCCCCGAAGAGGGCATGTGGACGCTCGACAATCCGCCCCTCAAGCTGTGGAAGGAAAAATACGGCTTCACCCCGCCGGCCGGCTGGCTCGACCATATCCGCCAGGCCAGCGTCCGCTTCAACGACGGCGGCTCCGGGTCGTTCGTCAGCCCCAACGGGCTCGTCCTGACCAACCACCACGTCGCCCTCGGTCAGCTCCAGAAAATGTCCACGGACAAGAAGGACTACGTCAAGGACGGGTACCTGGCGAAGACGCGGGCCCAGGAGATCAAGTGCGCCGACTTGGAGCTCAACGTCCTCGTTTCGACGGAGAACGTGACCGACCGGGTCCTGGCCGCGGTCAAGAAAGCCCCGGACGAGAAGAAAGCCTTGGAGGCCCGCCGGGCCGAGATCGCCAAGATCGAGAAGGAAAGCCTCGACGCCACGGGATTCCGGTCCAACGTCGTCACCCTTTACAGCGGCGGAGAATATTGGCTCTACCGCTACAAAAAATACACAGACGTCAGGCTAGTGTTCGCTCCGGAAAACCAGATCGCCTTCTTCGGCGGCGACCCGGACAATTTCACCTATCCGCGCTACGACATCGACTTCACCCTCTTCCGCGTCTACGAGAACGACAAACCGGTCGCCAGCACCCATTTCCTGAAGTGGAACGTGAAGGGCGCGGCCGAGAACGACCTCGTCTTCGTTTCGGGCCACCCCGGCTCGACTGACCGGATGCAGACGCTCGCTCAGCTGGAGCTCCAGCGCGACTATATGTATCCCTGGTACTTCAAGCTCATCAACCGCCGCCTCGACGTCCTCCGGCGTTACTCCGCCCGCGGGGCCGAGCAGGCCCGCCAGGCCATGGACCAGATATTCGGCCTGGAGAACAGCTTCAAGGCCTTGACCGGCGAGTACAACGGGCTCATGGACAAGGCCCTCATGGACAAGAAGAGGAAAGAAGAAGCCGATTTCCGCGGCCTCATCGACAAGAACGCCGATTGGAAAAAAGCCTACGGGAAAGCCTGGGATGACATCGCCAAGGCCCAGCGCGAGTACGCCGGCTTCTTCAAACAGGCGATGTACCAAACAATGCGGACCCAACTCCCGGGATTCGCCAATCAAATCGTCAAGTACGTGGCCGAGGTCAAAAAGCCTGACGGCGAACGCCTGCCCGGATATCACGATTCCGAGCTTGACGAGCTGAAGTTCTATCTCTTTTCGCCGGCCCCTATCTATCCCGAGCTCGAGCAAGCGCTGCTCGCGGACGGCCTCCAATCGTCCCTCGAAGAGCTGGGGCCGAACGACCCGTTCATCAAGATCGCGCTCGGCGGCAAATCCCCCGCCGAAGCGGCCAAGGACCTCGTCACGAAGACCAAGCTCATCGACCCGGCCGTGCGCAAATCCCTGCTCGAAGGCGGAGAAGCGGCCGTTGCCGCCTCGCAGGATCCGCTGATCGTCCTGGCTCGCGCCCTAGACCCGATGAGCCGGGCGATGCGAAAACGCCTCGAGAACACGGTCGAATCCGTGGAGAGCTCAGCCGGGGAGAAGATCGGTAAAGCCCGCTTCGCCGCCTACGGCAAGGAGGCCAGCCCCGACGCGACCTTCACCCTTCGCCTGTCGTTCGGCGCGGTCAAGGGATATCCGATGAACGGGACCAAGGCGCCCTACAAGACGCTGCTCTACGGCCTCTACGAGCGGTTTTACGCCTTCGACAAGAAGCCGCCTTTCGACCTTCCGCCGATTTATGTTGAGCGTAAAGCGAAGTTGGACCTATTAACGCCCGTGAATTTCGTCTGCGCCTGCGACATCATCGGCGGCAATTCGGGCTCGCCGGTGATCAACCGGGACGGCGATATCGTGGGGCTGATCTTCGACGGGAACATCGAAAGCCTGGTCGGCCGCTACGTCTACAACGAGGAGAACAACCGGGCAGTAGCCGTGCACACAGCTATTATGACCGAGACGCTGCGGAAGCTCTACGACGCCGCGCCGCTCGCCGACGAGTTGGAGGGGAAGGGACCCAGGGCGATCAGGTAAAACCGCGCGGCATTAGGGAGACATAATACCCATTTCCCGATTATCGATCCGATCATCGACCGGGAATTAGGTATTGTGTCTCCGTTTTTTTTTGTGTCTCCCTTTTTTATCTCCCGCAAGTTGACAGGGCACCCCAATTCGCCCATACTGGAATCCGAAAGAATGCCGAGGGGGAAGGGTGCCCTATCGGCTACGGGCTAATGAGCCCGTCGCATTCATAATATCTCATAATTTCTCGAAGTTGACGTTCTCATTTGGGCAGGACGGGTAAGAAATGAACAAGACTAAGGCCCAGCTCCGGGAAGATCTGGCCAAGGCGCGTCGGCTCATCCGTAAAATGGAAGCCAAGGCCATAGCCCGCCCTCGCCGACCCCGGTCGGAGGAAACGCTTCAGGGGGTGATTGTGCGGACCATGGCCGAAGGGGTCTGCTTGGTGCGTATCAGCGATGCCACGATCGTCTTTGCCAATCCGAGATTCGAGAATATGTTCGGCTACGGGCCTGGCGAAATGAATGGAATGCCGGTACACAGGGTAAATGCTGAAACCGACGGTCGGGATGCGGCGCAGGTGGCCCGGGACATCATCGCCCAGCTCGAGAGCTCGGGCGAGGCCGTTTACGAGGTCCTCAATGTCCGAAAAGACGGCACGGCGTTCTGGTGCCGAGCCCACACCGTCCGTCTGGACCACCCGGAACTCGGCTCCGTCTGGGTGGCGGTGCATGAGGACATCACCGAACACAAACTCGCGGAAGCACGGCTTCGCGAAAGCGAAGAAAAATATCGGTCGATCTTCAATAACAGCATCGACGCTATTCTGTTGACTGCCCCCGACGGCGGCATCCTGGCGGCCAATCCCATGGCCTGCCGAATTTTTGACCGGACGGAGGGAGAGATCTGCCGGCTCGGCCGGAACGGCATCATCGATACCTCCGATCCCCGCCTCGCTCAGGCCGTGGAGGAACGCGCCCTCACCGGCAGTTTCCATGGAGAGCTCACCGGTTTGCGCGCGGACGGGGCGCGATTTCCCGTCGAAGTATCGACCTCCGTCTTCCAAGATCGGCGGGGCCAATCGCGGACAAGTATGATCATCCGCGACATCTCCAAGCGAAGGAAGGCGGAAGAGGCTCTGCGGGAGAGCGAAAAGCGCTATCGCCAACTGGTCGAATTATCGCCCGACGCGATCGCGGTCCATTCCGAAGGGAAGATCGTCTTCGTCAACCCGGCCGCCATTGCGCTCATGGGAGCGAAAAGCGCGGCCGACTTGCTCGGCTGGACGGCCCTGGAGATCGTCCATCCGGACTTTCGCGACCTGGCGCGGGAACGGATCCGTGAATCGATCTCGAGCAACCGCCCGGCCACACCCACATGGGAGAAATTCGTGCGGCTCGACGGGACGGCCGTGGACGTCGAAGTCATGGCGGCGCCGATCGTTTTTCAGGGCAAGGCGGCGTTGCAGGTCATCGCCCGCGATATCACCGAGCGAAGGAAGGCGGAGGCGGCCTTAGACGAGGTCAAAGCGCGTCTGCGCGAAGTTCTGGCGAACGCCCCCATCACGATTTTCGCTATGGATGATCAGGGCATATTCACTCTTTCTGAAGGCAAGGGCTTGGAACGCGTCGGTTTAAAACCAGGAGAGAATGTCGGATCATCGGCGTTTGACCTTTACGGTTCAATTCCCTTCGTCGAGGTTTCGGGCAACGTGATCACGGGAAAGGACGTGATCCGGCGCGTCCTGGCCGGCAAAACGGTGAATGCCGTCGACGAGGTGCGCGGCGTCTATTTCGACAATTTCATCGGCCCGATCCGCGACGCGACCGGACGCGTAATCGGAGTCGTGGGCGTGGCGACCGACATCACCGAACGGAAGCGGGTAGAGAAAGCGTTCCTGGAAAGCGAAGAACGCTTTCGCGAGCTATTTGAAACGATGACCAGCGGCGCCACCGTATACGAGGCGGTGGAGGACGGCCGCGATTTCATTATCAAGGATTTCAACGCGGCGGGGGAGCGGATCGAAGGGATCGGCCGCGATCGCCTGATTGGCCGGCGGATCACCGAGGCGTTTCCCGGAGTCGCGTCCTTCGGCCTTCTGGACGTCCTCCGGCGGGTCTGGACGACGGGAATACCGGAGACTCTTCCGGTCTCTTACTATCGGGACGGCCGCACTTCCGGATGGCGAGACAATCGAGTGTTCAGGCTGCCCTCGAGAGAAGTCGTCGCCGTGTACGATGATGTCACGGCGCGGATTCAAGCGGAAGAGAAATTGAAGGATTCGCACGAGCAGCTTCAGGCCCTCTCATCCAAGCTGGAATCGATTCGCGAGGAGGAAAAAGCGCACATCGCCCGAGAAATCCACGACGACCTGGGTCAGCGACTGACCGGCCTCCTCATGGACCTGTCCATGCTGAGCAAAAAGCTCCCGACGGACCTGAAATCCTTGAGGGAAAAAGCGGAATCGATGGCCGAGGAGGTCGACGCCCTGATCAAAGCCGTCCGGCGGATCTCCACGGAATTGAGGCCCGGAATCCTCGATGACTTGGGGCTCGTCCCGGCCGTCGAATGGCTGTGCGGCGATTTCCTCCGCCCGCATGGGATTCGATACGCCTTGGATTTCGAGATACAGGCTTCAGAGATTAGCCGCGAACGGATCACCGGCGTTTTTCGCATCGTGCAAGAGGCTTTGACGAACGTCGTCCGGCACGCTCAGGCGAGCGTCGTCACGATTGGATTGAAGGAAAATCCCGACGACTGGGTCCTGAGCATCGAGGATAACGGGCTCGGGTTCGAGCCGGCAGGGATCTCGGCTTCCGCGTCCCTGGGACTTCTCGGAATGAGGGAACGGGCCCGTTACTTGAGAGGGAAGATCGACATCCGCAGCGCTCCGGGAAAGGGAACGTCGATCGTCCTGACGATTCCGAAAAAAACCGGGCCGGAGGACGAGCCTTGATTCGCATCCTCATCGCGGACGATCATCCCGTCGTCCGGCAAGGACTGAGGCAAATCCTGGAAATGGAATTTCCGTCCATGAAGATCGGCGAAGCCGAAAATTCATGGCGAGCGCTCGAGCTCGTCCGGGCCGAGCCATGGGACGCCGTGATCCTGGACATCACGATCCCGCCGAGAAGCGGCCTGGACGTTTTGAAGGAGATCAAGGGCGAGCGGCCGAAGCTGCCGGTCCTGATTTTGAGCATCCATCCGGAAGATCAATACGCCGTTCGAGCCCTGCGGGCGGGAGCCTCCGGCTACATGACCAAGGAATCCGCTCCCCGCGAATTGATGAACGCGCTCAAGCTGATCCTCAAGGGCGGGAAATACGTCAGCGCGACTCTCGCCGAGGAATTAGCCGATCAATTGGGGCCCGGCGCGGAGATTCCGCCGCATGAAAGACTGTCCGATCGCGAATTCCAGGTCCTTTGTCTGATCGCCTCGGGAAAAACGATCGCCGAGATCGCCGCCGAACTGTGCCTGAGCGCAAAAACGATCGCGACGTTCCGGGCGCGCATCCTGACAAAGATGGGAATGAAAAACAACGCCGAGCTCATCCATTATGCGATCAAGCGGGGGCTCATCGAATAATTCCCCTATAGCCCCCCTTCCCGTTGCATCTGTCGGTAAAAGACCGACGAAACGTCGAGCCATCTTCCGATTCCCTTGAACCGCACGTGGCCGTATGCTCGAAACACGCCGCAGACGGCCGAAAACCCGCATCGAGCGCACAGGAAGGGATGAAAGTATTCATCGTCGACGATTCGAAGATCATCCGGCAGCGGCTGGCTTCGCTCCTATCCGACGTGCCGAGCGTCGAAATCGTGGGAGAAGCCGGCGGGAGCGAGGAAGCGATGGCCATGATCCGGACGCATAATCCTGATGTCGTGACCCTGGACATCCGGATGCCGGACGGAAGCGGACTGGATATCATCGGGCCGATCAAGAGCGCTCTAGGCAAGGTCATTATCATCATGCTCACGAATTACCCTTATCCACAGTACCGGCAGGAATGCCTGGACAAAGGGGCGGATTATTTTCTGGATAAAGCGACGGAATTCCAAGAAATACCGAAAATCCTGGAACGATGGCGGCTCGTCGCCGCCGACGGGGGATCGTGAATTGACCCAACGAATCCAAAACGCGCGAAGGCCTTCGGGAAAAAGTCCCGGGACAGCAAGGGAGATCCGCGGGCGCAAACAAGCGGACGAAAAGCTCAGGATAAGCGAGGAGCGCTACCGCACGCTCGCGGAGTCGGCCCAGGATTTCATCTATATTGTCGGCCCGGATTTGACTCTCCAATACATGAACAACGCCGCCGCCCGCCCGACCGGAAAACATCCCGCGGAACTCATCGGCAAGCTCGTAGCTTCGATTTTTCCGCCGGGGACATCCGATTTCTCTCTTAACAAGCTCCGGCAGGTCTTCGAAACGGGCCGGCCATTGCGTTTTGACGAAACCTTGAGCTTCCCGGGCCGGTCGGCCTGGGTCAATACCCAGCTTGTTCCGATCCAAAACGAACGGGGCGCCACGATGGGAGTGATGGGCATAACGAGGGACAATACCGAACGCCGGGAAGCCCAACAAGCCTTGATCCGGTCCCGAGACGAGCTTGAAGCGCGCGTCCGGGAAAGGACGGCCGAGCTGGCCATGGCCAATGAGGCGCTCCGTAAAAGCGAAGCAACGTTCCGGTCGCTGACAGAATCGGCGGACGACCAGATTTTTCTTATCGACCTAGGCGGCACGTTCCTCTACGTGAATCCCGCCCTAGCGGAAGCGTTCGGCACGGCGGCGAACGACCTGATAAACAAGAATTTCCGAAACTTCTTTCCTGAGGAAACCCTCCGGCAACAGTCCGAAATGATCGGCCGGACGCTTGAAACGGGCGCCCCTCATCACAAGGAGTTGGAAATCGTTTATCCCGCAAGCCGCCTCTGGGTCGACGCGCATCTCATCCCGCTCATGGACGAGGCCGGACGGGCGACCGCGTTCGCCGGCATCATCCGCGACATCACCGAACGCCGCCGGACGCAAGAAGCACTGCGCCTGAGCGAGGACAAATTTAAGTACATCTTTGAAAACTCTACGATCGGCAAATCGATCACTTTGCCGCAGGGCGATATCAACGTCAACAGCGCGTTCTGCGAAATGCTCGGGCGCACGCCTGAAGAACTGAAACAGAAGACGTGGCAGGCGATCAGCTTTCCGGACGATATCGCTGCGACCCAAAAAATCCTGGATTCGATTCTTTCCGGCGAAAGAGAATCGGCGCGTTTCGAGAAGAGGTATATCCATAAAAGCGGGAACATCGTATGGGCCGATGTGACGACGGCCTTGCGCCGGGACACCGAAGGAAAACCGCTCTATTTTATAACTTCGGTGAACGATATCACGCAACGCAAGCTTGCCGAGGCGGATTTGCTCCGGAATCAGCGCGAGTTGGCCGTCCGCAACCGAATCGCCGAAGTTTTCCTGACCATATCCGACGAGAAGATGTTCGAAGGCGTTCTTCGGATTATTCTTGAAGTGTTGAACAGCCGATATGGCGTTTTCGGCTATATCGACGAGAAAGGGGATTTGATCGTCCCGACCATGACCCGACACGTCTGGGACCAATGCAACGTTCCCGAGAAGGACATCGTCTTCCCCAGGGAAAATTGGGGAAACAGCGCCTGGCCCAAGGCGATCCGGGATAAGCGAACGAATTATTCGAACGAGCCTTCGGTCGGTATTCCGAAGGGCCATATCCCCATCGACCGCCAGATCTCCATGCCTCTCATCCATAAAGGCGAGGTCGTAGGATTGATCCAGGTAGCCAATAAGGAATCCGAATATACGGCGGAAGACATACACCTTCTGGAAACCATGGGGAAAGCGATCGCACCGGTTCTCGACGCGAGGCTGCAAAGGGACAGGCAAGACAGGGATAGAAGAAATGCCGAAGAAAAGCTGATAAAAACAGTCGCCGAACTCGAACGATCAAATAAGGAACTCGGGGAGTTCGCTTACGTGGCCTCCCACGACCTTCAGGAGCCATTGCGGACGATCTCGAGCTACGTCCAGCTCCTGGAGCGCCGCTACAAAGACAAGCTCGATTCGGACGCCTCAGAGTTCATCGCCTACGCCGTCGAGGGGGCCGCCCGGATGCAACGGCTGATCAATGACTTGCTCACCTATTCCAGGGTCGGAACCAGGGGCCGGCCGTTCGAAGCCGCGGACAGCGGGCATGCCTTGGGCCAGGCTATTGCCAATCTTCAGCAGACGATCGAAGAGAACGAGGCCGTCGTTTTCAATGAGGACATGCCTCCGGTCCACGGAGACGAGATCCAACTCACGCAGCTCTTCCAGAACCTGATCGAAAACGCCATCAAATTCCGCGGGCCGGAGAAACCCTATATTCATATATCGGCGAAGAAAATCGAGGCGGGATGGATTTTCTCTGTCCGAGACAACGGCATCGGGATCGATCCTCAGTTCAAGGAGCGTATCTTTCAGATTTTCCAGCGCCTCCACACCGCGGACAAGTATCCCGGCACGGGCATCGGACTGGCCATCTGTAAAAGGATCGTCGAACGCCACGGTGGACGGATGTGGGTGGAATCGGAGCCCGGAAAGGGAGCGACGTTTTATTTCACCCTCCCGGAGAAAGGAGAAAAACAATGAACGCTCGTAGAAACGGATTTGGCATGCCGATCGAAATATTGCTTGTCGAAGATAACGCAGCCGATGTGCGGTTGACGCGGGAAGCTCTCAAGGACGCGAAAGTATTGAACAATCTTAGCGTCGTCGAAGACGGCGTGAAAGCGATGTCCTTCCTGCGCCGGCAGAGCGGATTCGAGGATGCGCCCCGGCCCGACCTCATCCTGCTAGATCTGAACCTTCCCCGGAAAAACGGCCGCGAGGTCCTGGCCGAACTCAAGAACGATCTCAGCTTGAGACGCATTCCCGTCGTCATCCTGACTATCTCGAAGGCCGAGGAAGACATCCTGAAAAGCTACGATCTCCACGCGAACTGTTACATCACGAAACCCGTGGATTTGAACCAATTTACGACGATCATCAAATCCATCGAGGATTTCTGGCTAACCATCGTCAAATTGCCTCCGAACGGGGGGAAATGATCATGCCGAAAATCCGCCTCCTTCTCGTCGAAGATAACGCCGGAGACGCCCGGCTGATCCGTGAAATGTTGAAGGAGGCGGACGGCATTTTCTTCGAAGTCAGCCTGGCGGCCGGCCTCAAGGCCGCTCTGGACACCATCCGCGAAGACGAACTCGATACCATCCTATTGGACCTGAACCTCCCCGATTCAAGGGGACTCGAAACGCTGGATCGCGTCCTGGCCGAAGCCCGCCGCGTCCCGGTCATCATCCTGACCGGCTTGGACGATAAAGATTCGGCTCTCGCCGCGATCAAGAAGGGAGCGCAGGAATATCTCGTCAAAGGACAATTTCACGGGGACGTATTGGTCCGCCTGATCCAATACGCTATCGAACGCAAGCGAATGGAGACCGACCTCCAACTGGCGGCCGACGCGCTGCGATTATTGAATCGGCCGAATCGGATGGAACTCTTGGTAAGCGAATTGATCGGCTTAATCAAAAAAACCATGGATTTCGACGCCGTCGGATTGAGGCTTCGATCTGGTGAGGATTTTCCCTATTACGTGCAAAACGGCTTTTCCGACGCATTTGTCAAGGAAGAGAATTTCTTATGCGCTAAAGGTCCGAATGCGGCGATCCTCCGCGATGATGCCGGCCGGCCGGTACTGGATTGCACCTGCGGCGTCGTCCTGTCCGGAAGGGCCGACTCGGCTTTGCCATTTTTCACTAAGGGGGGAAGCTTCTGGACGAACACGTCCTCGGAGCTGCTCCGTCTAGCACCGGAGGCGGACCCCAGGACGAATGCCCGGAACCGCTGCATCCATTCCGGCTATGAATCAGTCGCCCTCATTCCCCTGCGCTCGGGCAATGAGATCATCGGCCTTCTCCAATTGAACGACCGCCGGACCGGACGGTTCACGCCGGATCAGATACGATTTTTCGAGAGCCTGGGAGAAAGTATCGGCATCGCCCTGAAGCGCAAGCAGGCGGAGGAGGCGCTCACGGCGCTGTCAGTCCGGTACGAGGCCATACTTCAAACGGTCCCCGAAATCATCGCCGAAGTGAACATTGACAAAATTTACACCTGGGTGAATCAGGCCGGCCGACAGTTCTTCGGAGAAGACGTCGTAGGGAAAGAAGCCGCAGTCTATTTCGAGGGCGAGCAGGATACCTACCATAAAGTTCAGCCGATATTCGGCGGAAGCTCTGATATCGTCTACCTCGAAAGCTGGCAACGGCGCCGGGACGGGGAGAAACGGTTTCTGGCCTGGTGGTTCCGGACGCTCAAAGACGCCGCCGGAAACGTAATCGGTGCCCTCTCCTCGGCCCGTGACATTACCGATAACAAGCAAGCGGAAGAGGATCTGCGCGAGAGCGAGGACAAGTTCAAATACGTTTTTGATCACTCGGTCATAGGGAAATCCATCACTCTTCCTTCCGGCGAAGTCAACTCTAATCGGGCCCTGGCCGAGATGCTCGGCTATTCCGTAGAAGAACTCAATCGGCTGAAATGGCAGGATATCACCCATCCGGACGACATTGACCTGACCCAAAAAGCCCTGGATCCGATCCTGGCCGGCGCCAAGGATTCCGTGCGGTTCGTCAAGAGATACATTCGGAAGGACGGCGCCGTCGTCTGGGGAGACGTGGGCACGTCCTTGCGTCGCGATCGGGACGGCCGGCCATTATATTTCATGTCGGCCGTCATTGATGTCACGGAACGCATGAAGGCCGAGGAGGCTCTTCGCGAGAGCGAGGAGCGCTTCCGCGAGGTCTTCGAGAAAGGTCCGATCGGCATGGTGATCACGAGCCGGGACCTGAAGTTCTTCAGCGCCAACCCCGCGTTCTGTCGGATGCTCGGATATCGGCCGGAAGAAATGTGCGGCCGGACGTTTCTGGACGTTACCCATCCGGATCATCGCGAAACGGACCGAGCGAACGTCGAGAGGATGTGGCGCGGCGAGATCCCCTTTTACCGGACCGTGAAGCGGTATCTGACCAAGGATGGCGAAGTCCGTTGGGGAAGTCTCTCAGCTTCCCTGATCCGAGGGAAGGACGGAGCCCCGCTGTACTCCGTGGCCATCATCGAAGATATCAGCGAACGCACGAAAGCCGAGGAGCGAAACGCCGAACAACTCGAGGAACTCCGGCGGTGGCATCAAGCCACTCTGGGCCGCGAATCGCGCATTCTTGAGCTGAAACGGGAGGTAAACCAGTTGCTCGCCGAATCCGGACGGTCGCCCCGCTACGCGAGCGTCGCTTCCTCCGGAGCGGACTCGACGCCTCTCCCGGGGCGAATAACGAATCCGCCCGCCGAAAAAGACGCGCCGTATGAAAAAATAGGGAGGCCGGAATGAATTCCAACCCCGCCCATCGGCCGCCGCGGCACGAACTGTGGCGCTATCCGGCGCTAGTCCTCTTATTCGCGCTGGCGATCGGCGGGGGGGGATTATATTTATTCCATTACGAGCGTGAGGGCGCGCGTCGCGACGCCAAAAAAGAATTAACCGCGATCGCCGACCTGAAGGCCGGCCAGATCACGAATTGGCTGCAAGAGCGGCGGGGCGACGCCGAAATCGCCCGCGAATATCCGCGCGCCGTCGAGTTTCTTGCGGACCCGACGAACGAGTCACTGCGCCGGCCGCTGCTCCACTGGATGGCTGCGATGCAACAGGCCTATGACTATCGCCTCGTAGCGCTTTTCGATTCACGCGGGGTCCTCAAGATCGCGGTGCCGGCCGACGCCTTGGCCCAGGTTCCGTGCGCCGGGGACCACGTCCGGTCGGCGCTCGCCGCCCGGAACATCGTGGTCGCCGACTTGCACCGGCCGGGGCCGGACTTTCCCATCCATATGAGCATCCTGGCTCCTATCGGGATGAATCCGGAGCCGGGACGCCCGGCCGCCGGAGTCTTGCTGTTCGTCATCGACCCTTATCGGTTCCTCTATCCCCTCGTCCAGGACTGGCCGATGCCCAGCTCCACGGCCGAGACACTGCTCGTCCGGCGCGAAGGCGATGATGTCGTCTTCCTCAATGAATTGCGGCACCGTCCCGATACGGCGCTGGCCTTGCGCTTCCCTCTTGACCCCAGGTCACATTTGCCGGCGGCCCGGGCCGTTCTGGATCAGGAAGACGTCCTCGAAGGCGCGGACTATCGCGGCGTGCCCGTGCTCGCCGCGACGCGTAAAATCCAGGGGACACCCTGGTTCATGGTGGCGAAGGTGGATCAGGACGAAATCTACGGCCCCGGCCGCCGTAAGGCGGCGGTCGTCGCCCTAGCAGCCTTCCTGCTGTTCCTGACGGCCATGCTGAGCATCGGGCTCATGTGGCGCTCCCGGAAGCTGACCATCCTGAGCGAAGAATTGTCCATCCGCAAACGCTCGGAAGAGCAGGCGCGGTCCGCCGAAGAGGAAAAAAGAAGGCTCCTGGAAGCCTCGGAGCGCTCCCGGCTTGTCTTGCTCAGCGTCGTCGAGGACCAGAAAAGAGCCGAAGAGGCGCTGCGCATGAGCGAGGCCAAGCTTTCCAACGCCATGAGAATGTCCCGGGCCGGGCATTGGGAATATGACGTCCGAAGCGACACGTTCACGTTCAACGACAACTTCTACCGGATTTTCGGAACCACGGCCGAGGAAGCGGGCGGATATCAAATGTCTTCAGCCGAATATGCGCGCAGGTTCTGCCATCCCGACGACGCGCCCCTCGTCGGGAAGGAAACCCAAGCGGCACTCGAAACGACGGACCCGAACTACAGCCGCCAGCTCGAGCACCGCATCCTCTACCCCAACGGGGACATCGGTTACACCTCGGTGCTCTTCTCCATCATCAAGGACGCGCAGGGGCGCACGATCAAGACCTACGGCGTCAACCAGGACATCACCGAGCGGAAAAAGGCCGAGGACGAAAAAAAGAAGATTGAGGCGCGCCTGCAGCAGCAGCAAAGGCTGGAATCCATCGGGACGCTGGCCAGCGGCGTGGCCCACGAGATCAACAATCCCGTCAACGGAATCATGAACTATGCCCAGCTGATCGCCGACAATCTCGAGCCGGGCAATCCTCTCCGAGAGTACGCGAGCGAGATCACCACCGAGAGCGATCGCATCTCGGCGATCGTCCGCAACCTGCTCGCTTTTTCCAGGCATGAAAAACAGTCCCATAGCCCCGCCGATCTTCGAGATATCGTGAACTCGACGCTCGGTTTGGTGCGGACAGTGATCCGGCATGATCAAATCAGGGTCGACGTGGACGTTCCTGACAACCTGCCCAAGGTCAAGTGCCGGAGCCAGCAGATCCAGCAGGTGCTCCTAAACCTGCTGACCAACGCCCGGGACGCCCTGAATGAAAAATATCCGGGGTATCACGAAAATAAAGTCATCAAGCTGACAGTCCGTCTCTTCGAAAAGGACGGCAAGCCCTGGCTTCGAACGGCCGTGGAGAATAGCGGGACCGTCATCTCCCCGGAGACCCGAGAACGCCTTTTCGAGCCGTTCTACACGACAAAGCCAAGGGACGCCGGGACGGGGCTGGGGCTGTCGATCAGCTACGGCATCGTCAAAGAGCATCACGGCGAGCTCTATCTGGATTCCGCGGCCGGGGAACCGACCCGCTTCCATATGGACCTGCCCGTGAACAAC
>Ga0208047_1000367_pt1 | contig 17080 bp, 21 predicted proteins | sample Kivu_220m_FD_184162 | JGI IMG/M metagenome (GOLD analysis project Ga0208047, IMG submission 184162) | Freshwater microbial communities from Lake Kivu, Western Province, Rwanda to study Microbial Dark Matter (Phase II) - Kivu_220m (SPAdes)... | ecosystem: Environmental > Aquatic > Freshwater >...
ACGAATGACGCAGCAGTCGTGCTGGTAATCGTCATCGTACTGATCCTCATCGCAGTACTCGCGATGAGAAGACGCAAACCCACAACAACAAAACCCAAGTAGTAAGATAGGTGCCAAGATGGCACCTACCCTCCTTTCTTTTTCATTTCCCGCGTGAGTCTACAGAAGACGCTGATCGGCTGTTTCTGTGCTATTCCCAAAGGGTTAGGACAGCCAGAACCAAGAACAAGGCCAAAGCCGCACAGAATGGGACTAAGGCTTTCTTTGAAGCATCCTTGTGCCTTGTTGTAGGAAGTTCCTCTTTTGCACGGAAAAGCAACTGGCGAAACTCGTAGGCGCCAATCGACCCGGAGAACTCAACCACTCCTCCCAAGATAGCCAATACAGCCACCTCCAGCAGCAAGAGATCCCCGAGAACATGGATGGGGGGGATTCCCATCAACGAAAGTAGCTCTGAGATGGCTAGGTCGGCAATCAGTACGCCTGCCGCAACTAGCAATCCTTTTCGGATCGACCCCAAATACGTGAGCAAGTTCCAACACTGGCATGGTGAAGATGCCTGCTAATAACAGTCTCACGCAATACATCGACAAGCCGTCGAGAAGCAAGAAGGCAGCGGAAAAGGCAGCCCCGAAGCCGTGTCGGGTTGTATTCGATGCTGGCCACAGTCACATTGCTGGCGGCGATCATATGGGTTGGGCCGTATCTGTGGTTGCAGCCCAGAGTAGAGGCGCTGCCGGAAATCGTCCCATTCTCTCCCGAAGATTGGATGAGCTTTGTACCCAAATCGGCGGAGTTCGTGGCATATGTCAACTACCGTGGGGCCTTCGAAGCCTCCGGCAACTACAGTCTCTTTGGAGTGGGACCGCTCGTGGAGATCTATGCTCCCCAATTTGTCATCTACCCGGCGTCCGTCGAATACGAGGTATCAATCACTCTTCCCAGTGAAGGCTCCCAGGAAGCATCGCCAACAGTAACGGTGCTGAGAATCGATTCTAATGACCTGAGGACTCTGGACCAGGCTCTGCAGTCATCCGCCCTGGTTCGTAGGGCGGAGCATAATGGTCACGCGATCTACACTCTCCTGTTCCGTCGCCGGGAACTGGAGGCCCAACTCCAACTTGGAAACATTGCGATTGAGGGAGAACACCTGATCTTGACCCAGGCACCGGGGAATGTCCAATCTATCGCGAAGATCCTCGACACCGCTGGCTACGAACCAGGCCAGTTCTTCTCGCGGCAGTCGGCCCGGACGGCCTTGTATGCGTCAGGTGGAACGAAGGGCCCATACCTTGCTCTCTTTGTGGCTACCTTTCCGACCCAGATCGAAGGAGCAAATATCGCGATGAAGAGCGTGAGCGCTGATTCGCAGACCGTCACCTCACAGATCGCTTTCTCTTTTGACAGTCAGGAGGTCGCAAAGACCCGGTATGGCGATGTGAAGAGACTCTACTCGGGCGGAAAGGACTACTGGATTATGGGACCATTTGACGTGGTCGTTTTCGAGGAAGACGCGGCCAGACTTGCCGACCAGTTGAGAGGACTCTAGAAGCTGACCATGCGATTGAGCTGGGGCTTGACGAAAGCCTCGCTATTCTGGCTGAGGCGATCCCGCGAAGTTCTCTTCCTTCAACATGCAAGCAAGACGATTGATGTCTTCCGAGAGTTCCCTATCTGCGTCCAATCTCTGCACGAACCTCCTCACAGCCATGTAGGCGCTTCTGTTCGCCGAACTCAGGTTCTCAGCTCCTCTGGTCTCCACCGCTTGGGCAGCGCAAATGAATTCGATTGCAAGTATGAAGCGAACGTTGTCAATTATGCGCATGAGTTTCAGAGCTGCGGCAGGGCCCATGCTAACGAAGTCCTCGAAGCCAGCTGAGGTTGGTATGGAGTCGACACTTGCCGGATGAGACAAGATCTTGTTCTCTGATGCCAATGCGGCCGCAGAACATTGGGCCGTCATCAGGCCCGAACTCAGGCCCGGCTTTGAACCGGGTGATGCCAAGAATGGAGGCAGACCTGAGCTCATGTTCGGATCAAGAAGACGGGCGGTCCTTCTTTCTGCAATGTTGCCCACCGTTGTGAGCGCGATACACAACAAATCAAGCACGAGTGCGATTGGCTGGCCGTGGAAGTTGCCTCCGGACAAGACGACTCGCTCGCCAGCGAATATCAGCGGATTGTCGTTCGCGGAATTCAACTCCACTTCAACCACTCTGGATGCGTGCTCGAGCGAGTCCCGAACGGCGCCCATGACCTGCGGCACGCACCTGAGCGAATATGGATCCTGCCTGTGAAGCCCCTTCAGAACTCGCTCCTCTCCCGAACCAACCAGCCTGCTATCATGAAGCAGCTGCATCATTCGACGAGCGCTTGCAATCTGACCAGGGTGAGGCCTAGCTTGGTGCAGCCTGTCATCGAACGCCTCGACAAGACCTCCCAAGACTTCTAGCGAGAGAGCGGCTGATCTCTCAGCGCAGTCAATGAGATTCCTCGCGTCGTGAATCATGAGTGCACCAATTGCGGTCATCATCTGAGTTCCATTTATCAGCGCGAGGCCTTCCTTCGCTGAAAGCTGGACGGGCTTGATCGAGGCTGCTTTCAAAGCCTCGGAGCTTCTTAGAACGTTCCCGCCGTACTCAGTGTGTCCCTCCCCTATCATGGCGAGTGCAAGGTGTGCAAGGGGGGCCAAGTCCCCGCTTGCGCCAACGGAACCTCTTTCCGGAACGATCGGGTGGACTCGTGCGTTGATCATGGCAATCAAGGTCTCGAGGGTCGGAAGGCGTATGCCCGAGAGTCCTTTCGCAAGGGTGTTTGCCCTGAGTACCATTATTGCACGAGTGACGTCCGTCGGCAAGGGAGGGCCGATCCCGGTCGAATGGCTCCGAATGAGGTTGAGCTGGAGCCTGTCCAAGTCTTCCGGTGGAATTGTTGTATTACTGAGTGCGCCGAACCCCGTGTTGATACCGTAGATGATTCTGGATTTTGTCAGTTCTTCGAGGACCTTGCGCGACTCTGCGACTCTATTTCGCGCATTCTCCTGCAGCTCGATGTGGTCGTATCGTCGCGACACCCTCACAACATCGTCAATCGTGAGCGTTCTCCCGTCCAGAACGACCGTCATTCTCGAATCATCTCACGACTATCGCATCAAATAGGGTCTAAAGGTATCGGTACCCTATGCGTCTAGTCAGAAGCGCATTTGGTGATGCCTAGAGGAACCTTCTCCTAAGCGCCTGGCGTTCCGCATCCATAATCAGCTCAAACAGTCTGTCCGTCGCTTGTTTTTCCTTGCGCAGGATTCTCCTGGCATCTGCCGGGGTCAGCCTTCGTCCAGCTTGGACGAGAATGGCGTTTCTCCCGCATTTCTCGACGACAGTGGCGGATTCTGATGCTTGTTCAACGATTCGTTTCTCTGCCTTTGTGAGAGGTCTCCCCTCTCTCTTCATGAGTTGATCCAGCTCTTCCGTGCCGCAGGAGAGCGCCCCAATCGACTTGGAACTACATCTCGGGCACTTGATCGGTGCGGGCAGACGGCTCATCCTAACGATCTCAGCGTATTTCCAGCACGACACACACACGAGCGTCCTGGATTCGTTGAGTATCCTTGCGCGGGCAGAATCGATCAGAATTCGCCTCATCTTGTCCGAGGGTATCAGGTCGGTCTTCATACTGATACGCTCGATTCCTAGCCTGGCGATCGGACTGAGTTCTCCCGATCCCGAAATGACAACCAGCTTAATGTCTCCATCACGTATCGCAGAGAGAACCCTACCTGCGTTCAGGAGATCTAGATCCTTCCTCAGGGTTTCATTCATGGTTTCTTCAGAGATGACTGTGCCCTCAAACGTTTTCATGAGGCGTCGAAGACGCACGCTACCAAGGTCCGCCCATCTCGAGATTGCTCCGAACCGTTTCGCAACGTGAACCATCCTGCGCTTGAAGATCCCTGTCTTCGAAGAAGCCGCTCTTGCCAGGTAATCGATGTTCATATCCCCAAGCTTTCGGACAACGCTCGCTACTCGCTCTGCATCAGCTACCCCGGCAGATTGGATCACAATTCGGTATGCGTCCTGTTGCACTCCTACAGTAGATCCCGCTTCCTCCGATAGGACATGTCCGATCAGCCTTGCGAGTGTTCGATTGACCAACAAGCCGAAGTGGCAAGAGAGCACCACGTACTCGTCCCAGTCTTCGATGGTGACAAGCTTGTCGCTTGGGACGTCCAGCCCCATGGCAGCCTGGTCGAAGGTTTCTGACAAGGCTCTTTGCATCGTGTCAGCGGTGCACGGGTATTTCGCCGACAGTTCTGAGACAATGTTCTCCTTTTTCCTGCCATTCCTGAGCGATTCAACTGCATGCCTGCGAATCTCTCCGACCTCTATCCCTATTTCGTACGGCACCGGTATCTCTTCGCCTATCCAGCTCGGGATTGCTCCTGTGGGGTCAGTTATCCCTCGAACATAGATCGTTTCCCCTCTGACACTCTCCATCTTCCAAGGGCTACCTCTGACGATGAACTTCGTTCCAGGTGTCCCGTATTCTGCGACGAAGGCCTCATCCAGTACTCCGACTGGCGAGTTCCCCGACCTGTCAACGACAAGGTACTGCTTTTCATCCGGGATCATTGAGAGTTTCCCAAAGTAGTAGGTGTAGATGTCTTTCAATCGGCGCGGACGGAGGATGATTTGGTCTTGTGGAGAGAACCAACAGAGCCTCGGGAACCTCGAATGCATGTATCCTACCACTCGAGTAAGGTCGGATTCATTCAGGTCCTTGTAAGGCCCGGCATTGGTGAAAATGTCAAGTATCTCTCGGATATACCAGCGGCTCTTTTGGATCAGTAGGCCAACGATCTGATGTGATAGTACATCGAGTGGCTTCTCAGGGATCTGAACTGCTTCAAGCGTCTCTTGCATTGCCCGGCGTGCTATGGCAAGTGCTTCGAGAGCGTCGTCCGAATCCATCGCGATGACTATGCCTTCGGCCACGCGCCCAACGCTGTGGCCGCTTCTTCCGATCCGCTGAATCAGTCTGGTCACTTGGCGCGGGCTCATGTACTGAATGACGAAGTCGACTCTCCCGACATCTATTCCCAGCTCTAGCGAGGAGGTTGCCACGAGCCCTCTCAGTTCCCCATTCTTGAGCCCCTGTTCAGCTGAGATGCGTGATGGCTTGGCCAATGATCCGTGATGGATTGACACTGGAAAGTCGATGTCCCAGACCTTGAAGCGGCTTGTGAGGACCTCCGCTGCCGCGCGCGTATTGGTGAAGAGTATGACTGAACGGTGGTCCTCAATGATACCGCGCATGAGCTTCAGACGTGCTGCAACTTCAGGGTGCGTGTAGAGTCTGCTCGCAAGACGAGAACTCTCTGCATCTGGCTCCGGCAGCTCTACAGTCACTCTCAATCTGCGGCCTATGGGGACCCGCACTATGGCAACAGGTCTCTTGGCTCCCGCAAGGAATTCTGCCACCTTTTCGGGAGTTCCGATCGTTGCGGACAGGCCGACTATCTGGAAATCGCGTGCGGTGATCCATCTGAGCCGCTCAAGTGCCAGCGCTAGTTGGCTTCCTCTCTTGTCCTCTGCAAGTTCATGGACCTCGTCAATTATCACGTAGCCTACCTTGCGGAGGTTCCTTCGCATTATCCGCCCAGGCATGATTGCCTGCAGGGTCTCAGGAGTCAGAATCAGCATGTCCGGCGGGTTCTTCGATTGCATTCCTCGTTCCTTCGTGTCAGTGTCACCATGCCGGACTGCGACTCTCACGTCAAGGCGATGACACCACCACTCCAACCTCTGAAGCAGATCACGGTTCAGCGCACGAAGAGGGGAAATATACAACATGGCAATTCCTGGCTCGTCGGTCTTCGAAGTCATGAAGCGGCTGAGGATCGGGAGCACAGCTGCCTCAGTCTTGCCTGAAGCAGTCGGCGAGATGAGCAGGACGTTCTCGCCGGCCATGATCTTAGGGATAGCTTGCGCCTGGGGTTCTGTTGGTGCAGCGAAGCCGCGTTCGCGGACTGCTTCGAGAACCGGTCTCGCAAGTAGCGAGAACGCATTGTCTTCCGAAGGTTCCATATGAACGCGGCCTCGAATTGGAATAGGAAGCGCACGATAAAAGCAGACAGTGTTGCATTCTCCCCACATCACGCGGGTTCGGCCCGACGTTATCTCAAACGTTTAAGAGAGTTCTGCATTCATCAAGCTCAATGTCTATGTTGGATGATGCAAGATGCCTCTGCGACAGCCCATTGTGGCCGTGCTTGGTCACGTAGATCACGGGAAGACGACCCTCCTTGACGAGATCAGAGGCACGTCTGTTGCTGCCCGCGAGCCAGGGCAGATCACTCAATGGATAGGCGCGAGCCTTCTGCCCTCCTCAGTGATAAAAGAGACCTGCGGCCCGCTTCTTGAGCAATTCAAGATCAAGATCGAAGTGCCAGGGCTACTCTTCATCGACACGCCTGGCCACGAAACGTTCTCCAACCTAAGACGCAGGGGCGGATCTGCAGCAGACATTGCCGTACTCGTTATCGATGTTTCCAAGGGCGTCGAACCGCAGACAACAGAGTCACTTGGCATACTGAAAGGGCGCAGGACACCGTTTGTGGTTGCCGCAAACAAGATTGACTTGATCAAAGGATGGAAATCAACGACGGACACCCCGTTCACGATATCGTTCAAGCAACAAGATCCAGAGATCCAAACTGAATTGAACAATAGGATCTACACGATAATGGGGGCCCTGTCGAGACTCGGGTTCAGATCAGATCGATTTGACAGGATCACTGACTTCACAAAGGATGTCGCGATAATCCCTACGTGCGCTCGGACTGGAGAAGGGGTTCCGGAACTACTCGCGATTGTTGCTGGCCTGACGCAGGCCTACATGCATGACAAGCTCGAAACCAGGAGCGGACCTGCTCTAGGCACCGTTCTTGAAGTCAAGGAAGAACCGGGGCTGGGCATGACTGTGAACGCGATCATCTACGACGGTGTCCTCAAAGTGAACGATACAATCGTACTTGGAGGAAGGGAGGGTCCCATCTCCACCAAGGTCCGCGCTCTCCTTCTTCCGAAACCCTTGGACGAGATCCGGGACCCTAGAGACAAGTTTCTCAGCGCTGAGCGAATAGTCGCTGCCGCCGGCGTCAAGATCGCAGCCCCGAATCTTGACCTGGCTCTTGCTGGTTCCGCGCTCTACGGGGTCCCACACGGAAAGAACGTGAAAGAGTACTCTCGCATGATAGACGAAGAGGTGGAGAAACTCAGGATACAGACTGATCGGAACGGTGTCGTCCTCAAGACTGATACGCTCGGATCGTTGGAGGCTATCACCAACGCGCTGTCAAACTATGGTATCCCGCTGAGGCTTGCCGATGTTGGCGATGTCTCGAAACGTGACATCGCCGAGGCCGAGGCGGTCTGGGTGGACGATAGACTGTTGGCTGCGGTATTGGCGTTCAATGTTAGAGTGCTTCCTGACGCTGAGGAAGAGGCGAGTACCGCAGGGATCAAGATCTTCAAGGCCGACATAATCTACCACCTCATCGATGACTACGTCAGATGGTCTGAAGAACAACGTGCCGCAGGCATGAAAGCGGAGCTTGATAGCCTTGTCAGGCCTGGATCAATGAGAGTCCTGCCAGGATTCGTCTTTCGGAGAAGCAAACCAGCCGTGGTTGGTGTCGAGGTCTTGGTTGGCAGGATTCGGCCCAAGTACCCCCTCATGGACGACAACGGGCGAAAGATCGGCGAGATCCTCCAGATCCAGGACAAAGGGAAGGATCTGCAGGAGGCCACGAAAGGAATGCAAGTTGCAGCTTCGATTGATAAGGCAACAGTTGGCCGCAACGTTACCGAGGGGCAGAACCTGACAGTGGACATTCCCGAGAAACATGTGAAGATTCTGCGATCTCGCTACGGCACCGAGCTTACTCCAGAAGAAGACGCCTTAATCAAGAGCCTAGTCGAGTTGAAACGACGACAGAACCCAATCTGGGGTCTCTGAGATTGTCCCTAGAATCGTCGTCGTCCTAGGCCTGACTTGCTGACGGTCGTCCTTGGACGCCTGCGGAAATCGTCCGCTGAGGCAATGACTCGTATCTACGGCAGAATCCACTATCCGCGCTCTTTCTTGCCGTGGTACGCTGTCCATTTCAGTTTGCGCGGATCCCTCTTGTAGATGAGGAGGCTCTTCCGGCACCTCGAGGAGCAGAAATGCAGTATTGTTCCGTCGTTTCTGATGTACATCATTCCAGTTGATGGTGGGAAAGGCTTGCCGCAGAAAGAGCATTTGTTCGTCCTGGGCAATATGTGGCACTACCTGATCTTCTTGGCTTCGCGCTCGGTCTCCCTGAGTGTAAGAACGTCTCCAACTCGGATTGGGCCCTTAATGTTCCGTGTTATGATTCGGCCCTTGTCTTTCCCTTCGAGGAGTCTGACCCGAACCTGGATGACTTCACCCGTGACGCCGGTCCTGCCTATGACCTGCGTCACCTCAGCAGGTACCGATTCCTCTCTTGATCTCTCACGTGCTGCGGACATCTCTAGGCTTTGGCCCCACTGCCGGTCCTAAGGCGTTCAGCTGAAGCGGTTACGTCCTTCAGAGTGTTGGCTCCTTCTCCCGCCTCTAATACGGAGACGGCCGCGCATCCGACATCGATACCGGCCGAGCGACCCAAGTCAAGTTTGCTTGGGACGAAAAGGTACGGGATCTTCCTCTCCTCGCAGAGAATAGGGAGGTGAGCAACAACCTGAGGGGGCTCAACGTCCTCAGCAATGAGCACAAGTTTAGCGATTCCGCGCTCGATAGCCTTCGTGGATTCGTTCGTTCCTTTCCTTATCTTGCCGGAATCCTTTGCGACCTGGACTACTTGATATGCCTTGTCGATGGTCTCCTTTGAGGCCTCGAACTTGACGTAGGATGGTTTTGGCATTCGCTTCTCCTGCACATCTGCCAGCGGCTAGTCTAAGCAAATGACCTACTTTTATCAATGTTTCTATGAGACAATCGCCCATCAGGGTTGACACTAGTGTCAACTGCTGCTCGGTCTCTGCTAGACAACAATCTTAAGCGCTCGTCGAAACTATCCTCAGCAACTCGGACTTGGGTTCCCGATGATTTCGGAGACCGAGATGCTTCACATAATCAACGAGATCCACCAGTATGATGCTATCTTGGTGGAACTGAGGGATGGAACGATTTTCGGCATCGCAAAGGGAAGCGAGTCCATGCCCGAGTATTTACGAACCAGAGCAGTTGTGAAGACCTCAAGAGACAGACGAGCGCTACTGCGAGCCGTTGGGGCATTTCGATCAGATGTGCACGTGGATTCGATAACCCTGGAGACTCTGATGAATGGCCTCCGCGGAATGAAGGCGCGACATGTGTGGTTAGAGAGGAGAACGCCGCCCAGCCACGAGATGGCCTTCCTGAGTCTGAAGGAGCTGGGAATCTTTCTGCGAAGACAAGACGCATAGAACTGCAGCGTGTTTTCCGACAAAGCTGCAACCTTATTAAACGCCTCACTTTGCCTATGTACGATTCCGCTCCGGCTTGGTGCGTATCATGGCGAAGTTCAAGGTAATCGTGTCTGACCCGCAGACAAGGAAGGCAACGGTAGCGGAGCTAGAAGGATCCAGGGCCCAAGCGCTGGTCGGGAGAGGCATCGGCGATGTCGTAGACGGCTCTCAGCTCGGGCTTGCTGGCAGCAGGGTCATGATCACTGGTGGCTGCGACAAGGACGGCATCCCGATGCGCGCGGATGTTCACGGAGGAGCAAAGAAGTACGTCGTCCTTTCCGGAGGGGTCGGATTCAGGCCCAAGAGGGAGGGAGAAAGGAGACGGAAGCTAGTTCGCGGTCGAATGATAACTGATGAGACATATCAGGTCAACACCGTTATCTTCACCGGCGAAGAGAAACCTGTCGAGGAGCCTGAGCCGGTCAAGGAACCTGAAACAAAGCCGCTTCAGCCTCGAGAGAAGGTTGTCGAAGCCAAAGTGAAGAAGGCGAAGCCCGCGAAGAAACCTGTCAAGAAGGTACGCAAGAAGAAGTGACGGTGATTTCGCTCGATGGAATTCAAGGTAAGCAGCGAGTCGTATAATCCTCTACTCAAGCGCAAAGAGATCAGCCTCCAGATTGATCACAAGGGAGAGGGAACTCCGCAGCGGTTCGATATAAGAAAACGGATGGCGTCCAAACTTGGCGCCAAGATCGAGAACGTGTTTGTCGTGGGAGTGCGCACATCGACTGGCATCCAGAAGACGGTCTGCCAATTGCAGATCTACGATGCCCCGTCCTTGGCATCGTCAACTGTTCCCAAGCACGTTGTCATACGCAACTTGTCTCCTGAGGAACGCGCCAAGGCAGAAGAGGCAAAATCGGCCAAGGCAGAGAAGAAGGCAACCAAGCCTGCAGAGAAGGAGAGCAAGGCTGCTGAGAAGGAAGCCAAGCCTGCAGAGAAACCGGAGCCCAAGCCCACAACGAAGGCTGGAACAGAAGCGTCCAAGCCTGCCAAGTAGCTAGTGCACGGACATGAGTGAGAAGCAGACAGAAAAGAGAGAGCGAGAAGCTCGAACCAGCAAGCTGTACGAACTCGACCCCGCGAAGGGACAAGCAAGACTCAAGAACAAGAAATGCCCAAGATGCGGCAACTTCATGGCGCACCACAAGGAGCCCATCGACCGCTGGACATGTGGCTCATGCAGTTTCACTGACTATGTTGAGAAGAAGAGTCCTCCTTAGCTCGCTTCGGTCATTCTTCCCAAGAAGAGACGAGCTCTTTTTCTAGCTTCAGCGTTCACTTCGATAAGCACCAGCCCTTCATTCGGCTGACCGTAGATGACAAGAGACCCCGGTGGCGCCGTCGCCATCGCGACAAGGGTGAGCAAGTCCTCTTCCCCGTCAACAATCATGAGTGCGTCCCCGTTTTCTATCGCGTCATCGACTGCCGCCCAGGCATCGGAGCCAATTGTTCCCGGCTCGTTTCGGACTCGGTACGTTCTCTTCTGAACGGTGGTCAGTGACTTAACGCGGGTTCTTTTCTCCTTGTTGTCGATAATCAGGACGTCTCTACGAATGTCCAGCTTCACGGCATTTCTTGAGACTGCATCGCCGACGAAGATGACGCGGGGAGGGTTCTTGCGTGACACTAGCCGCGCGATCTCTCTGTACGCCGCGGGGGCGTCCCCTGTCAACAGAGTGCCTAGCGGCTTCTTGAGGGAAGACCTGAGTCCCTTAGTCAAGACGAGCTTGTGCAACGCTTCTGACCAACAGGGTGGAAGTCCCTGGTCTATCGTACCCGCACCGCATATCGGCCGGGCGCTTTGATCCTCATCTTCTTCGCTATTTCTGATTTGTCAGGATCTACGACTATGACGAGCCCGGTCCAATCATCGCTGAGATTGGTGGACTTGCAGTTCGGGCAGACCGATCCGCTGCTGATATACCTGCAGTTCTTGCAGGCTTTCTCAGTCAAGCCGGCTTCTCCTCTTTTGATCCTCGTGCACGACGCATATCCTGTTCAACCCATTCCAGCTTGCCTAGAAAGGGCTGGCGCATTGTGATACCGATCTTTCCGCCCGTCCCGCCACGTGGGAAGCTCACTGCAATTATGCGGCCTCTCACGAAGTCGCCCTTCGCGATCTTCCTCTGACTTTCTTTTCCAACCAGGACTCCGTGCTTCTCATCGTATGATATGTAGTCGTCCATGATCTGTGACACATGGAGCAGGGCATCTTCCGGTCCGATCCTTACGAAGGCTCCGAAGTCTGTGACCTCCACCACTTCTCCTTCGACGACTTCATGCATTTCCGGGTAGAAGCTGAGAAGCTTGAAGGTTACTCGATGGTATGTCGAGCCGTCTCCTGGCAGTATCTTCCCGACTGGATCTACAGTAACATCAACCACAAACACAGCGTATCCTAGCTGCTCATCAACGATGTTTTCGTACTTCAGTTTGACTTGATCCGTGGCCGCTTTGTCAATTGGATTTCCGAAACTCTTGGGCGGGATTCTAACTATGTCCTCAACCGTCAAGACTCTAAACAAGACTATCGCCGATTCTTATCATGATACTAGTCCGTATCTACCAGTAGCTTGCCTCAATGCCTTCTAGCTCCAACTTAGCCTTTTCCCTGAGGAAAATCACGGGCCTGTGGATGGCTCGGAGCTTCTTTCGGATCGTCGAGTCCGCGGTGGCAACGATTGTGTCCGGAAGCTTCGCGATCTCAATGAGTATCGTGTCAGCGTCCAGCGACGCTTCGGAGGGGAGACAACGCACTTTCGACTTCTCGGCCAGTTCCAGGGCGACTCTCGCATCCCTCCCAGGTGCGCCGCGATTCTGTGCCAAGCCTTTCAGTTCCTCCAGCACTGCAGATGGAAGTATGAACTGGACTCTGCGTTGAAGGAGGTTCTCCGCTTCTGACAGCACGTCGATGTGGAATTTGGCTGAGAGCATGAGGAAGCTTGTGTCTAGGTAGACAGACGGTGCCACATGTTATCCCTTTAATGTGCCGAAGCCGATGAGACGCCAGCTGTCACCGATGCGTCTGCTCACGGCGATCTTGAAGCCAGGTATAGGGCAGACAGGTTTCTTGAGGGTTATGTCCACTACGTCTTCTCTCGCTGAAGTAACGACGCCTGACGTAACTGCGGTTCCCACGTTCAGGACGAGTGGCTCGTTTGTACGGATCTTGTCCACGGGAACGAGCTGTTCGGTTCCGACAGCTCTCTCAAAAAGCATGACCTCGGCGGTGAGCCTATCAAGGACCGGGGGAAGCTCTCCCGCCTTTCCTACCACGCTGCCGACGAGGCCGTCGGATTTCGTAAGAGATGGGTCCAAGGCTGTTCCGACTCCAACAAGACCGCCGCTTCGGGCCTCTGTCACGGGCCCTTTGGAGGCGCTCAGGCTCGTCACCTTCGAAACCAGAGGCTCGTAGTGGGTTTTGCCCCCCGATTCGACGGCGAGGCCGGGTCTTATCTCTATCTCATCATTGGCTCTGAAAGTGCCTTGAATGACGGACCCGCCAAGGACCCCGCCACGGAGTTCCTCGATCCCCGTCCCAGGCTTGTTGATGTCAAAGGATCTGAGGACATACATACGTGGAGATGCAGCTGGATCTCTCTTCGGCGTGGGGATCCTCTTCTCCATCTCATAGAGAACGACATCAGTGTTTGCGCCATGCTGGGCCGAAACGGGAATGACCGGCGCATCGGCTGCGATCGTGTCCTTGGTGAAGGAGGTTATCTCCGCACAGTTCTCGATGGCTCGCGCTCTGTCCACGAGGTCGATCTTGTTCTGCACGACTATCAGGCGCTGTATTCCGACCATCTGTGCTGCGAGTAGATGCTCTCGGTCCTGAGCTTGCGGGAACTTGACGTTGGCAGCAACAACAAAGAGGGCACCGTCCATGAGCGCTGCACCTGAGAGCATCGTGACCATGAGACTATGATGACCGGGACAGTCGACGAAGCTTACGCCTCGCTTGAACTTCGTTTCGGAACGGCAGTGAGGACACTGTGGGCCAGTTGAGTAGTTGTGTGGGGGCTTGCACTTGAGACATCTGTAGATGAAGACATCTGCATACCCGATCCTGATGGTGATGCCGCGTCTCAGTTCTTCTGAATGCCGCCCAGTCCAGACGCCCGTCAGAGACTGCACTAGTGTGCTCTTGCCGTTGTCCACGTGGCCCAGGGTCCCGATATTGACCTCTGGCTGTAGGGCGGTGGCTTCACCATCTTCCCCTCTGAGATCGGTCTCTTGAGCGCTCATAGTCTCTCGTCGTTCCGACGTTTGCGGTCCTGATTTGGTGCCAGACATATAATGATGTCTGCAGCCGGTTCTGTTAAGTTGTCGGCACACCGGATGAGCTGTTAACTGACGGCTCATGCTGAACCTAGTCGGTGTCAGGCATACTTCTTGAAGAAGCCCTTGTCAGAGCGGAGCGTTCTCCATAGAGAGCATAATCGTTTTCCGTGAGTAACGCAACCGCCCGCACAATCTCTTTGTAATCCCTCGCTTCGCCCTTTTGCAGTTCGTTCTTGACGATTTCTAGGGCTTCAAGACCTCCTTTGATCGCATTGTCAAGCATTCCTTCACATTTTTCTCGCGTTTCAGTCGGTAGTATGGGAACAGCTACAAGGGATCGAAACGACATCAGTTCGCCAGCGAACCCGCCGAGGGGGCTAGCGAGGACCCTATAGACATCATCACCCGTTGCCTGAGCCAAGGAGTGTAGAAGGCTAGACAGATCCACCAAGAGCCGCGTGTTCTTATTTTGGAGTTCTATGATACACCGATGAACTAGCTGTGTGATGTGTTCAGTCGTCAAGACAGGATCACTCATGTCGGTGACCCTCCGCGACTCGGTAGCCTCGATCAAGGAACTCCATGAAGTCGCTCCTTGCATGTTTTCGTGTGCTCAGTCTCGACATCATGAACAACTGAACTAAGGCCTTCTCCAATTCGCGCAAGCGTTTGAGCGCCTCCTTGGCCTCGCCCTTATCCGCGTTAGAGCCTTTTTCCATCGCTTCTTCGGCAGCATTTCGCATGAAGAGAATTTCGAGAGCGACATTGCCAAACCCAGATGAGGAAGTTTCCCCTCTGGAATACATGCTAGCCAACTGTCCAGCAAGATATTCAATCCTATCTCGATCAATTACTGTTATCGTCATCTTCCTCGTCTCCTATCGCCCATGCCCACTCTTCTTATGGATTTCAAGTGGCACCTCTCGTGTTCGCACATTGCCAGTGTCTCCTTTCAGGCCTGATTCAGTGAATGTACCTTTGGGCTTGAGCATGAGTTTGTCGCCATCGACGCGCTGCTCCAGTTCTTGACCGTGTTGCCATCCAAGTCTCTCAACATCTTCCTCCGGTACGATTATCACATGCTTGTAGTGCTTCCTTCTGTTGTACTCGTAGGCAAAATGCCTCTGAAGTTTCATACATTCACCCATTAATGGTACCATTTGTGGTACCACATTCTGTATAAACTTTGTGTGACGGAATTGTCAAAGATTGGGTGAATGGGCCCTACTGATAATATGGTACCATAACGCCTATATCTCAGTATGGTACCATAATTGTATGTGGTGTACAGGAATGTCAACACCTGAAAACCCGCGCGAAACTAAGGGCTTCGCAATAGCCTCATCAAACGACCAAATCCAAAGAATAGACCCTCAGACATACAGAGTGAAATCACAGAACGGGAACGGCGCGTACTCAGTCGTCAAAGAAGATTCCCGATGGGAATGTAGTTGCCCCGATCACGTTTACCGAGATGCGAAGTGTAAGCACATTTGGGCTGTTGAGTTCAGTCTTGCCCTACGTGAGAAAGTTGTAGGTCGAATAGTTCTCGCACCCATCCAGATTCACGCTTGCCCCATCTGCGCGTCAGACCGGATAGTGAAACATGGTATTCGACACAACCGAAACGGAGACATTCAACGGTACACTTGCGAGAGCTGCGGAAGATGGTTTGTGGTCAATCTCGGTTTCGAGCGCATGAAAGCCTCACCGCAAATCGTGACTTCCACAATGCAACTCTACTTCACCGGTGAGTCGCTTCGAAATGTTCAGAAGTTCTTGCGACTCCAAGGCGTGACTGTTAGCCACGTTGCGGTCTACAAGTGGATTCAGAAGTATGTCGCCCTCATGGAGAAGTATCTTGAACAGATCAAACCGCAAGTCTCCGACACATGGCGGGCTGACGAGCTATACCTGAAAGTCCGAGGCAACATGAAATACCTTTTCGCCATGATGGATGATGAGACACGGTTCTGGATAGCTCAAGAAGTCGCTGACAGCAAGCACAACTATGACGCACGACGACTGTTCCAGAAAGCCAGAGATACGATAGGACGCAAACCTAGGATTCTGATAACTGACGGCCTAAAGTCGTATCATGAGGCGTACCTGAAAGAGTACCGAACCTTGAAGATGGAGACGAGGACCCAGCACATACGCCACATCACACTACAACATGACCATAACAACAACAAGATGGAACGGCTGAACGGTGAGATTCGTGACCGTGAGAAGGTCATGCGTGGACTCAAGAAGCCTGACACGCCGATCATTCCAGGCTACCAGATATACCACAACTACGTGCGCCCACATGAAGCCCTAGACAGCAAGACCCCGGCCGACGCTTGCGGGATCGAAGTTCAAGGCGAGAACAAGTGGCTAACACTCATACAGAATGCGAGCCGGAAACCTAGCGAACCATCAGAGAGACACCAAGCAACGCGGTAGCCACTAGAAAAAGACCCATTGTTATCTTGATCCAGTAGCCCTTTTCCAAAGCGATCTTCCAATTCCTATCAGAGAACTCGACAAGCTTGTCCGTTGTCCATTCCATCAACAACTCGTTTTCTCTATCTAAGTGTTCGAGAATCGCGCTCGTATTCGTGGCGGGAAAATTTCGTGGAAAATATGACCACACACCAATCGCGACCACGCCCCCGTACATGCCAAGGGCAACCGCCAAGAGGCCCCGGGCAGTATCCGTCATGCCGACCCAAGGTCTAAGCGAAGACAAGAACCCAAAGAAGACTAGGGTAACACTGAGAATAGTGTATGTCTTGGTATCCGCCATGCGTCGGTGGGCGTTTGCTTCTTTTAGCTCCTCATTCGCTTGATTCAGAGCTAGTTGAAGATTCAGTCTTCTCTGATTTTCCTTCAAGGCTCTCCGCGCAGACACGCGTGAATCTGAGCTTAAAGTTCTTCTCTGCTTGTCCATCACTGGGAACCTCGCTACTTTTTGTCTCTGTCTTCTGTCCCTCTTCCGGCATAGATGATCCTCAGGGGTTTCCCCGACTTGGCTAGCGTCCACTGAACTATTAAAGAGGGCACCCTACACGCACCACTCGACAAGTTATCAGGGCCGAAAATGCGCCGCCAGTTAACACCCTCACGGGTGAGCCGACAAGTTACCAGAACCCTGCAGCCAGGTGCGGCTTGCTCATGATGCTTCGTGCATCTACTGTCTGGTCAGCTCACCCATGACCACAGTACCCGTGATTGTTCCTGCAATCACGAGAATGAACCAGAAGAGAAGCAAGAGCCAC
>Ga0208047_1000370_pt1 | contig 17040 bp, 19 predicted proteins | sample Kivu_220m_FD_184162 | JGI IMG/M metagenome (GOLD analysis project Ga0208047, IMG submission 184162) | Freshwater microbial communities from Lake Kivu, Western Province, Rwanda to study Microbial Dark Matter (Phase II) - Kivu_220m (SPAdes)... | ecosystem: Environmental > Aquatic > Freshwater >...
CTCTGTAGCTCCTCGAGAAAGGCCTGGATGAGTCTCGGGTCGGCGTTGAGGTCGATCTCGTCGCGCCGGATGCGGCGGGCGACGCGGAGAAGGCTGCGGTCGATCCGGCAATCCGTGTGGACTTCGCCCGTGTCGCCGTCGAGATGGGCCTCGATCCTGGAAAATCCTCCGGCGACCTTGCGGTCCTTGAAGAAGAAATCCTGCTTGAAGACGGCGATCATGAAATGGGACAGCCGACCTTTGGGAAGACTGAAGGAGCCGTGGACGAACCACCACTCCAGGCGGGGGCGGGCGGCCGATTCGTCGGAGGTTTGTTTCGCCGTAACTCGTTGGATCGAATTCATGGCCGCCGGGACGCCTCGGGCGACCGGGAATCCCGCCCGCGTTTATAGCACAGCGGCCGGGCCCCGTCAAACCGCCCCGGCGCCTTGACAGGCCCGGCCGGCCGTTCCATAGTAGGTACCTTAGGCCGAGGATGGCGTCCATGAGCGTGATTTACCGACGGAGGACGGAGAAAAGAGCGGACTTCGTCCGGCGGATTCTGGACATATTCCGGCCGGCCCTGGAGATGAAACAGCGGATTCTCGTCAAGCCGAACGCCGTCTCCGCCGAGCCCTACCCGACGACGACATCTCCCGAACTCCTGGCGGCCGTCCTGGCCGGCCTTCGGGATCTCGGAAAGGAAGCCGTCATCGCCGACGAGCCGGCGGTGGATGCGCGGAGAAAGGCGGCTCTTTCCGGCCCCCTCGACGCCGTTTGCCGGGGATATGGATGGAAGCTCGAGGCCCTTTCCTCGGCTGGGACCTGTCGCCTCCGGGCGCCGCGCCCAGGGGCCCGTCCGTGGCGCCTGTACCGTCTCCCCCTCCGTTGCGATTACCGCATCTCGCTCCCCGTTCTTAAGGTCCATCGCCTGGCGTCCATCGGCCTCACCGGCGCCCTCAAGAACCAATTTTCCTTCCTCTCTCGGGTCGGCAAGATCGCCTGCCACGTCGGCTGGCGGAATATTCACCGGGCGATCGTTGACGTCAATCTGATCGCCGGCCCCCAGCTTGTCATCCTGGACGCGATCGAGGTCCTCAACGGGGCGAACGAAATTCGCCACGGCGGCCGGCCGGCGAAACTCGGGATCCTCCTTGCCGGCGACGATCCCTCAGCCCTGGACCGGCTCGGTTTTTCGATGCTGGCCGAGACGGGTGAGCCTCAGCTTTCCGGAAAATCCGCCGAAGACATCGGCTATCTCCGCTTGGCCGTTGCGGCGGGATTGGGGTCGGAATCCTATCGGGTCGTCGATCTCTAGGCGGAGCCGGCCGGGGGGCGGGGGAGCAGAAGGTCCGCCGCCTCCAGGATCGTCAACCGGGCGCGCGGAGCGTCCTTCGGCCATCTCCTCTCCATGGCTTCCGCCAGGCTGGCGACGCGCCCGGCAAACGAGGGAAGCTTCAGCCGTCCCGGATAAGGGGAGTAAAAAAAGACCCTGGCTCCCGGGGGGAGGTTTTTTCGCGTCACGAGGTCGAACATCGCCCGCGATAAAGGATTCATCTCTCCGGAACCTTCGGGGCATTCGGCCGCGAGGACGACCGTTCCTCCGGGCTTGACGACTTTCGACGCCGGGATGACGAGCTTCAGGGCGTGGAAGGCGCTCATCGCTTCAGGGTGCTCGGCGGCGGCAACGACGAGTTCGGCCCGGCGGGCCCGGACTTCGCCGACCGACCGGGCGATCTCGACGCCGGCCCGATGGGCGGCGACGAGGTCGCCGGCCACGACCGCGGCGACCCGGCGGCGGCCGTCGAAGACGGCGTTGACGCAAAAGACGGCCGGGAGGAGTCGGGCGGCGCGCTCGAGGTCCTCGCGCACGGGATTGCCGTCGACGATCCCCCAACGCGACTTGGGGTGGACCATCAGGAGATGATTCAGGGCCGTCGTGCCGGCCCCGGCCACGCCGGGAACGATGCTTTTGGCGCCTCCGGAAAAACCCGCCATGGCGTGGGGAGCGATCGTCCCCAGGGCGACGACGAGGCGGGCCCGGGCGGCGAGGGCATTGACCCGGACGGATTTGCGGCCCAGCCGGCCGAACACCGGCACGGTTCCGACGGTCACGAGCGATCGAGCTGGCGGAAGGCCATGGTTCAGCACGCGAGCTCCGCAGAGGCCGGCCGGGTCGAGCCCGATGTCCCGGGGGGAATGGGGCCGGTGAAGGGCGTGGGCGATGAGGACCGTCACCGGACCGGCGCGGCGGCGGGCAAGATGGTCGAGAAGAGGCGGCAGGAGCTTCGAGGTCGGGAAACGCCGGGATTTGTCCGGGACGATGACGACGACCGGGCCGCCGGCTTCCGCCAGGCGGGACAAGGGCGGGGCGCCGACGGGATTTTCGACGGCTTCGAGGAACGCCGCGACGGGGTCGAGCGGAGGCCATTCTTTAGGCCGGAGGATTTCGACGTCCGCGCCGGGCGGAAGGGGGAGGAAAGCCGTGTTCATCATCCTCCTCTTTATCAAAAAAAGGCTGGCCGGGGAAATGAATTCGCGGTAAGCTCTTTCCGTGGTCGTCGTCCTTTTCCCCCTTCGGGCCGAAGCGAGGCCTTTTCTCCTGAAGCTCAGAGGCAGCGCCGTTCCCGCCATCGCCCGCGCCGGGAAGTTCAAACGCCGGGACTTTGCGTTTGGGGGCCGGAAAATCGCGGTGATCATCGCGGGGACGGGGCGCTCGGTCGAAGCCCTGGCGGCGGCGGGCCTGGTTTCCCCTTCGTCCGCCGTGATCCTGGCCGGCGCGGCGAAGGCGTTGAATCCGCGGTTCAACGTGGGGGACGTATTTGTCGTGACTTCGGCGAAAAGGGAAGGTCATCCCGGGACGGCAAGCCTTTCTTGTCCCAAGGGCCTTTCCCTGCCGGAAGCGTCTCTTCTGACCTGCGACCGGGTCGTCTTTCGCTCGGACGATCCAGCCGACCTGGCGGACATGGAAGGATACTATGCGGCCGCGGCGTTTCCCGGATTGACGATCATCCGGGCGGTCTCCGACCGGGACGAAGACCTGGAATTCCTGAACGAATGCCGCCCCGGCGGCCGCTTCCGGCCGGGAATGCTTCTTCGGAGAATGACGCCAAAGCGGGCGGCCGGTCTTGTCCGAGTCCGGCGGAACGTCGGCCGGGCCGGCCGCAAGCTGGCCGAGGTCCTTTGGGACTACCTTGTTCGCGGGGACGCGGCGGATTGATAAAAGCCGAGATCCCGTGCTAACACCACGAAGGACGCATCGAACCGCGAAAGGAGGCCTCCATGCCCGCCAAGGCCAAGCCTCCTCTGCTGCGACCGGCCCATGGAAAAAACGGAGGTTAAGGCCTAGCCTTAAAACGTTGACCATCAATCGTTTGACCCCAAAATCTTGGGGGTAAAATTAAGACTTGCACTAAATGTAGTATTGATATAGAATCAAACCGAGAGAGAGTGGGAGTTCGTCCGATGATCATCGCCGAGGTTGCCATTTTCCCGACGAGCGAAGGTTCGTCGGTCAGCCGGTACGTGAAGGAAGTCCTCCGCGTCCTTGAATCCTCGGGCCTCAGAACGCGGACGAGCGCCATGTCGACGGTCGTCGAGGCGCCCGACCTGGCGGCGCTTTTCCGGGTCATCGACCGGGCTGACGAGGCTTTGGCGGCGATGGGCGTCGGCCGGATCCACATCGACCTTCGGGTCGATCATCGCCTCGATAAGGAGGCCAGCATGGCCTCCAAGCTGAAGGCCGTCGGCAAGAGCTGACGGCCGGACGCCTCGAGCCGCGCGGACACTCCGTTTCCCGAGTTGAAGGAGTCGTGATGAAAGACGGGCATGGTTTTTCCGAAAACGCCATCCGGATCCTGAAATCCCGCTACTATCTTAAGAACGAGAAGGGCGACTTCGTCGACAAGTCGCCGGCCGACCTCTTCCACCGCGTGGCCGCCCATGTCTCGAGCGCCGAGCGGACGGCCAAAGACCGGACGTTCTGGGCCCAGGCCTTTTTCGAGGCGATGTTCGGCCGGGATTTCCTCCCGAACAGCCCGACCTTGACCGGCGCGGGGCGGGACATGTGCCTCAGCGCCTGCTTCGTCCTGCCCCTCGAAGACTCCATGGAGTCCATCTTCGACACCGTCAAGAACGCCGCCCTCGTCCACAAGGAGGGCGGCGGGACCGGCTTCGATTTCAGCCGCCTCCGGGGGAAAGGGAGTTTCGTCCAGCGGACCCAGGGAGTGGCCAGCGGGCCGGTTTCGTTCCTCAAGGTCATCGACGCCGCGACCGAGGCCGTCAAGCAGGGGGGAACGCGCCGGGGAGCGAACATGGGGATCCTCCGGGTCGACCATCCCGACATCGAGGACTTCATCCTCATGAAGAAGGACGGGCGGAGCGGGGGCAACTTCAACATCTCCGTCGCCGCGACGGACGTCTTCATGGCGGCCGTCAAGCAGGGGACGAATTATGAGATCTTCGACCCCTATAAAAGAAAGGTCATCGACCGCAAGGACGCCCGGAAGATCTTCCGGATGATCGTCGAGTCGGCCTGGGCGATCGGCGACCCGGGCCTCGTCTTCATCGACCGGATCAATAAATCCAACCCGACGAAGGGACTCGGGCCGATCAGTGCCACGAATCCCTGCGGCGAGCAGCCCCTCCATCCCTACGAGTCCTGCAACCTCGGGTCGATCAACATCGCGAATTTCCACCGGCCCGAGGGCATGGACGGCTTCGACTGGGACCGCTTCGGCCGGACGATCGACCTGGCCGTCCGTTTCCTGGACAACGTCATCGACGTCAACAAATACCCCCTCCCCGAGGTCGAGGCCATGTCCCGGGGGAACCGCCGGATCGGCCTCGGGCTGATGGGCTGGGCGGATCTCCTGATCAAGATGAAGATTCGGTACGACGCCCCCCCGGCCTTCACCCTGGCCGACAAAATCGGCGCATTTCTCCGTCGGAGAGCGGCCGAGGCGTCCGCCGCTCTGGCCCGCCGGCGGGGAAACTTCCCCAACATCGGCCTCTCGGTCTTCAAGGGACGGAAGATGAGGAACGCGACGGTCATCACGATCGCCCCGACCGGGACGATCTCCCGGATCGCCGGCTGCTCCTCGAGCATCGAACCCGTCTTCGCCTTCGAGTTCACCTCCCATATCCTCGACACGCAGATCAAGGATGTCCATCCCCTCTACGCCGAGTGGAAGGCCGGACATCCCGACGAGCCGGTCCCGGCCTATTTCGTCACCGCCCACGAGATTCCTCCCGAGGGGCACATCCGGACGCAGGCCGCCTTCCAGAAACACGTCGACAATTCGGTTTCGAAGACGATCAACCTCCCCCACGAGGCGTCCCTCAAGGATGTCGAGACGGCCTACCTTCAGGCCTACGCCCTGGGGACGAAAGGGATCACGATCTACCGCGACGGCTGCCGCGAGGAGCAGGTCCTGACGAAGGGGGGGAAGGGGCTGAAGCGGCTGCCCGAGGAGCGGCCCGACACGCTCTCCTCGACGACGGACAAGATCAAGACGGGCTTCGGCAACCTTTACATCACCATCACCTTCTTCAACCAAAGGCCGTTCGAGGTCTTCGCCTCCATCGGCAAGAGCGGCTACTCGACCATGGCCGACGCCGAAGCCCTAGGCCGCCTCATCTCCCTCGCCCTCCGGAGCGGGGTCGAGCCCAAGGAGGTCGTCAACCAGCTCAAGGGGATCGGCGGCTCGGAGCCGATCTTCACCGAGGGCGGGCTCGTGACCTCGATCCCGGACGCGGTCGCCAAGGTCCTGGGGCGGCATTTCGGCGAGGGGAAGAATGGGGCCAAGGACATGTCCCAGTCGATCTGCCGGCAGTGCGGGGCGACCCTCCCGGACGAGAAATGCCCCGTCTGCCCCAACTGCGGCTGGACCAAGTGCTCCTGAGCGGGCCTTGACGGCGGGGGATAAAAATACTATAATTTTATAGGGATTATAGGAAATAGGTCATCCTCTCGCCGGCTCTGGAAAAAAAACGGCGATCGGGATATCATGGATGAACGTCATCAAGGAGCATGAGATGAAAGAGAAAGTCGAAGCCGCTTTAAATAAGGTCCGTCCCCAGCTGCGGATGGACGGCGGGGACGTGGAGCTCGTCGAGGTCGGCGAGGACGGCATCGTCAAGGTCCGTTTGACCGGCGCCTGCGGCGGCTGCCCGATGTCCCAGATGACCCTGAAGATGGGCATCGAGCGCATCCTGAAGAAGGAAATCCCCGAAGTCAAGCAGGTCCTCTCCGTCTAAGACCGGCGGATGAAGCGGATCTATCTCGATCACATCGCCGGGACTCCGCTAGCCCCGGGTGTCGTCGAGGCCATGCTCCCTTATTTCGGGGACGATTACGGCAATCCCCAAAGCCTTCACGCCGAAGGGCAAGCGGCGGCTTCGGCGGTGGCCGAGGCCCGCGAGGAGGTCGCCCGGCTGATTAACGCCTCGGCCGCGGAGATTATTTTCACCTCGAGCGGGACGGAGGCCAATAACCTCGCCCTCAAGGGGCTGGCCCTGGCCAACCGGGCCAAGGGAAACCATCTCGTCTTCTCGGCCGTCGAGCATCTCTCCGTCCTCAATGCGGCCAAGAGCCTCGAAAAGTCCGGCTTCACGACGACTCTCGTGCCCGTGGGCCGGGAAGCCCTGGTCGACCCGGCCGAGGTCGAGAAGGCGATCCGGAAGGAGACCGTCCTCGTCTCGGTCATGCTGGCCAATTCCGAGGTCGGGACGGTCGAGCCCGTGGCCGATATCGCCAAAGCCGCGAAATCCAAGGGCGTCCTCGTCCACACCGACGCGGTCGCGGCCGTGGGGAACATCCCGGTCGATATCCGGGCCCTGGGGGTCGACGCCCTGAGCCTGGCCGGCGACCAGTTCTACGGTCCCAAGGGCGGGGCGGCGCTTTTCGTCAGGAAGGGCGTCCGGATTTTTCCCCAGATCGACGGCGGAATCCAGGAAGGCGGCCGGCGGGGCGGGACCGAGAACGTCCCGGCGATCGTCGGCCTGGGGAAAGCCGCCCAGTCGGCCGCGGCGGCGATGGCCGAGCGCCAAGCCCGGATGGCGGGGCTCCGCGACAAGCTGATCGACGGCCTCCTGGGGTCCGTCGACCACGTCATTCTGTCGGGATCCCGGGACAAGCGCCTTCCCCACCAGGCCAGCTTTTTCGTCCGCTTCGTCGAGGGCGAGGCCATGCTTCTCAGCCTCGACATGAATGGCTTCGCCGCCTCGAGCGGTTCGGCTTGCACGTCCAAAGCCCTCAAGGCCTCCCACGTCCATCTGGCCATGGGCTTCGACCATGCCACGGCCCAGGGGTCGCTCGTCTTCGGCCTCCTCGACACAACGACCGCCGAGGACATCGAGGCCCTCGTCGCCGCTTTTCCCCCCGTCATCGACCGGCTGCGGAAGATGTCGCCGCTCTACACCGAGTTCCTCAAGGAGAAAACGCCATGATCTATACCGAGAAAGTCATGGACCATTTCGCCAATCCCCGCAACGTCGGGACGCTCCCCGATGCCGACGGCGTCGGTCAGGTCGGCAATCCCGTCTGCGGCGACATGATGACCTTTTACATCAAGGTCAAGGACGGGAAGCTCGACGACGTCAAGTTCCAGACGTTCGGCTGCGGTGCGGCGATCGCCGTCTCGAGCATGGTCTCGGAGATGGCCATGAAGAAGACGCTGGAGGAGGCCATGGCCATCACCAACGAAAAAGTCGCCGAGGAGCTCGGCGGGCTTCCCAAGAACAAGATGCACTGTTCCAACCTCGGGGCCGACGCCCTCCACCTGGCCATCAAGAACTACCGGGACCGGGCGGCGGGGGGGACGGAGGAAGCGGCCTTCGGCGAAGAGCACGAACACGAGCCCGAGGAAGAAGGCGAGGCCGCGGAAGCGAGCGGAAAATCCGTCAAATGCCCCTATTGCGACGGGCCTCTCGAAGGGCTCGAGGCGCTGAGCGAATGCGGGCGCTGTCGTATCCACCTCGTGGAATGCCCCTCCTGCGGCCTCTACACGAGGGCGGGGGAGCCGGCCTGCACGCACTGCGGCGCGGAAATCAAGGCCGAGCCCGAGTCCTAGCCGATGGCCGGGACGACGGAGACCGACGACCTTCGGAGCCGCTTCCGGGAGCTGGTCAAGGCCCGGAACGCCGTCGTCCTGGCCCACAATTACCAGCGGGGCGAGATCCAGGACGCGGCCGACTTCGTCGGCGATTCGCTCGAGCTCAGCCAGAAAGCGGCCAAGGTCGAGGCCGAGGTCATCGTCTTCTGCGGCGTTCACTTCATGGCCGAGACGGCGGCGATTCTGTCCCCGGCGAAGATCGTCCTGATTCCCGATGCCCACGCCGGCTGCCCCATGGCCGACATGATTTCGGCTGACGAAATGATCATCTGGAAAAAGCAATATCCCGGCCGTCCGGCCGTCTGTTATGTCAACACCTCGGCGGCGGTCAAGGCCGAGTGCGACATTTGCTGCACCTCGGCCAACGCCCTTCGGGTCGTCGAGTCCCTCCGGGACGGGGAGGTCCTCTTCGCCCCGGACAAGAACCTGGCCGCCTGGGTGGCCCGCCAGACCGCTAAGAAGATCATCGCCTGGGACGGCTATTGCTACGTCCACAACAACATCCTCGCCCGGGACATTCGGGAAAAGCGCAAGACGTATCCCGAGGCCGAGGTCTGGGCCCATCCCGAATGCCGGCCGGAGGTCATCGACCTCGCCAACCGGGTCCTATCCACGGGGGGGATGGTCCGGGCGGCCAAGGAGACCGAAGCCCGCGATGTCGTCATCGCCACCGAGGCGGGAATGGTTTATCGGCTCGAGAAGGAAAATCCGGGGAAACGATTCTACCCCGCTCACGATTTGGCATTCTGCGCGAATATGCGCAAGATCACCCTGGCCAAGGCCGTCGAGGCTCTCGAAAACATGGCCCCCCGGGTCGTGGTCGAAAAGGGGATCGCCGACCGGGCCCGCGGGGCGATCGAGCGCATGGTCGCCCTTTAGGAGACAACAATGACTCTGCCGTCCAATCTGAAGCCCTACGAGATCTATCCGATCGCCGTCCGGGCCGAGATGGATGCCGCCGCGGTCTATGAGGACCTCCACGGCCGTGTCCGGAACGAGGCTCTCAAGCAGAAGCTGGACTTTCTGGCGAAGGAGGAAGGGAGGCACAAGGCCCTTCTCGAGCGCCTCTTCCGGGACCATTTTCCGGACCGGAAGCTGGACGTGCCGGCCGAGGCCAGGCGGCCGAAAAAGCCCGTCCGGGTCGACGACGCGACCGCCGTCCTCGACCTCTTCAAGTTGGCCATGCAGAAAGAGAAAGAGGCCGAGGAATATTACCGCGACGCCCGGGCGAAGATGGACGACCCCAAAACCAAGAAAGTCCTCGAGTACCTCAGCCGGGTCGAGCGGAGCCATTTTTTCATGCTGAAGTCCGAAATCGCCCTCCTCGAGAAGTTCCCGGATTACTACAACGCGGAAAGCGACGACCCGATGGCCCTCTTCCACGTCGGCCCTTGAAATTCGATCGGGGACATGATCCGAATTCTCCGGAATTCGGTTCGTGTCCCCCATCTGCACGAAGGAGGGAGGATCCGTCGGGGACATGATCCGAATTCTCCGGAATTCGGTTCGTGTCCCCCATCTGCATTGAAGTGAAGGACGGAGGAATACTTATGGCCAAGCGAAAAAGAGAACCATCCCCCTCGCTGAAAGGCCGAACCCTCAAGATCATCGGAATTCTTAAGAAGGAATACCCCGCCGCCCGGACCGCCCTGACTTTCGAGACGCCTCTCCAGATTCTCGTGGCGACCATCCTTTCGGCCCAGTGCACCGACGAGAGGGTCAACCAGATCACCCCGGCCCTTTTCCGGAAATATCCGACGGCCGAGGCTTTCGCCAAGGCCGATCGAACGGACCTGGAGGGGGAGATCCGGCCGACGGGCTTTTTCCGGAACAAGGCCAAGTCCATCATCGGGGCCGCTCAAAAAATCGTCGCCGATTTCGGCGGCCGGGTTCCCGACACCATGGCCGACCTCATCACCCTCCCCGGCGTCGCCCGCAAAACGGCTAACATCGTCCTCTCCTCGGGCTACGGCAAGGCCGAAGGGATCGCCGTCGACGTCCACGTCAAGAGGTTGTCCCAGAGGATGGGACTGACGAAACAGGAGAATCCGGAGAAGATCGAGCAGGACCTTCTCGTTCTCGTCCCCCGGGAAGACTGGCTCGATTTCAATTACATGATGGTCAACCACGGCCGGGCCGTCTGCCAGGCCAGAAAGCCCAGATGCCCGGTCTGCAAACTCCGGGCCCTCTGCCCCTCCGCCGATAAAATCGTCAATAAATAATCCGGCCTCAGGGTGGTGTAGAATAGAGTCTACCAATGATTCGAAAAGCCGTCCTCTGGGCAAAGGGCGAAGGGGAGGGGGTCGTCTGCGCCCTGTGCGGCCATCGCTGCGAGCTCGGGCCGGGCCAATGGGGCGTCTGCGGGGTGAGGGAGAATCGCGCCGGGACCCTCCTGACCCACGCCTACGGCGAGGTCATCGCCGCCCATGTCGATCCCATCGAGAAGAAGCCGTTCTATCATTTCCTCCCGGGATCGACTTCGTTTTCCATCGCCACCGTCGGCTGCAATTTTCACTGCGGTTTCTGCCAGAACTGGCAGATCAGCCAGGACTCGTTCAAGAAGGGCGGAGGGAAAGGGTCGACCCGGCTTTCCTCCGAGGACATCATCAAGATCGCCCTCGGCCGCGGTTGCCGGAGTATTTCCTATACCTACACGGAGCCGACGATCTTCTTCGAGTACGCCGCCGATACGGCCAAGCTCGCCAAGGCGGAGGGGCTGGCCAACAACTTCGTGACGAACGGCTTCATGACGGCCGAGGCCCTCGAAGAGGCCAAGGGGTGGCTCGGCGCGGCCAACGTCGACCTCAAGGCTTTCCGCGAGGAGACCTATAAAAAGGTCTGTAAGGCCCGCCTCCAGCCCGTCCTTGAGTCGATCATCCATATGCGCCGACTGGGAATTTGGGTCGAAGTGACGACCCTCGTCGTCCCGGGATTGAACGACGGCGAGGACGAGCTCCGCGACATCGCCCGATTCTTGGCGAAAACGGACCCCGATATCCCCTGGCACCTCAGCCGCTTCCATCCGGATTACACTTATACGGATGCAAGGGCGACGCCGATCGCGACCCTGCGCCGGGCGGCGGAGATCGGCCGTGAGGAAGGCATTCGGTTCGTCTACATCGGCAACGTTCCGGGGGAGGGGGACCTGACGATCTGTCCCCAGTGCGGCCGCGAGCTCATCCGCCGCAGCGGTTTCTGGGTCGATGAGGCCCGGCTCGAAGGCGGCCGCTGCCCCTCCTGCAAGACCCTGATCCCCGGCGTTTTCTGAGAAAAAGGCTTTCGATCAAGCGTCTTTACAAAGGCCATGGGAAGCGCTATAGTAAGACATAGTAAGACGGATATCATTAAAAGCGAGCTTGCCATGGGAAGAATCACCAAAACTCTGACGATCTCGCTGCCTCCCCGGGTTTATGACGAGGTCGACAAGCTGGCCAAGATCGAAGGCAAAACGAAGAGCGAGCTTGTCCGGGACATGATCCGCGTCTACGAAGACTCTCTGGACGAAAAACGTTGGCGGCGGTTTAGACGTCTTGGACAGGCGACGGCGCGCCGGCTGAACATCACTTCCGAAGACGACATCGAACGCGTCGTCCATGAAGCCCGCGGCTTGCGGAGCGAGCCTTGACCCGAGTCGTCTTCGATACGAACATCTTTCTCTCGGCATTCATTTTCGGGGGGAAGCCCGAAGAGGCGTTCCAGGCCGTCCGGCGACGACGATGTCTTCTCGTCGTTTCCCCTCCGATCCTGGCCAAAGTCGCGCGAATTCTGAAAGATAAATTCGAATGGGTCGACCGGGAAATCGAGGAAGCGGTCCGGACGATCGGGCGAACCGCCGAGCTCGTGAAACCCAACGAAAAATTCAACGTCTTGGAAGACGATGCGGACAATCGGATCTTGGAGTGCGCGGCGGCGGGGAAGGCTGAACTTATCGTTTCGGGAGACCGGCATCTTCTCTCTTTGAGGGAATTTCGCGGTATTCCTATCCTCCGGGCAGCCGAATTTCTCTCCCGACCAGAAAATGGCGATTAGATGGAACGATACCGCATTCTGGAGCATACGGCCGACGGAAAATTCCGGGCGTTCGGCCGGACGCTCGAGGAGGCGTTCGGGAACGCCGCCCTGGCCTGCGCTTCGCTGATGTGGGACTGGGAGACCGTCGAGCGCCGGGTCGAATTTCCGGTCGAAGCGCGGGGACGCGACCGGGAGCAGCTGCTCTACCGGTTTCTCGAGGAGATTCTCTATCTCCTCGACACCCGGGATTTCCTTCTCGGGGCCGTCGAGGACCTCAAGATCGTCGAGGAGGAGGCGTCCGCCGCGGATGTCCCCGAGTCGGAAATCGGGATAATCCGGGAAATCCCCCCGGCCTATCGTCTCACGGCCCGCTTCGTCGGCGGCGACGACCCGGCCCGCTACGAGTTCCACGGCGACGTCAAGGCCATCACCTACAACGAGATGAAGATCGAGCGCGGCTGCGAAGGCTGGATCGTCCAGGTCGTCGTCGATATGTAGGGAGGTCCTCGCCGGCGCGTTTCGTCATCTCTTGGGAATTTCGTAGATCCCGATGCTCCAGAAGCCGTCCTCGTCCTCGTCGGGGACGAAGAGACGGCCGCCGGCCGAAATCGCGCCCCAGCCGAGGCTCGGCCTCTTTTTCGGATCCGGAAAGCCCAGATAGAAGCTGTCGGCGAACCGCCCGTCGAAATCGAAGACGTCGATCAATCTTTGCGATTCCCCCTCCCGCGCCGTCGAGGTCACGACCCAGAGGGCCCCCTCGACGACATGGAGGCCGAGGATGTCGAAGAGGTATTCCTCGGGCGGGGGGGAGAAGGTTCCCTGGAGATCCTTGATTTTTTCGCCCGCCGCCTCCTCCGGGCCCGCTTTCCGCCGGGGATAGGGCCGCTTGAAGACGCGCTCGACCCGGCCCGTCCGAAGGTCGAGCTTGGCGACCTTGTACTCGGCCGTATGGACGATGAAAAGGAAGTTCTCGTGGGCGACGAACGTGATCATGCCCCTGCGCCACCACCGGGACTTGGCGATGTAGTGGAGAACGGGAATGTCGTAAATTCTCCGGCAGTTTTGGAAATCCGGCGCGATCTCGTAGACCGCGTAGGGAGCTTCGATGAATCCTTCCCGGAAAATCGCCTCGGAATGGCGGATCTCGTCCCTGACGCCGAAAATCCGTCCGTCCGTCCGGGCGAGATACCAGAAAGGTCCGGGCACCCTGGATTTCGTTTCTTTCAGGAGTTTTCCGTTGAAGTCGAAGTCGAGAACCTTCGGGGGAACCCAGGCTTCGACGCGGACGCGGCCCTGTTCGAAGAAAAAGGCGTCGGGATATTGACACTCCCCGGGGCCTTCCCCGGCTTTCAGGAACTGGGCGACGAGCTTCCCGTCCCCTGTGAAGGCATAGAGCCGGGGACCGTCCATGAAAAAGAGCGTGCCGTCGGGTGCAAGGGCGAGCCGTTGCGGCGCTTGGAAGAGGATTTTCTCTCCATCATCCCGGATGCGGCCGGTCTCTTTCAGGGCGACCGTCCGGCCGGCGTTTTTGGCCGCCGGCTTCGCGGGATTGTCAATGACGGCCTGCCCGGCCGCCGACGCGGAGACGATCATCATCGTCATCCACGTTTGGAGAACGATTTGTGTTCCGAATCGCCTTTGCTTCGGTCGTCCCATCTCTACCATCTTCTTCGGCGCGGAGTATCTTTAGTACCGCAGTTCTTTCAGGTCGGGGAAGGCGTACATCTCGATTTTCTCCGGTCGCCCCAGGATGACGCCGCCTCCTTGAAAATCAAGAGCATAGCCCCATTTTCCGAGAGGGGCATTTTCGAATTCGCGAAGGAGCGTCACTCCTCGTTCGCCGATGGCCGAGACCCTCGTCGATCCCCCCTCTTCGCCGGTTTCGACGAGATAGAAACGATCGGGGAAATAGGCAATGACTTGCGCGCCGACGGCCGTTCGGAGCTGAGCCACGTCCTTGAGCTCGAGAGTTTCCAGGTCCAGCCTGGCGACGCGGTCCCCGTGCTTGCCGTAGACGGCCCGGACGGGGCGCGGATCGAGCTCGCGGGAGAGGAAATCCCAAGAGGAGAAGGAGAAGCTCTCGGGGTGCGACTTGACGAGCCGATATCCGCCGTCGCCGTTCTCCCGGTATATTTTCAGACTGTCCTTGTCGAACCGAAGAAGCAAGCCGTTGACGAACCAGACCGTGTGGACCGGGCACGACTCGCCCGGAAAAAGCTCCTCGACGCGGCCATCTTCCCAGAGCCGGAGAGGGCCCTTCTGGCGGCCAAAAAAGCCGATCAGCCAAAACGCCTGCCCCTCACGAACGTCCGTTCCGAACAAATACGGGTTCGCGGCCAACCGGCCTTCCGTTTCGAGGAACGGATGACGACAGGGAATGATTTGAGGTTTTTGCCGTTCCGGAGCTTCACGGTCCATGATCACGAGGGAGAGGAGGGAAAGCGGGGCCGATGCGGACCGGGAAAATAGAGCGATCTTGTCCCGGTAGGCCCATTGCTGCCAGAGAGAACGGTCTTCTTTTTGGGCCTTGAAGACCATCTTGGCCGTTCCGTCCGCGGTGTTCAGCCGGATGAGATTGGCGTCATCGTCCCTCGCATAGAGATAAGGGCCGACCTCTTGAATTCGCCACCACGACAGAGAGTCTTTGATGATAATGTCTTCTCCGGCCTGATGGATTTTCACCCGGTACGGCTGGAATTCGACGACTTTTTGGCCGGAAGTGATGTAGAAGCTCTGGTATGCGGAGGTTCGAGCCATGGCCGAGGCGGCGACGAATCCGAGGCCAACGGCCCCGACGAGAAAAACGGCGAACGCCGTCAGGTATCGCTTAACGAAGGCCCGCGAGGGGCGGATGTCGAATTTCCGAAACGACAAGAGCAGCGCAGCCGCGAAGGGAATGATGGGGAGGATAAAAGCGATGACCGCGAAGGCTGTCGCAAAATCCGCCGGGACCGTATCGGGGCCTCTCAGGGGAATCCTTTTGGCGACCTCCCAGGGGATGTAGAGTCCTTTCAACCGAACGGCGGCCAACGTCAGGATGTAGGAGGCCGGAATGGTGACATACCAAGCGGCCAGAGAAACGAGGCACAAGGCGATGAAATTCTCGATGAGCGGGGCCAGGGAAACGGAGATGATGAACAGCGGAAAATAGAAGAGGGCGAGAGCGAGCGGGGGGAAGGCGGAGTAGGACGATCCCCAGCCGGCATAGACGATCCAGGAGAGAATCCACAACGCGGCCAGAACGGCCGCCCGGGCGCCGACGAGCCTCCCGAGAAGCCCGGCCCGGGAATAGGGGAGGGTCAGGGCATATTCCGTGGCCCGTTCGCGGCGCTCGCGGCCGAAGAGCGAGGCGCCGAGAAAAAGCGACCAGAAAAGGAGCCCGCCCTGGAAGACCGGCATGAGAACCGCGAGATAAGGCTCGGGGGAGACTTTGAGGAGGATGAGAGCCGCCGGGAGGGCGAGGACCGCGGCCAGGAAGAAGAGCGTCTGCTTCGAGACGTCAGCGAGCTCTTTTTTGAACATAGGCGCCTCCGATGAAAGCCTTGACGATCTCGCCCAGGGCGACGTCCTTGAAGTCCAGCCCGGATTTCCCGGCCCATTCCTCGCGGAAGGGGTAGACGTATCTTTCCTTCCGCAGGTCGGACAAGGTCTCGAAGAGGACGGGAATTTCCGCGGGCCATTCTCCCGCGACGGCGGCTTTCTTGACCTTCCGCTCCAGGTCCTCGCGGCTCTCGTCCAGGCCGAAGCGGCCCCTGTCCATGATCATGACCCTCTCCGGAAGCTGGGCCGTTTCCTGGAAGACGTGGTTGACCATGATCACGGCCGTCTGGAATTCGTCCATGGCCTCGATCACGGCCTCGAGAAACCTCTCGCGAAGATAGGGATCCAGGGCGTGGAGAACTTCGTCGATGAGGAGGACGGCCGGCTTCTGGGCCATGAGGAGGGACAGATGGAAAAGGGTCCGCTCGCCGACCGAGAGGTTCTTGATGCGGCGCCGGGGGGCCAGGTCGATGCCTTGGAAGGTCGGGCGCGCCGGCTCGGCGATGCCGAACTCCCGGCGGTGGAACATCCAAGCTTCTTCCAGGGTCCAGCCTTCATAGAGGCTCAGCCGGTCGGAGAGAAAGCCGATATTTTTCCTGGAAAGGCCTTGGCGGTAGAGGACGCGGCCGCGGTCGGGGACGATCGCGCCGGCCAGACACCGGAGGAACGTGCTCTTGCCCGCGCCGTTCGGGCCGGCGATGACGACGGCCTCGCCGCGCCTGAAGGCAACGGTGACGGCGTCGACGGCGGCCCGCTTGCGGAACCGGACGGTCAGATTCCGTATTTCGAGGATGTTGTCACTCATGGGCGGCGATCCTTTGCACTGAGTTGCGGACGTCATCGAGATTAGCTCCCAGAGAGAACGCCCGGTCGAGATAGGCCCTCGTCTCGCCGTCCAGCATGCTTCGCCTCAGCCCGTTCAAACCCGGGGCCCGGACATTGACCCAGTTGCCGCTTCCCGGCCGGCCTTCGACGAATCCCTCGTTCTCCAAAGTGTAGTACGCCTTTGCGACAGTATTGGGATTCAGCTTGAGGAGCTTGGCCAGCTCCCTGATGGGGGGAAGGCGGTCGCCGTTTTTCAACCGGCCAGAAAGGATCTCGATTTTCAATGATTGAATGATCTGCTGATAGGCCGGCAGGGGGGAGTTGAGGTCGACGCTTATCCTGATCATGCTGCGTCTCCTGATTATTGTATTATAATAATAATACAATTCATGGGGCTTGTCAAGTAAAATTTAGGGACAGGTCCACTATTCCCCGATTTTTCTTTTCTCCCCTCTAGCATAAAATATTTAATAGGGGTATGCACTTGACTCCCGTAGCCCCTACATATAGTATTTTCCATCATGGGAGAGTATCCGGAAACGGCCCAGCAATTTCAAGATTGGTTTTCCAC
>Ga0208047_1000373_pt1 | contig 16928 bp, 21 predicted proteins | sample Kivu_220m_FD_184162 | JGI IMG/M metagenome (GOLD analysis project Ga0208047, IMG submission 184162) | Freshwater microbial communities from Lake Kivu, Western Province, Rwanda to study Microbial Dark Matter (Phase II) - Kivu_220m (SPAdes)... | ecosystem: Environmental > Aquatic > Freshwater >...
TGAGTGTTCAGAAAGGCGAGTGCATTGGTGAAAGTGAAGTGGGACGGCGGAATGCGCTTCACCGCCGCAACAGAGGAAGGCGACACACTTGCTATGGACGCGGACACAGAAGGCGGCGGCGAGGGACATGGATTCCGGCCAGTGAAGCTCGTACTCGTTGGACTCGGCGGATGTGCCGGAATGGATATCATCTGGATCCTCAAGCGGCAACGCCAAGAAGTGACCGGGTTGGAGATGAATGTCACTGGAACAAGAAGAAAGAAGGATCCAATGTACTATGAAGCCATTCAAATCGAGTACGTTATACGGGGACGGAAACTCAGAGAATCTGCCGTCAGGAGAGCGATCGAGCTTTCAGAGCAGAGATACTGCTCAGTGAGAGGAATCCTCCGCCCGGAAGTGAAAGTTGCGACGAGCTATCGCATTGAAGAGGAAGCGTAGCTCAAGCATCGTCAACGTTTCGTCGTCTCGTGATCGCGTTGCCCAAGGCTTCGGATACGAAGATCAAGGAACTTGACCGCAAACTCAGCACGATAATGAGTAGGCTGGAGACGATCGAGGAGATTCTCTCAGATTCGCTTGAGCACCCCGAGCTCGCGTCCACAGTCAGCAACCTGCGCGCAGGAGTGTTACTCGTCAAGGAGCCGATCGCTGCACTTGAGCGCTTGTCGGCCGCAAGGAAGTATCTCCACCGGCGCTCGGTCGAAAAGGACGAGCTTTCCCGCCTGATCATCCAGACTCTTGCGCTTGAGGGACCTCAGAACACTTCTCAGATCGAGCGAGCTCTGAGAGAAGCGAGAGGACACGCCTCACGCAGGATAGTGAGGTCGAGGCTACGCGGGCTGGTTGACGAAGGGATCGTTCAGACAGAGAAAGGCAAGGGCACAGTCTACAGACTCGCAGAGTGACCAGTTAGGCCGGCCAGCTGGTCACTTTTGCACAGAACACCTATCCCTGGTGACCAGCCTCGACACTTGTACAATGAAGCACACGAGGTGAATGATAGTGGATGATGAAAAGAGGCATAGGCACGAGAGCCCTGAGGAAATCGCTGAGATCCTATCCGTGGTTTCCGACAAGGTTCCGGGCCTCATCAAGGGACTCGTCAGTGCAGTCTTCTCGGAAGAGACGGCGCGAGACATGGCAAAGGCTGCCGCAACTTACTACAAGGAGCTCAAGGCGGGTGGTTTCCCGGACGACCTTGCCCTACGCATGACACAGGAATACGTGAGCGTTTTCACCAAGATCGGTGATGTGGTCAAAGCTGCACGCGAATCCGGGCATGATGACGATCTTCACAAGGCCGTGAAGGAGAAGATCAAGCGCGAGCTCGAGAAAGAGTAGAATCACGGAACACGCACTCCAAGGATTGAAACAGAACATGGTCTCCGTCACAGCCATAGCACGATCAGGCTACTCCCTGCTCAGAATGCTTCCGAGCCTCATCTGGCTCCCAATCAACGTCAGAACCCGCATACACCATGCCACAGATGCCTTCGAAATACAGCTCATCGAAAGTGGCCTCGACCGAGGCGTCTCCCGCCAACTCGCAGCGGCCTACCATCAGGCAAACAGAGAACTCGTTAGCAGTATCATGTCCCCGAAAGCTTGGACCCGATGAGATAACCGATCATCCGCCGAAACGCGGCGCCACGCGTGGCTCGGAAACCCTTTTGTTTTTGACACACTCTCTCGCATGCTCATGATCGCCGATCCAGAATCACTCGTGACGGAACTCAGGTTCCTGCCCGGAATCAAGGACGTCGACATCATACCCCTGCCTTCGGGAAAGGAACTGTGGGTCACATTGAAGGAGCCGATCGACGTGAATAGGCTTCGCAAAGCTTCTGAGAGCCTAGGCTACCACGTGATAAGGGTCGGTTCGTTTTCGTCGATGCTTCCTCGAAGTTTAGGTGAGATGATATGGGATGGCCTCACCTACGTTATCTCCAAGAGCAAGCGCCGATGGTTGATCCTCAAGCCTAAATCGGAAGTGGCTTGCATAGCGAAAGATCTCGTCACCGGAGATCTGACGTATCACATCAGCGACGGTGATGGGCTCAGGATTCTTCACCAATACGTCGGGAACTGACATGCCTGTGCTCGCCTCGCTGTGGGATCCGAGCCAGTAGGGGCCTGCATCAGGGTCAGGAGATTCAATCTCGGAAACGTTATGAGTCTCTGTGGATGCTCAGACTTGCTTAGATGCCGGGGTTGCCTAGAAATGCGCGAAGAGCGTGTTGGGCAGCCAGGTAAGGCGTCGGCTTGCTAAGCCGATGGTCTTCGGGCCTCGTGGGTTCAAATCCCACCCCCGGCGCATTTCACTGAACCCCCTGCAGTCATAGAGGTGCCCGCATGAATCGTCGTCGCTTTCTGAAATATGCAAGTGCAACAGCGGCAATTGTTGGAGGTTCCGCGATCGGTCTGAACTACTACTTGAGGCAAAGCCGGTCAAGAGTGACCCCGATGACTTCGACAACCGTAGCAAGTCAAATGGCGACTACCACCAGTCCGTTCACCACGCCAACCCAAACGGTCGAGCTTGCTTCTCTGAATGGAAGGTTGTTCTTTGACTACAATGGTAACGGCGTACAAGACACCGGAGAGCCTGCGGTTGCTGGCGCACTGGTTCAGTTAAAGGACAACACTGGAATGGTCGTTGCTGAGACTCTCACCGATTCTTCCGGTGACTACAAACTCGAAGATGTCAAAACAGGGTCTTACAGGCTGCGTGTTGGCGTGGATCATTTCAGCGACAAGCAGTTCACATACATGTGCACGTCGCCTGACGAGTTCAGAGCGGTGACTGAGGACTACCACCTGTCCTTGCAAGAGAACGTGAACATGGACATCGGCTTGATGGAAGGATTTCTGACCCTTCCTCTATCATCAGAAACAGACTTCTCCATTGATCGATTCTATGATTGGGATCCGGATCCCGAGAAATCCCTGTGGTGGAACGGAATGAGTGGCAATGACCCATGGAACCACCCTGGAATTGATTATCGCGCTAGAGAAGGTGAATATGTTGTTGCTGCTGCGCCTGCGATATTTGAAGCACAGAATACTGGACATGATGTGGCAGGTGCTTTGTACGCGTATCTCACTCATCCGAGTCTAAGCTCGTGGACGTTCTATAATCACCTTTCAGAGGTACTAGTGACTCCTGGGGCTGTGAAGCGGGGTGACAAGATTGCCAAGACAGGTTCATCTGGCGCTGCTTATCCACACCTTCACTTTGGTTCTTGCAAGAAGATAGGCGATTACGTGGTCTGGTTAGAACCATACAAGACACTCTTTGAGATTGATGACGCAAGGAGCGGTTACTGGGCACAGAAAGAACATGAGGAGTACGACTGGATTAAGGTACCCCTAGATGAGAATCCGTATGTTGGTAATAGCTGGACAAAACTCGACGATCCTCAACATGCCATACCTGTCTAGTTCTCTGTGAAGAGGAAGGACATTCTTGGATAGGCGCAGATTTCTGAAGTGCGCCGGTGCGACAGCGGCGTTTGTTGGAGCCTCCGCATTCGGTCTAGACTATCTTTCGAAGCAAAACCATTCCGCGGCAAGCCCGATCGCATCAACGACGAATACATCAGGTGAGCTAACAACCAGTTCCTCCCTCAATAGCTCCTCGACCAGTTCAACGGAAGCGATTCAACTTACATCTCTTCAAGGGAGACTGTTCTTTGACCACAACGGAAATGGCAAACAAGATGGAGAGGAGCCAGCTGTTCCGAAAGCGAGAGTCATCTTGATGCACCGGACTAGGGGGTTCGTCACAGAAACCGTCACCGACTCATCAGGCGACTACAGGCTAGAAGATATCCGCACAGGATTGTATACGCTCCATGTCGAAGCTGAAAAGAATTTCCAGTACATGTGCAGATCATCAGAGGAGTTCAGGAGAGTAACCGAGGGCTACGAGCTGTCACTGGAATATGGGGCAGATGTGCCCGGCATGGACATCGGATTGATGGAAGGATTCCTGACACTACCTCTCTCATCCAAGACAAAGTACTCCGTAGGGAGGTACTACGACTGGGATCCTGATCCTAAGAAATCGTTGTGGTGGAGTGGAATGGTTGGGAGCGATCCCTACAACCATGAGGGAATCGACTATGACACCGGAGAAGGCGAGGATGTACTCGCTCCCGCGCCGGGTTATCTCTATCCCATTGAAAGAGGTCCGGAAGGTCAGTTACCGTTGGGACTGTATCATCCAGACGCAGGGCTGGCGACTGTCTACAATCATCTCTCAAAAGTCGTTGAGAAAGCTGCTGTAAAAGGATTTGTGACAAGGGGTGAGAAGATAGCAGAGACAGGCTCAACCGGTGCTTCCTACCCTCATCTTCATTTCGGCACTGCCACTAGAATAGATGACCATGATGCTTTCTTCGATCCTTATCGCCCCCTCTTTGCGCTGGATGCAAAGAATAACGGCTACTGGGCGCGTGTACAAGAGAAAGACTATTGGCAAACAGCCCCTGGGGGTGTCAATCCGAACCTTGAGAACTTCTGGACTAGGGACAACGATCCACACTATGCCCTCGCATGAGCCCTTGATTTTGTAGAATGCCGCGATTGCCCTACCAGCCAATAGGATCATCCTAATTTCCAGGGAGACGCACCATGATTGCCCGTGTGTGATCCATGACGGAAGACGAAGACGGAAGTTGGGAAATGCAGGGGGAGAACCGGCGAGGGGATCGTGGGTTCAAATCCCACCCCCGGCGCTTCCTGACGAACCCCCTACTATCAGCGGTGCTCATATGAATCGTCGTCGCTTCTTGAAATGTGCAGTTGCGACAACGACAGCCGTTGGTGCTTCCGCGCTTGGTCTAGACTACATTTCTAGACAGAGCCCTTCCACGACAAGCCCGACCGAATCAACGGCGACTACAGCACGTGAGCTAACCACCACCAGTTCCTACCTCAGTACCTCTTTGGGCAGTTCAACCGAAGCAATTCAACTTGCATCTCTTCAAGGGAGACTGTTCTTTGACTACAATGGGAACGGCGTGCAAGATGGAGAAGAACCTGCTGCTGGCGCGTCGGTTCAACTGAAGGATGATGCCGGAAGCATCATCGCCGAAGCTCTCACAGATTCCTCTGGGGACTACAAGCTGGGGGATGTCAAGTCGGGTAAGTACATTCTTCATCTTGAAGCTGACAAGAGGTTCAGGTACATGTGCAGGTCACCTGCTGAGTTCAACGCGGTGACTGAAGGCTACCGTGTATCACTGGAAAGTAGTATGACACTCGACATCGGGTTGATGGAAGGATTCCTGACTCTACCTTTCAAGAAAGGAACGGAGTTCAGACAGAGCATCTATGTCGACCTTGATCCAAGCGCTGCTGTGAAAGACTGGAAAGGAGGGAACTTCACATATGACGGGCACAAGGGCATTGACTATGACATGCCACAAGGGCAGCAGATAGTTGCCACTGCTCCTGGAACCATCATTGAGGCGGAGGACGGATTTCCAAACAACCCCAGGGCAAGCGATCCTAACTTGGGGTTAAGAGAAGATGGGAATAGAGTAATCATTGATCACAGAAACGGGTTCAGGTCTATCTATGCGCACCTCCACTCGGGATTGAAGGTCAATCCCAGACCGTTGACACTTTCTTGCGGAGATTCAGATAACCTGGAGAAAGTTGAACGCGGACAAGTCATAGCCCTGTCAGGGAACACTGGCACGAAGACAATGGGTCCCCACTTGCATTTCCAAATCAATGAGTATGATACGTGTGGAGACTGGGGTCACCCTCTCGACCCTTTTAGAGATCTCTATTATGGCAGACATGGATTGGCGCCATGGTCCGATTCGGTCTCACTGTGGACCAAGGAGAATGATCCGCAATACGCGTGGACATGAGGGTATGATGCTGCTCTGCTTCCATGGATGATGCTTATGTTATCGCACGACAGAATGGTGAGTCGTGATTGATTTCTTGATCGAGGACGAGGGAAGTGGGGACATGCAAGGGGAGACCCAGGGAGATCGTGGGTTCAAATCCCACCCCCGGCGCTTCCCGACGAACTCCATACCAATGGCAGTTCCAGGAGACACGATCTCATCGAACTATTCGTGATGAAATCGACCCCCTTGTACTTCTTTCAGGTATCGATGTACTTCTCTCCCTGTTATCATCCATGTTCTGCCAACCTTCACTGCCGCAATCCGCCTCTTTCGAGCCAGAAGACTGAGATACTCTTGAGTATACGGAGTCATCTTGGCAGCCTCTGAAAGGGACAGCAACCTGTCCTGCTTTCCGGTGGGCTCTAAGGCCCTCAGGTAGAGCTCCAGAGAACGCTCAACTGCTGATGCCACGAAATTGACAAATGAGGTCGGGTCTCCATTGTCGGCTTTCTTCAGCGTATCGTAATACTTGCTTCTGTCCACGTTCAATATTACCGCAATCGGATAGCCACTTCTTGTCAACACCAAGTTCATGAGCAATCTCGCAACCCTTCCGTTTCCGTCGTGGAAGGGGTGAATCCAAACGAATCGATGATGCAGGATCGCGGCCAGCTCTATTGGTCGCAGCTCGTCCGGGTCTCGGTTACACCAGTCAACTAACTCTCTGATGAGATGTGGAATCTCGTAAGCTGGCGGAGGCATGAATTCAGCTCCCGCTATCCTAACCTCTGCAGCGCGAAATCTTCCTGCTTCGTCATCAATTCCCTTCATGATTATCTGATGAAGGACGAGGATGTCTTGCTCTCTCAGGGCACGTCTTGTCATTGTTTCAACGTATTTGATCGCGCGGGGATGGTTCCTAACCTCCAAGTGTTCTCGAAGACTCCTTCCCTGAATGGTAAGGCCTCGTTCTAGGATGAGTTGTGTTTCCCTCAGTTTGATGGTGTTGCCTTCAATGGCATTGGAATTGAAGACGTATTCGACCTCCATTTCTCTCTGAACCTTGCGTACCGTTGACGAGGTCAGCGGACGGCGAGCATCAAGTCTCCTTTTCTTCTCCAAGATCCTGTCGTGCACTCTGCTGTCTAGATAGTTCACTCAACCCACCCGATACGTCTGGATATCGGCTTGACCTTACCGATACAAAAACGTATCGGACAGATACACCGGACTAGAAAGATCCTCATTGGTCGAAGATTCATGGGTAGTAACTGGTGCTTGACTCGTTCGCATTTCTAGACTAATCCAAGACACCTCCATTCCCATGGATCTCCGCACTACTAGATTCCGGCCCCAATATGGCTGACCACTGGACAAGGACAACGGCCCACACTACGTTCCTATGTAATCACTATCATGGGATCGTCCTAGCTTGGGGAGACGCACCGTGAATGCTTGAGGCTGGTCTGTCGAGCTAGCATGAAGAAAGCGGGGGCATGCAAGGGGAGAACCAGCAAGATCGTGGGTTCAAATCCCACGCCCCGGCGCACGTGACCGAGGCCCCGCCTTCCACGGCTCTATGAGATCCACCGTCAGCATTCTCGTGTGCACCTACGGACGGGAACTGAGTGCTCAAGACTCCTCGTATTGACACTCCACTTTGTACGACCAGCCCAAACGATATGCTACGCAAGGAGCAACTCATCATTTGCCAGATCGAATTCTCGCAGGACACAATTCGTGAACGAACCTGCCGGGTTCAGAGGTATCCTGCTTGACGCTTCTGACTACGGACTGATTGTCCTAGGCGAGATCTTGAGATAAGCCACCTACGAACGCATCGAGAAGGATCACGGACTCAAACGTGTGGAGATTCTTGAACGGCTTGAAGTCTTCCACAAGGCTCTTGGGAGCATGCTCGGGGTGAGCGCAAAGACGGTTGAGAAGCTCATCACCAAGAATCTCTGCCATAGACTCGGCTTGAACTTCACACCGCGCCCGAAATGGACGTGAATTGAATATGTTGACCACACAAAGACCACTTTAAGGTGAAAGTCAGCTTAAGTTCACGAATAGTGCTTAGGATGCGAGAAGGATCTTGAAGGAGAGACGGGGCGCGGAGAGAGGACGAGCAGGAAAACGTAGGGGAACTCAACCACGTTCTGCCTCAACGACGCCCAAATACAAAGAACCTGCCGGAATCCCGGGAGTTGGACGGGACATCACAGAACGCAGACGCATGGAGGAAGAGTTGTGGCTCTCTGAGGAGAGATACAGGAACCTTGTTGAGAATTCGAAGGATTCCATCGTCATATTGGACTTGAAAGGGAACGTTGTGTTCGGGAACAAAGCAACTGAGGAATTGACAGGATACTCGGTTGAGGAGGGAGCCGGGATGAACGTGAGAGACATTACTCCTCTGAGATATTGGCCGAGAAGCCTGAAAATGCTTCTGAAAGCAAGAACCGGCAAACCGATTCCCTACTTCGAATCGGCAATAAAGAGGAAAGATGGTCAGCTTGTTCCTGTCGAGTCCGGCGGCCAAGCGATCCTCCAAGATGGAAAAGTCGTGGGCATACAAATCATCACGAGAGACATCACCGAACGCAAGAGAGCGGATGAGGCGACACGCGGCCGAGCTGAGGAGCTGGCTGCGCTTCAAGCAACCGTGCTCGACATTACCGGTCCACACGATTTGCCCACGCTGCTGAAGACAGTCGTCGAACGGGCGGCACGACTAGTGGGCGCATCCTCTGGAGGCATGTACCTATGTGATCCCGGGAAGCAGGAAGCCCGCTGTGTGGTCAGCTACAACACCCCACACGACTACACGGGGGCAACGCTCAAGTACGGTGAGGGAGCCGCCGGCATCGTAGCCCAGACTGGAGAACCCCTCATCGTCGATGATTATCGCACATGGCAAGGACGAGCCGGTGCCTTCGAGGAAGAGCGGCCTTTCGGTGCCCTTCTAACGGTGCCCATGATCTGGCAGGGCCGGGTGACAGGCGTGATCCACGTCCTCGACGATACCGCGTCCCGACGCTTCACACAGGCGGATCAGGAGCTGCTGACTCTCTTCGCGAACCATGCAGCTATTGCGGTTGAGAATACGCGGCTGTTGGAGCAGGAGAAGCGTCATGCAGAGGAGCTTACACGTTACTCGACGAGCCTGGAGCAGCTTGTCGCGCAGAGGACTAGCGCTCTCCAGGCGAGCGAGAAGAAGTATCGCTCACTTGTTGAGAACATTCCTGATGTTACATGGACTACAGACTCCGAAGGCCATACACTATTCATCAGCCCGAACGTCGCAAGAGTCTACGGATACACCCCAGAGGAAATCTACGAAGCAGGGGCCGCTCTCTGGTTCCTGAGAATCCATCCTGACGATGCTCCGCGAGTGAAGGAAGCGTTTGAATCACTGTTCACAACAGGGAAGATCTACGATGTCGAGTACAGAATACGGCGAAAAGACGAAAACTGGATCTGGTTACACGACAGAGCAGTTGCAGCCTACGAAAAAGGTGGTGTGCAGTATGCGGACGGGGTGTTCTCGGACATCACCGAGCACAGACGAATGGAGGAGAAGCTACACAAGTCCGAGCGGCTCGCCGTCATCGGAGAACTGGCAGCTATGGTGGGACATGACCTGCGGAATCCGCTTCAAGGCATGGTCAGCACCGTCTACCTTGCGAAGAGAAAGCTGGAAAGCACACTTGAGTCCCACGGGGAAGACGCGGTGAAGCGCGATTTGGTCGACATGTTAGAGACGATTGAGAACGAGTCGCAGTACATGGACAAGATCGTCTCCGATCTGCAGAACTACGCCTCACCATTGAAGACAGAACCCAAACTAGTTGAATTGGAGCCGCTTGTCAAAGATACGCTGTCGAAGATACGCGTCCCGCAGAACGTCAAGGTCTCATTCAAGGTCAGTGAACCGTTGCCAGCAGTGATGATCGATCACGTCGTTATGAGGAGGGTCTTCTCGAACTTGATCATGAACGCCATTCAAGCCATGCCGGATGGAGGAGAACTGACAATAGACCTGTCGAGAACAGAGGAGCGCCTGCTCGTCAGCTTCAGAGACACGGGCGTAGGCATACCTGAGGAGAACATGGATAAGCTGTTCAATCCATTCTTCACCACAAAGGCTAAGGGACAAGGACTCGGACTGCCCGCCTGCAAGAGACTAGTGGAAGCACACGACGGCAGAATAACGGTCGAAAGCAAACTTGGAGAAGGTTCCACGTTCACGGTCAGGCTGCCGATTATCAAGTCATGATGGGGGTGACAGCTTGGACAAGAATAGTATCCTAGTAATCGACGATGACGAGGTCGTCCGGAATAACCTCAAGGCAATCCTCGAACTCGAAGGCTACGATGTGGATAGCGCAGCGACAGGAAAAGAGGCGGTGGACAAGTCGAATGCCAGCTTCTACAACCTCGCGTTGATTGACATCCGCCTCCCTGACATGGAAGGCACACAACTCCTCACCGCAATGCGAGACACCGTTCCCAAAATGGTGAAGATAGTCGTCACCGGTTACCCGTCGCTGCAGAACGCTAGGGACGCTGTCAACATGGGCGCGGACGGTTACATAGTCAAGCCAATAATGGATACAGACGAATTCCTCCAGAAGATCAAGGAACATTTGAAGAAACAGGAGGAAGCCCAACGCTTCGACGAGCAGAAGATGGTGGAGTACATTGAAACACGAGCAAGACAAGAGAAGGCCAAAGAGACAGGAACCTAGCGTGATACTGCTCTAATCTCACCCTCGTCGAGACGCATAGCAACAAATCATTAGGACCATGCCTATGCAGATGAGACACAATACTTGACCGCGTATCCTATTGAGTGGGCGAGGGAGAAGCGGGGACATGCAAGGGGAGAGCCAGCGAGATCGTGGGTTCAGATCCCACCCCCGACCGTTAAACCTCTGGTTCAACACGTAAGCTGTCTGACCTGATTCCGGGAACCACGCACAGCGACCCTTGGCACAAAGAGTCATGCGTCTTTGTCTGCTAGCTCAAGGTTCCCAGAGGAGACGTACATTGTCGAATTCTCTACGTGTTTGGAATACGAACCCATTCTAATGCTCTTCTCGAATCCTGGTCCATCTAGGACCCACGTGTGGTATTCTCCTTGTTCTCCGCCAACATCAAGCCCAGTCCGTTCAGCCAATTCACAGAGGCGCTCCAGTGAACCGTGAGAGAGCTCCGATCCAAGCCATTCCTCCGTGAACCAAGGCCTCTTAACGCAAGAGAAGACCGCCTTGAATCCAAGTGACAGCAACCTATTCAGAAGCTCGAGCCTGTCTTGGTGCCACAAAGGCCTAAGCAGGTCAACACCGCAATGTCCACTGCGATCTGCCATCCAATTCTGATCGTGACCAGCAACCTCGCCAATATCACCTGTCACGAGCGCATCGATTCTGCGTTCTTCCTTGACGGATGCGATCGCGTTCTCGTAGCTTCTCTCGAATGGCTCCTCAACAGCGACTACAACGTGTGGAAGAACCAAAGCCTGGGCCTGCAGCTTCATCAATGCTAGCGGATGAGCGACAAAACTCTCCCGACTCGGAGCGAAGGTAAGAAGGCAGTTGATCCTGCAACCCATCATCTCCGACTCGTAAAGCGCAAGAGAAGAATCTTTTCCGCCGGTCCACGAAACAGCCACATTCGACATGCGCCTCGAAATCTGCAACAGCGATTTTAGAGTATCGAAGAGCCAGTCCGGCAAGGATTCATCCTTCGTACGTGTTGCACTCTTGGTGCGCACAGATTGATCCAGACCCGAATTTGTGTGGTGCATCACGGCTGGTGCGAAACCGGAGATCTACGCACAGGCATGACGAGACTCCAAGCGAGGAGGGCTTCAGATCGCGCTTGAGGTCGGTTAATATGCCGCGGTCGGCCTGTTGTTCCCTGTGAGGAAAGAACGTGTTGTTCCGCGGCGGTGAGGGAGTCTGAAAAGTAGTCTGTGGGCGTTCCGACGTACACCTAAGTTATTGGCTGAGGAGATCAACCGCCGACGTGAGCAGGCTAATCGGTGACGTGATCCTTTTCGCGGCTGGCTTCTTCTTCCTTCTCTTGGCTCCTGACTTAGTTTGCGCGATCCCGCTCAGGTCATAGGGACCCCTATAAGTCGGCGCAACAATAGGAGCCTATGTCCGATCGAGTTTTCCTGTGCAATTGCCGAAAATGCGGCGCCAACTTCGCGTTCACCGGAACATATGAGAAATTCAACAACTTCATGGACTCAAAGAATTTCACCTGCTCCAGCGGGCACGAGGAGAAGACTTCACCACGCGCTTTCCTCCAGCTCATAGAGACGAGCGACCCCCAGCAAACGCAGGATTGGAAACCGGCGGAAGGCCGAAATTACATCAACGTTCTCGACTATCAGATGGCCCGAATCAACGGCATGCAGATAGATCACATCGGCTCAGGCGTCTACATTGACCGAAAGACCGGCAAGAAGTACGACTACGAGGAAGACGCGAAAGGAAACCGACACTATTTCGAAGTACCAGCGTAGCTCCGACTCGACACCCAACACATCAGACTAAGCATGATGCAGTAATCACTTTTCGGAAAAGCAGATATCAAGAAAAAGGGAAAACGGGAGGAAAACCTCCCAGGGTTCTATTGGACGACTTCGCCTGTTGCGAATCTTGGACCAACAGAGTTGATCTTGACCTTCACATGATCGCCAGGTTTGGTTTGTGGAACAAAGACTACGAAACCCTCAATCCGAGCTACTCCGTCACCGCGACGGCTGGTCTCTTTGATGTCCATCTCGTACTCCTTACCTTCCTCAACCGGCTTGTTGAAGGAACCTCCAAAGCTCATACGTTTCACCTCGTTCAGTTCGTTCAGCTAGTTCTTCGGACGAAAACTTAGACGCCGACACGGATGGTTACGGTAGGACGCTTGGCTTCAGCCCGTACACCTAACTTGCACCCCAACAGTACACCGACACTAATAACTCCGCCTATTCCAACACAAAAGAACAAGCAAGTGCTACATGAAGTGCGACTCCAACCGAAGTGCTCTAATGTTTGTTCTCTCTCTAATCAGTCGCTTGAAGCGAGGGCTGCGATGCAAATCAAGAACGCTGAAGAGGCAAGAAGCGTGGCGAGGAAGTACTTCCTTGGCACAAGGACTTTCCACGGCAAGATCACTTCGTTGAGCATGGATCAAGAGACTCAAGGCCCGGATGACAAGGGTGCCTGGAAGGTTAAGGGAACATACCTTACGGAGACAGGCGTGAGAGCAGAGTTTGTAGCTACTGTGTCACCACGCGGAGAAGTACTCACAACAACCTCGACTTCAACCAAACCGCAGCCATCCTGGCGCTAGGTATCCTGAAGTATACACGTCAACATATGTTGAAAGCTAGCGGAGGAGAAAACAACTTGACGCATAAACTGAGTAGGAAAGATCACGCTACGCGAAGACGTCAGAAGAGAAAGCAGCACAATAGGAAGCGTACGAAATCAAGCAGAAACCCCAGCTGATAGAGACAGTCTTGACTAACACAGTCCTCATCCAGCGTCCGCTAGGTTGAACCTTCAGCAGAGAACTGACTGCCGGCACATTCTGCTAGATTCCTTCCGTGTTTCCCGAAGCTGTGAACACCTGCGGAGATTGACGCGTAGTCCGTTCGTCAGGTCGGATCCTGTTGACCGCTTTCGCGCTCGCGAGTTGTGTGCGTTGCTTTCAGGGCTTCGCAAAATTGAGGCGCGCTTCAAGAAAGGAGAGGATGAAAGAGAGACCGAGGGGTGGAGACCGTTCGACTGCGTATGCCGAGCCTCAGGCCACCCCGCGTCAGTGTCAGTTCTTCTGTAGGTTGCTGAACAGGTCTCTGCTCTTGTCCACGATTACGTTTCTGGTTTTGTCGTTTCCTATGACCGCGCCTAGAGCAAGTGCGACTCCCAGCATGACGGCGCTATAGGTTACGGCTTTCTTTGTTTCTCCATTCATTCTTTCATTTCCCTCCTGATGCAACTGATCAGGTACACTGGCGTACCGCAATAAGAACGTTACTGTCCTGAGCCTCTGACCCCCACGCATGCAATGCCAATCTCGGACAAGAAGAAACCCGCTGTTCCACAACAACTTGGCAACGCCCCCAGAAGAGCCCCCGCCTTGCCCCGTCACTGCTTGAGGTGCCGCTTGCGCGATCCCAAGCCCAGGCACTAGGGGTCAGACGAGAGCGCACAGACATGGGCACGGACATAGTCTCGGATGTTGTCAAGGTCGAGCAACACTTCAGGACTTCATGGTTGAAGTCGACTTTGCGACCTGTAATGAGGTGAAGAATCTGCGTTTGGCCCAAAGAGAGACATTCACGAGGCTGATTAGGACCGGGACCTCGAAGAGAGGTCCTATGACTGCGGCGAAAGCTTGACCTGAGTCTATTCCGAACACTCCAACTGCGACCGCTATGGCTAGCTCGAAGTTGTTGCTTGCAGCCGTGAAGGAGAGGGTTGCTGTTTCGGGATATGTGAATTTCAAAGCCCAAGACATCAGAAAGGAGACACCGAACATTATCAGGAAGTAGCTTACGAGCGGCATCGCGATTCTCACAACATCCCACGGTAGTGCCAGAATGTACTCGCCCTTCAGCGAGAACATGACTACGATTGTGAATAGTAGACCGATGAGAGCAGTGGGACTGAGCTTCTCCATGAAGATTCCGTCGTACCACTCCTTTCCCTTTCTTCGGATCAGTGTGAACCTGGTCACGATTCCAGCTATGAACGGAATTCCGAGAAACACGAACACGGTTCTTGCGATGTCCCAGATTGAGACGTTGACTATGACGCCTGATCCTTGGGAGACCCAAGATGATAGCAGCGTAACGAAGAACCAAGCGTACACCGAATAGAGCGCAACCTGAAAGATCGAGTTGAGCGCTACTACGAGCGCACAGTATTCGTTGTCGCCGCCTGCGAGCATGTTCCATATGAGAACCATGGCTATGCATCTTGCCAGACCGACGATGATTATTCCGACCCTGTATTCCGGCAGGTCAGGCAGGAACAGCCATGCTAGGCCGAACATCAAGAATGGTCCGACAAGCCAGTTCTGGATGATCGAAACGGTAAACATCTTCCATGCTTTCGTAACCTTCGAGAGTTCCTCATACTTCACTTTGGCCAGAGGTGGATACATCATCCACAGCAAGCCCACGGCAATGGGAAGTGACACGGTGTCTATTCTCAGCGCATCCAGGATCTTCGATATCTCTGGGAAAGCAGCTCCAGCGCCTACTCCGATCGCCATTGCTAGGAAGATCCAGAGAGTAAGGAAACGATTCAGAAGCGATAGCCGCTGAGGCGCATTCCCTGCCACGTCAGATGCCTCCTCTGACCAAGGCGGTGCCCTTCGCAAGCAGGGTCACAACTTTCGGGTCGGCGAGTCGGTAGAAGATCCATTTCCCTTCACGACGGGACGCGATCAGACCAGATCTTTCCAAGATTCCGAGATGGTGTGACGCGGTCGGTTGGGTCAAATCTAGCGCGGCCATGACTTCGCATGCGCAAAGCTCCTCTTTGCCAAGGAGTTTCAGAATTCTAAGTCGAGTAGTGTCTGCAAGTCCAAAGAAGCCTGCTTCCAATCGCCTGAGCGTCAGGTCATCGGTCTGTTTTGCCCTTTTCCTTAGCTGAGATACTCGTTCGCTAGGTCGACATGATCCCCGAAGCCCTGAATCGACTAGTCGCCTCAGCCTATCCTCGGTGAGTGTCACGCTCATCTGGCATCTTGGCGCAAGACTCAGATTCATCATCTTAAATCTATTGCTTTGAGAACTTGCATCCGATCTATCCGGATAGACCCTCACAAACGTACAGCAGATCCATCGGAGGAAAGATCACAGGGACGTAGCGTTCCTCAGGAGGGGTATATGTCAAACCTCCCACGATTGCGACTTCAAATCCACAGTTCTTGCATCTGTTGTTATCGCCGAGACGCCAATCGTTGATGCTGTATCCGAACCTTGCGACGACGATCTCTCCGCAGTTGGGGCAGTATGTGTTCTCCCTCTCGTGCCCTGGAGAATTCGCGATGTAGACGTACCGCAGTCCAGCCTTACTGGCGATGTCACAGTGCGCTTCCAAGATGTTAGAGAATGTTGGAGCGGCTTTGCCCATCTTGTGCGAAGGAAAGAACCTGACAAAGTGAATCGGAGTGTCGGCACCCATTTTCTCGACAATCCATCTGCTCAACGTCCTTGCGTGTCTAAGCGAATCGCCTCGTCCATCGAAGATTAGGTCGCTGATCTCGATGTGTACACCTGTTCTTCTCTTGAGATCCAGCAATGTCTCGAAAATCGGTTTCGGGCTTGGAACACCGGCATGTTTCCTGAGAAAGCCAGATGATGCATTCGCCTTCAACCCTACGGTGACGCAGTCTGCGAATTCAGATAGAGCATCAACGACTTCCGGCGTTCCGTATCCGTTCGTAACGAACACATTGAAGAGCCCTTCATGACGCGCAATGATCCCTGTGTCTCTTGCGAATTCTATGGAAACTAAGGGCTCGTTGTACGTGTAGGCGATGCCCTGGCATCCGTATTGCTTGGCAAGGCGGACGACATCGTCAGGACTCAGCTTCTTCCCGGGAATCTCATCAGTCTGGCTGACGCGAGGGCTTATGCAATAGTCGCAACGCCAATTGCATCCCGCGGATCCGATTGACAGAAGTTTAGAGCCAGGCCTATAGTGGTAGGCGGGTTTCTTCTCGATCGTGTCAACATGAGCGGCCACGATTCTCCCATAATTCCTCAGCAGGAGCGTCCCGTCCCTGTTTGCCCTCATCCTACAGAGGCCCACATCGTCCCGTCTTATCGTGCAGCGTCGTGCACAAGCGACGCATCTGTAACTCTGAGGCGCCAGCTGCTCGAACAGAATTCTCTTCTGCACTGTAGTCGATCTGATCATGGTTGCTGAAAGACCAGCGTGGGTGAGAGTGAGCCTAGCCTTTCGGCCTCCTTTTTAAGGTGGCGTCCCTTCTTCCGAAGTCACCGAGAACCTGAGTCGGCGGGGT
>Ga0208047_1000374_pt1 | contig 16900 bp, 13 predicted proteins | sample Kivu_220m_FD_184162 | JGI IMG/M metagenome (GOLD analysis project Ga0208047, IMG submission 184162) | Freshwater microbial communities from Lake Kivu, Western Province, Rwanda to study Microbial Dark Matter (Phase II) - Kivu_220m (SPAdes)... | ecosystem: Environmental > Aquatic > Freshwater >...
TGAAGATCGCCTACGCCATCTGGCGAGACGGCACGGAATACAACGAGGACCGTCACCTAGCTCAAGTCATGCGCCATCACCTAAGGCCGACATCAAACTCCGTTTGACATAGTGAGTCTTGTGTGCTGAGGCTTACCGTGGGCAGATCCCCGTTTCCATCGAGCGTTTCCGCACACGGCCGGGCACAGACAGCACCGATGGCCGTTGGTTGGTCCGGAGCAGAGGCCGGAGCGAGGGCCATCGCAGGCACTGGAGTTGAGGCTGTTGTAGACTGAGGAGCGGGTGCCGTTGCGCGAGCCGTAGCGGGACCCGGAGCGGGAGGAAGAGCAGGGGCTGGTCAGGAGGAAGGAGCAGAGCCCGGAGCGGGTGCTGTTGCGGAGGTCGGTCAAGTCCGACTTCTCCTGTAGAATCCATCTCAGGCTGACAGTTTTTGACCGGTAGTCTGAAGGCTGGACTCCATCTTCTGCTCGGCCATTCCCAGCGCCCGTCGGAGCGTGTCCAACTGCTCGAGCTCGACGGCGCTGAAATTCACCCGCGCCCAACGTTCACAGGCCCGTATCAGCGCGGCAAACACCAGCTTCAGGCAGGGCTTTTCGGCAAAGAACCGCGGGATTACCTTCGTCCGCCGCTTGCCTTCCTCGAAGGTCCTCTCCAGTAGATTCGTCGAGCGGACCAGTTGCCGCAGTCGCGCCGGCAGCCGGAGGTGGTTTGGCGACGCCTCCGCATCGTCCGCAAGACAGGCCATCGCACTCGGGTAAAGCCCTTCGTACTTGGCAATCACTTCCCGCATCCGTGCCCGTCCCTGCTCGACCGTCGCCGCATCCCGGATCGTGTAGATCTCTGCCTCCACTTCCGGCACGACCTCCCGGGGCAGCTTGGTCCTGATGTTGCGCATCTTATGCACCCAGCAGCGGATCCGGAGGCTCTTCGGATACATCTGGTCGATCGCCTTGTTCAGACCGGGCGCACCATCGGCCGTTACGGTCAGCGGCAGACACAGATAACGGCTCACCATGTTCCGCAGCATCTCCAGCCAGGCCTCAAAGCTCTCTTTGTTACCCAGCGTCATGTGCAGGAGGACTTTGCGTCCATCCCGGAGTACTCCCCAGGCACACAGCACCGCCTCTTTTATCCCGGCTCTGAGTCGCAGCGCCTCGTAGATGGCATCCAGGAACAGACACTCCAGCTCGTAGCACGAAAGATCGTGCTCCTGGAATGCCATAAACTCCTGGTTGAGACTCTCCGTCACCTCGCTCACCACACTCCGAGATAGCAGCTGCTCGCCCGTCGCGCTTTCAAAGACCGCCTCAACGTCACGTGTCGACAGCCCGCGAGCGTACATCTCAGTCGCCATCCGCTCCAAGGCCCCGGTCCGACCCTTCAAGGCAGCCAGCAGCTTGGAGCGAAACGGCTCTTCCGTATCACGGGTCTGCGGAACCTCCAGCGGTACCTTGCCTACTGCCGTCCGGAGTGTCTTTGGCTCATAGCCGTTGCGCCAGCCGTGTCCCTCGCTCTGATGCTCGTAGTGCTTCCGGCCGAGAAACTCGGCCTGCTCCCGCTCAACAGCCTCCTGCAGTATCCGCTTCATGGCCAGAATCAGCAGGCTCTGCTCTCTCTCGTCCTGGCTCTTATCGCCGACCTTGTCGGCCAATAGCTCCTCGATTTCCTTGCTCACGCGCTTGCTCGGTGGTATTCTCTCCACGGCGTAAGTTTCCTTTCTGCCGGCCATTGCCGGCACTTGGCTTGACTAACAACATTGGAGCTTACGCCTTCTTCCTTTTCGGTCAAAACCAACCCCGAATTTACAGGAATTATCGGACATCACCTTCCTCAGGGCCCGCTTCGCAGCTTGACCGGACGGGCGAACGCAGTATCATCAGCCACTACAAAGGAGGTCCGATGGCCTGCAAGAAGAGCGGCGTGAAGAAACCCGCCAAGAAGACCGCGAAGAAAAAGACCAAGAAGTAGAGTCACTACCGTTTTCGAGAGGGGGCGCAAGCCCCCTTTTGTCACCAGAAGGACGTAGGAATTAACCACAAAGGCACCAAGACACTAAGGCTCGGAGACGGTCGGAAACCGAGCATCATGTCCGGCTTTGTGCCTTTGTGTCTTGGTGGTCGAGTCTCTCTCTCCCGTTCAGTCTGATGCAGGAACTGCTCGAACGATTCTCAAAGTCTGAGGTCCTGCCATCCCTCGCTGAAAGCCTCGCTTCCGGCGCGCACACCGGCGTGTCAGGCGCGGCCGGCTCGGCGCGGGCTATGCTCGCTGCCGATATTGCACAACGACTGAACCGTCCAGTCATCCTGATTCTGGACGATGTGCCGGTGGCCCGCGCGCTGCACCTCGACCTGTCAACCCTCGCCCCGGATGTCGGATTGATCTTCTTCGAGCCTGAGTCTCCCCGACTGCCGGTCGAAATCGCCGGCCTCGGCTCCGGACCTGCAGTCATCGTCGCTTCAGCCGAGAGCCTGCACAAACCCGCGCCCGTCTGGGAAACCAGCAACGATGCACCGTCCGACGGGGGCCTCGGCGGCCAACGAGGAACGATGAACGTCGGCGACAGCCGAATGGCGCTGGCGCTGAACCAGCAGTTCGCGCTGGACAAGCTGGTCGCCTGGCTCGATGAGAATGGCTACGAGCGCACTGACCTCGTGACCGAACCCGGCGAGTATGCCACGCGGGGAGGCATCGCCGACGTCTTTGCCGAAGGAAGCGAATCGCCGATTCGAGTCGAGTTCCTCGGGGACAACATCGCCTCGCTGCGGCGCTTCGACCCCCTGCTCCAACGCTCGGTGACGCATGTCGAGACCGCATCGATTCCTACAAGGAAGTCGCCGACGCTGTCGGACCAGCCGGCGTCAAGCTTGCTGCCCCGCGACCTCGTGGTTATCACCGAAGGGACCGAAATCGAAGCGCACGCCGTGCTATTGCTCTCGACCGAGCCCGACGCCGAATTCAACCTCGGCTGCAGCGCCGCGCACACTTACCTCGGGAACCTGGAACTGCTGCGAACCGAGTTGGGACTGCCGCGACATTCCGCCGAAGAAGACCGCGGCTGTGCCCCCGGAAGATGGGGACAGTCCCACGAAGCGCGGGGACGCGCGGTGCAGTCCCCATTTTCCTTGGACTGGTTCATCGCCGCCAGCACTGACAGCCAGCGCGAGCGCCTCTCCTCCATCATCGGCGAGGGGCCGCACTACTTCACTGCCGCGCTGAGTTCGGGGTTCATCGCCGACAAACTCGGCTTCGGGCTGTTGACCGAGCGGGAGATATATGGAACGCCGGTGTTCCATCCGCCACGCCGGCGGTTCAAGGGTCTGCCGATTGACAACATCGTGTCGTTGCGGCCGGGCGACTACGTCGTGCACATCGACTACGGGATTGGCAAGTTCGCGGGCACCAAGCGCATGTCCCATGCGCTGAACGCCGAGCGCCAAACGTCAAACTCCGAAGTCCGAGCCAGCGGTGCGGGACACGAGTTGGTCGAGAAGGACTATCTGGTAGTCGAGTATGCGGGCGGGGACAAGGTCTACGTGCCGGTTGAGAACATCGGGCTGCTCGACCGATACGTCGGCTCCGAAGACAGCGCACCGGCACTTGACCGGCTGGGCGGGCGGTCATGGCTCCACGCCAAAGCAAAGGCTGCGCGCCACAGCGCCGAGTACGCCGAAGAGCTGCTCGGCATCTACGCCCGCCGGGCAGCGGCACACGGCATTCAGTTTGAGCGGGACAACCAGTGGCAGGTCGAGCTTGAGGCGTCCTTCCCCTATGAGGAAACACCCGACCAACTCAAGGTCATGGCCGAGGTGAAGCGCGACATGCAATCCCCGCGGCCGATGGACCGGCTCATCTGCGGCGATGTCGGCTACGGAAAGACGGAAATCGCACTGCGGGCCGCGTTCAAGGCCGCGTCCAATCTGAAGCAGGTGGCTGTACTCGCGCCCACCACCATCCTCTGCTACCAGCACTTTGCCACCTTCCGCAAGCGCCTGGCCCGCTTTCCGTTCCGCGTCGAGATGCTTTCACGCCTGGTGCCACCGGCGCAGCAGCGCGATATACTGGCCGGACTCAAGTCCGGAGTGGTCGACATCGTTGTCGGCACGCACCAGTTGCTCAATCCGGGCGTCGCTTATCACGACCTGGGGCTGCTGATTGTCGACGAGGAACAGAAGTTCGGCGTGAAGCAGAAGGAACGCATCCGTTCGGCCCGGGCTGCGGTTGACGTCCTGACCCTGACTGCGACCCCCATCCCCCGCACGCTCTACATGTCCCTGTCCGGTATTCGGGACATCTCGCAGATTCACACCGCGCCGCCGGGCAGACGCGAAATCGCAACCGAAGTCGCGCCCTGGCACGACCGGGTAATCTGCGACTATGTCACGCGCGAACTCGCGCGCGGCGGCCAGGTCTTCTTCGTCCACAACGAGATCGAGACCATCACCCATGTCGCGGAGAGACTCCAGCGCATCCTGCCCGGCGTTCGCTTCGCCATTGCCCACGGTCAGATGTCCGGCCGCCACATGGCCGACATCTACCTCGGCTTCGCCTCGGGTGAGTACCAGATGCTGCTCTCGACTGCCATTATTGAATCCGGCCTCGACCTGCCCAACGTCAATACCATCATCGTCAACCGCGCGGACAAGTTCGGCCTCGCCGACCTGCACCAGTTGCGCGGACGTGTGGGACGGTCGCAGGCTCAGGCCTACGCGCTCTTCCTGACCCCGGCCCAACGCGAAGTCACCGAAGACGCGCGCAAACGCCTTTCGGCTCTGCTCGCCTATGCGAAGCTAGGGTCCGGCTTCAAGCTGGCGCTACGCGACATGGAAATCAGAGGAGTCGGCAACCTGCTCGGCACCGAACAGCACGGCCAGGTGGCACGCGTAGGGTTCACGTTGTACACGCAAATGCTCAAAGAGGCAGTGGCGAGAATCAAGGGTGAGCCGCTAGCGGTGGAACCCGAACTCAGCCTCGACGTGTCGGCCTACATTCCGAAGGAGTACGTAGCGGATGGCTTCGAACGGGTCGCGCTATACAAGCGCCTGCTGGCGGTCGAGAGTGAGGAGGAACTCGAAGAGTTGCGGGCCGAGCTGGTCGACCGGTTCGGACGCTACCCGGCGCCGGTCGAGACCTTGTTCCTCATCGCGCTGGTCCGGGTCCGGAGCCGCAAGCTCGGCCTGCTCAAGGTCAGCCTGAAGAACCACGTGGCCACGATTGTCCGAGCTGACAAGACGGTCACGGCCAAGGGCGGAATCGACGAGCTACTGGCCTGGCTGAAGCGGGGCCCTTAACCCGTCCAGCTCAATCCGCCGACCCGAACCCTCAACACTCATTCTCACGCGGACTGCTGTTGCCGGGAGAACGCGCTCCGCGCGCTCGGCCCACTCGATGAGACACACGCCATCGCTTGCCAAATAGGAGTCGAGTCCGATCGACCCGAAGTCCGAATTCTCACTCAGTCGGTACAGGTCGATGTGATAGACGGGGATTCGGCCGGGGTACTCAGTCACTATGACAAAGGACGGGCTCTTGACCACATCGACGACGCCCAAACCAGCCGCGACGCCCTTTATCATGGTCGTCTTGCCCGCGCCGAGGTCGCCCTCGAAGGCAACCACGTCGCCGGGACTGAGCTGAGAAGCGAGAGCGCGGCCGAGTTCGATAGTCTCGGCCGCGCTTGATGTGTGCAGAACCACCCTCACCCCTTCCCTCTCCCCAAGGGAGAGGGTGAAGGGTGAGGGGAAACCGTCACAACCGACTCAAACCAACTCGAGACTCAGCGCCGTGGCTTCGCCGCCGCCCAGGCACGCCGCGCAGAGACCAGTCTTCAGGCCACGATCCTGCAGGGCGTGGATGATGGATACGATGATGCGCGCGCCGGAGCAGCCAATCGGATGCCCGAGCGAAATCGCACCACCGTTCACATTCACCTTGTCCCAGTTCCAGCCCAAGCTCTTGCCGTCGGCCAGCACCTGTGAAGCAAATGCCTCGTTCAGCTCAATCAGGTCGAAGTGATCGATCTTCACGCCCTGCACGTTGAGCAGGCTGTTAATCGCCTTGATTGGAGCGAAGAAAAGCCGCTTGGGTTCGACGGTACCAGTGGAGTAAGCGACGATGCGCGCCAGCGGCTTCAGTCCCTTCTCCTTCACGTAGGCGCCATCGGCCAGGACCACCGCTGCCGCCGCGTCGTTTATCGAGGACGAGTTGCCGGCAGTAACAGTCCCGTCCTTGGTGAACACCGGCTTCAGCCTCGCAAGCTTCTCCAGCGTGGTGTCGGCCCGCGGCCCTTCGTCGGTGTCGAACACGACCGGGTCGCCCTTCCGCTGCGGAATCGTAACCGGCACGATCTCGGCCTTGAACTTGCCGGCCTTGATTGCCGCGACCGCTTTGGCGTGGCTGCCCGCGGCCCACTTGTCCTGCTCTTCGCGGGTGACGCCGGCCTCTTCGGCAGTGAAATCGCCGAGCTCGCCCATGTGGATGTCGCCGAAGTAATCCCAGATGCCGTCGTAAATCATGCCGTCCTGCATCTTGACGTCACCCATCTTGTTACCGACCCGGAGCTGCTTCACGTAGTAAGGCACGTTCGACATCGACTCCTGCCCGCCGGCAACGACCACTTTGGCGTCGCCCGCCTTTATCATCTGGCAGCCGAGGGCCGCGGCAATCATGCCCGACCCGCAGACCTTGTTCACGGTCAGGGCCGGAATCTCCACCGACAGCCCGGACTTGACCGCTGCCTGGCGGGCCGGCGCCTGGCCGATCCCCGCCGGGCAGACGTTGCCCATTATCACACCCTCGACGTCAGCCGGGGCGACCTTCGACCGCTCAACCGCGGCCTTGATTGCCGCCGCCCCGAGTTCCGGGGCGCGCACCGACGCCAGCGAGCCGTTGAACCTTCCCACTGCAGTCCGAGCCGCGCCGACTATGAACGTATCCTTGGCCTTGCCTATCGTCATTGTCTACTCCTTCTTTGCTGCTTGCCAGTCCGGCTTCTGCTTCTTCAGAAACGCATCGGTGCCGACCGCCGGCTCGTTCGTGGAGAAGCAGACGCCGAACGCCTCAACTTCGTATGCATTGCCCGTCGCCAGGTCAGTATCCTGACCCAGGTTGATACAGGCCTTGGCCAGCTTCACTGCGGTCGGCCCTTTGGCCGCAATCTTCTTCGCCATACCCGTGACCGTGTCGATCAACCGGTCCGCGGGGACGACCCGGTTGGCGAGTCCGATCCGCAGAGCTTCAGCCGCATCAATCGCGTCCGCCGTGTATATCAGCTCCTTGGCGATTCCGGGTCCGACCAGCCTCGCCAGCCTCTGGGTTCCGCCGAACCCCGGTATCAGCCCCAGGTTCACCTCAGGCTGGCCGATCTTCACCGTATCGGCGAGCACGCGGATGTCGCAGGCCAGAGCAATCTCGCACCCGCCGCCGAGCGCGTAGCCATTCACCGCGGCGATCACCGGCTTCTCCGAGTTCGCGATCTTGCTGAGCGCACGGTGGCCGTTGCGGGCAAACTCCCGCGCCTGCATCGGCGTGAACTTCGACATCTCCGCGATGTCTGCGCCGGCAACGAATACCTTACCTTCGGCACACAAGACCACTACCAGTACGTCGTCCTCGCGGGCGAACCAGTCCATCGCCCGTTCGATTTCGAGCACAACCTCGGTGTTGAGCGCGTTCATTGGCGGCCGATTCACCTTGAGCCAGCCGATGCCGTCTTCTTTCCTGACAATCAGGTATTTGAAATCCAATGGGGCCTCCAGTTCTAGTCCTCATCCGAATGTGGACAAGGGCATCACTATAGAGCGGCCGACGCCTAAGGTCAAGCCGGCACGCGGCCCGCCCGTCGTTTGACTGCAGCCGGAATGGCGCTATGCTAGTCCAACCAACGGAGGCAATACCATGATAGTCTTGATTATCGTTCTGGCCGTCATCGTCCTGCTCGTGGCAATCGCCATCGGCATCTACAACTCGCTGGTGGTCAAACGCAACCGCGTCAGGAACGGCTGGTCCCAGATCGACGTCCAGCTGAAACGCCGGATCGACCTAATTCCGAACCTGGTCGAAACGGTCAAAGGCTACGCCGCGCACGAAAAGGCCATCTTCGAGCGGATTGCCGAAGCCCGGTCCCTGGCCATCAACGCCAAGGGCCCGGCTGAGTCGGCCAAGGCCAACAACGCGCTGACGGACACGCTGAAGACCCTGTTCGCCGTAGTCGAGAACTACCCGAACCTGAAGGCGAACGAGAACTTCCTCAAGTTGCAGGAGGAGCTCTCCGGCACCGAGAACAAGATCGCCTTCTCCCGCCAGTTCTACAACGACGTGGTGATGGACTACAATAACTCGACCCAGATGTTCCCGGGAAACATCTTCGCCGGGATGTTCGGATTTAAGCAGGCCGAGTTCTACAACGTGCCCGAAGCCGAGCGCGAAGCACCGAAGGTCAAGTTCTAAGAGCCGGCGACCGGCGGAGAGACCGTGCCCGAACGTAAGAATCTATACCAGCTAATCGGCGCCAACAAGACGAAGACCTTCGTCTTCATTGTCGGGTTTTCGTTGCTGCTCGGCCTCGTCGGCTACGCGCTGGGCTGGTACTTCCGCTGGGGAACCGGCATCTACGTGCTATTCGGCCTGCTCATCGTCAGCTACAACCTGGTTCTCTACTTCAACTCGGACAAGCTGGCCCTGGCCGTGAACGGAGCCAAGCCCGCCGACCCGGCCGAGTATCGCCAACTGCACAACATCGTTGAGGAGGTGGCGATTGCGGCGGGAATCCCGAAGCCTCGCACCTACATCATCGACGCCGACGCGCCGAACGCCTTTGCGACCGGCCGGAATCCGCAGCACGCCTCGATCGCGGTGACCCGCGGCCTGCTCCAGTTGATGAATCGCGAGGAACTGCAGGGCGTGATTGCGCACGAGCTTTCACACATCCGCAACTACGATATCCTGGTGATGACGATCGTCGCGATCATCGGCGGGCTGCTTGTGCTTTTCCGGGACGTCTTCCTGCGCTGGGGCCTGTTCGGTGGCGGCCGCCGCCGGGACTCACGGAGCGGCGGTGGTCAGATCGGAATGATACTGGTGATTGCTGCCATCGCCTTCGCTATCATCTCCCCTCTACTGGTGGCCCTGATCCGCGCTGCCGTCTCGCGCCAGCGCGAGTACCTGGCCGATGCGTCGGGCGCACTCATCGTCCGCAACCCGTACGGGCTCAGTTCGGCCCTGAAGAAGCTCGGAGCCTACCAGGGCAAGCTGCGAACCGCTTCGGCCGCGACGGCCCACATGTTCATCGCCAACCCGTTCGGCAAGGACCGGGGCACGTCAGCGAACCTGTTCGCGTCGCACCCGCCGCTTGAGGATCGGATTCAGCGACTCGAACAACTGGTCCTCCCGACGGAACCCGCGAGCCGCTGACGGCCGGCTGCTACGCCGGCCCGGCCGTCACTGCCCAACCGGCTTCTTGCGGTACCCGCCCTTTCTGAAGCGTTCTCCGTTCCTCACACACGCGGGCATCTCGCCCTTGAACTTCACTGAATCCGGCCCGAAAACCCCGCGCACCGATGCAATCAGTTCGTTGTTTAGCGCGACCCGTTGCTCGCGCAGTTTCAACTCCCGGTGCGAGCCGTCCGGTTGAAGAAGCCTCAAGTAGACGAAGCCGTTGCCCGGATGCTCCTCCAGCCGCTCCTTGAGCTTCAGCAGCATCACATCGTCCACATCCTTCTCCGGAACCGCGACTACGATTGCGGACAGGAACCGGTTGCAGTCCTTGAACAGCATAACCCGTTCGGCCCAGAACTGCGGCACGCCATGACCTCGGCCTGACGAATCCGCCGCGCGCACCTTGACGGTGCCTTGTACCGCAACCAGGTTGTCGGTCTTGAGCAACGCACGGCATCCCTCCAGCACGTCGGAGAATACCATCACCTCAATCGAACCGTCAAAATCCTCGACCGTGACAATCGCATACTCCCGGTCCCGTTTGTCCTTGCGCGCCCGCCGTCCGGTAATCACCCCGCCCAGCGACACCCTTTCGCCGTCGCGCATCGTCTCAATCTGAGCGATGGTCGCGAGGCCCAGCGCTTCGTATTCGGCCCGGTACGGTTCGAGCGGATGGGACGAGAAGTAGAACCCGAACGCCGCCTTCTCATAGGCCAGCAACTCATGGGTGTCGAACTTCTCCGCGGCCGGCTTCGGCGCCTCTTCAACCGCGCCGAACATGTCAAACTGGCGCTCGGCAAACCGGAGCTTCTCCGAGGATGCCTTGTTCATCTCCCAATCGAGCGAGCTCAGCAGCACGGTCCGGTTCGGCTCGAAGCAGTCAAGAGCGCCGGCCTTGATGAGCGACTCGACCGCTTTGCGGTTGACAGTGCCTCTGGTCCGGACCAGGAAATCGAGCAAGTTCTCGTAGGGCCCGTGCTCCTGCCGCTCCTTCACGATGAACTCGCTCGCCCCGGTGCCGAGGTTCTTGACCCCGGCCAGGCCGAACCGGACATTGCCGCCGTCAATCGTGAACGGCACGAAGCTCGAGTTCACGTCCGGGCCGAGCACGGCGATACCCATCCGCCGTGCCTCGTTCGCGAACTTCGCCAGCTTCTTGAAGTCCCCGAGTTCGCTGGTGAGAGTGGCGGCGATGAACTCGACCGGGAAGTTGGCCTTCAGATACGCCGTGATGTACGAAAGGTAGGCGTAGCCGGCGGCGTGGGACTTGTTGAACCCGTACCCGGCAAACTTGGCCAGCAGGTCGAAGACCCGCTCCGCGGTCGCCTCCGGAATCCTGCTGCTCTTCTCGCATCCCTCGATGAAGACATCGTGCTGGGCAGCCATCTCCTCCCGGTTCTTCTTGCCCATCGCCCGGCGCAACAGGTCGGCCTTGCCCAGTGAGAACCCGGCCAGCGCCTGTGCAGCCTGCATCACCTGCTCCTGGTAGATCATGATTCCATAGGTCTCGCTGCAGATCGACTCAAGCAACGGGTGCTCATACTCAATCGGCTCCCGGCCGGCCTTTCGGGCAAGGTACTGCGGTATCAAGTCCATCGGACCGGGCCGGTAAAGGGCGATCAGCGCGATGATGTGCTCGATTCGGTCCGGCATCATCTGCCGGCACAGATCCCGCATCCCCATACTCTCCAGTTGGAAGACTCCGACCGTATCCGCACGCTGAAGCAGCTTGAACGTCTCTGCATCGTCGAGCGGCATCGTCTCGATGTCGAGGTTCGTCCCCTTGTCCCGGACCAGCTTCGCTGCCTCCTCCACCACGGTCAGGGTCCGCAGGCCGAGTATATCCATCTTCAGGAGCCCGGCTGCGTCCAGCGCGTACATGTCGTACTGCGTGCAGACATCCTCCCCCGGTGACCGATAGAGCGGCACCAGTTCAATGAGCGGCTCCGGAGCAATCACCACCGCCGAGGCGTGAATCGAGGCATGCCGGGCGAGCCCCTCGACCTTGCGCGCAATGGCCATCATCTCCTTGTACTCAGGCTTCTCTTCGACTGCCTCGTGCAGTTCTGCCACACCATTAAGGGCGGTCTCGAGTTCCATGTTCTGGGGAATCAGCTTCGCGATCCGGTCTACGTCGCCAATCGGAACGTCCAGCACCCGGCCCACGTCCCGCACGGCCGCACGGGCCTGCATCGTGCCGAACGTGATGATCTGGGCGACCGACTCCTCACCGTAGCGCTTCCGGATGTAGTCGATAACTTCCTGCCGGCGTGCATCCGCGAAGTCGACATCCACATCCGGGAGGCTGACGCGCTCGGTCGTCAGGAACCGCTCGAAGAGCAGCCCGTAGCGTAGCGGGTCGATATCGGTGATACCGAGGCAATAGAGCACAAGACACCCCGCAGCCGAACCTCTGCCCGGCCCGACTGGTATGCCCTTGGAACGTGCGAAGTCCACGATGTCCTTGACTACGAGGAAGTAACCGGGGAATCCCATCTTCGAGATTATGTCGAGTTCGAACGCGAGGCGTTCCTCAATTGCCGGCGTCAGGCGAGGATAGCGCCGGTGCAATCCCTCTCGCGCAAGATGCTTCAGGTACGCAAACGGGTCGGCAAAACCCTCCGGAGGCCGGAAGTGAGGCAGGTGGAAGCGAACATGCTCAAAGTCCAGCAGCAGATTGCACCGGTCGGCGACTTCGCGGGTCCTGCGCACTGCCTCCGGCATGTCGGCAAACACCCTGGCCATCTCCTGCTGCGAGCGGAAATAGAGCTCATTCGAGCTCATCTTCAGTCGGTTCTGGTCGGAAAGCTTCTTCCCGGTCTGGATGCAGACCAGAGCATCGTGGGCACGCGCGTCGTCCCGCCGCAGGTAGTGGCAGTCATTGGTGGCGACAACCGGAATGTCGAGCGTCGAACCTAGCTCGCGGATTCCGGGGATTATCTTCTCCTGGTCGGCAAAACCCGCGCGCATCGCCTCCAGGTAGAAGTTCTCACGCCCGAGGATCTGCTGGTACTCCGACGCAGCCCGCATCGCCCGCTCCGGATCGTCGCGGCGCAGGTAGTAGTTCACCTCGCCCTTGAGGCAGCCGGACATCCCGATGAGCCCCTCTGCGTGCCCGGCCAGCAGCTCCTTGTCAATCCGCGGTCGATAGTAGAACCCTTCAAGGTACGCCCGCGTAGTCAACTTCATCAGGTTGTGGTACCCGGTCTCGTTCCGGCAGAGCAGCGTAAGATGGAAGCTCGCCTCGTGGACGTCGGAGTCGGGCTTCCTCTCAGTACGGGAACGCGGAGCCACGTACATCTCGGCGCCGACGATCGGCTTCACTCCTGCCTTCTGCGCTTCCTTGTAGAACTTGATTGCCCCGAACATGTTCCCATGGTCGGTGATCGCCAGGGCCGGCATCCGGAACTCGGCCGCGAGCTTGACCACCGCCTCGACGCTCGAGGCGCCGTCGAGCAGGCTGTATTCGGTGTGATTGTGGAGGTGGACGAAGTCCACGTCCGAGGGCTTCGTGGTCACTGACCTATAATGCGGGATGGAAACCGCAAGTCAAGAACAGAAAGCGACGAACTCCCGGTTTCCGGCGATGGCCGGAGAACAACGGTGGAATTGACCTTTGGCGGGACCTTCCTCCATTGATTGGTCATTGGCAATCAGGACTTGGGAATCCCGAATTCGGGCGCGCCGTCCGAACTGGATCATGGCTTCTGTTCGAATTCGAGGTGGAGCTTGAGCTGCGGACCGGTGAACTCGGGCGGCAGAGGAGGCAGACGGTCGAGCACCAGCAGGGCGCGCTCACACGAGGCGTCATAGGCTGCGTCGCCCGACTTCTTCTCCAGCTTCACGTCGCGGACAGTCCCGTCCCGCTCGATCACGAACACGACCGTGGCGTTGTACGTCTTCCCCGAACCGACGTATGGATTCATCCAGTTATCATTGATGCGCGTGAGAATGACGTTGAGGTAGTACGAGTACCCCAGCGCTTCCGCCCCCTCGACTCGTGCGCCGAGCCCCTGCCGCTTGACTGTGCCGTCACCTCGCTTGGGCGCAGACTTGGGCTTGGTCTCAGTCTTGGGCTTGGCTTTGGTCTTTGCCTTGGGTTGTGCCTTCGGCTTGGCTTCCAGGACCGTCGTGCCCTTGGGCTCGGCGGCCTCGGGAAGAGGAGTAGCCGGACTCACGACCGACACGTTGATGGTTATCGGTCGGCGCGTGTCCTTGTCGGCGCGGCTGACGCCCAGCACCATTGCGATACCGACAACAAGGGCATGGCCTGTAATCGATAGCAGCAACTCCGGCGTCTGCCAGCTGCTTCCGGCGCGAGTGCTCACTGTGTCAAACTCCGACTCTCAGTTCCCGATCCTCGATCTGCTCTGCGTGCCTGTCCACGACGCACGCGGCATCCGCAACAGTCGGTCTACTTCGGCAGCGCCACAAGTCCGATGTTGGTGATTCCCTGTTCCCGGATGTCACCCAGCACCGACATGATGATGCCGTAGCCAACGTTCTTGTCCGCCCGCAGGTACGCCCGGTCGTAGCTGCCGCGGCTGAGCTGGTCTCCCAGCGCTCTGGCGAATCCCGCTACCGTGGTCGCCTTCCTGCCCACGTATATCTCGCCGTCGGCCTTGATGCTGACCTCGATGCCTTCCTTGGGCTGGGGCTGGACCGACGATGTCCGGGGCAGTTCAAGGTCGACTCCCTGGTTCCGGCTGAACGCTGTGGAGACTCCGGCAATCAGGAATATCACCATCAAGGTGAAGCTGATGTCCGCCAGCGACGTGATGTTCATCTCGGCCAGGAACTTGAGCTTCCGTTCTCTCATGGACGGTTCCGCTCTTCAATCTGCGACCCGACGATCTCGCGGCGCATTATTCCGGTCAACTCGGACCCGAACCGGTCCATCTCCGACTCCAGGTCACGCGCCCGGCCGACGAAGTAGTTGTAAAACAGCGCGGCCGGGATCGCCACGACCAGTCCCATCACGGTCGTAATCAGTGCATCGGAGATGCCCGGGGCGATGGTCTGGAGAGTGGGAATCTGAGTTCCGCGCAGGCTCAGGAACGTGCTCAGCACGCCCTGGACCGTCCCGAGCAGGCCCAGAAATGGTGCTACCATGGTCGTAATGGAAAGGAACGCGAGTGAACGCTGCAGCTTGTCCGACTCGCGCGATGCCGCCCGTTCTACCGCCTCGGTGATATTGGGTATCAACTGCTGCATCAGGTCGGCGCCACCCTCGATCTTGCCGAAGTCACCGCGCAGCGCGTCCCACTCCTTGACCCCGGCCAGGAGCAGCCCGGACAGCGGCGACTGCTTCAGGCCCTTCGCGACCGTCTCGTAGTCTCCCAGCCGCGTGCGGTAACCGAAGACGTTCAGGAACTGGCGGGTCTGTCGTGTCGCCCGGCCGAGCGTCCTCAGTTTGCGGATGACTATGGCCCAGCTGATAATGGACATGAGAACGAGCGCGACAATGACACATTGAGCGAAAACCCCGGCGTGGACGAACGGGCCGAAGAATCCGCCGCTCGTGCCTGCGGCCGGCGTCATTGCCTACCGCTCCAAGGTCTGCAGCCGGTCCTGTGCGAGCTTGGCCTCGTTCGTGCCCGGGTACTCCTTCACGACCCGGTTGAGCTGGTTCACGGCTTCCGGCTTGCGGTCCTGAGCCAGGTACACGAGCCCGAGTTTGTACTCGGCTGACGGGACCTTGTTCCCGTTCGGGAAACCGACCACTACCTGCCGGAAACCGGCCTCAGCGCTGTCGAGCTTGCCCAGCGAATAGAAACACTCGCCGATCCAGTACTGGGCGTTGTCCGCGTTGTCACTTGCTGAAAAGGAAGCCAGATACCGTCGGAATTCGCTGATTGCCACGTCATACTTACCACGTGTGAAGTCAAGATATGCCGTGTTGTAGAGCTTGTCTGCGGCGAGTCCGACCGTATCGGAAGCAGGGCTTACCGTGTCCGGCTTCGGTGATCCCGGTGGCACACCGGGCATCGACTCCGTCTTCACCGGAGTCACGTCGCCACGGCTGGCACCGACCCGGCGGCTGATTCGGTCGACCCGGTCACCCAGGTCCGCGAGTCGGGCGTCGAGCTGGTCCAGCCGGCCGTCAATAGTCTCAAGGTCAGTCAGAATGTCGGCCCGCAGCCTGGCCATCTGCTGGTCGGAACGCTGCTGCGCCTGCTCGACCCGCACGAGCCGCACCGACATGGAGTCAACTACCTGGCCCCGACGCACGTACTCGCGCTGGAAGCTGCAGCCGCTGCACAAAAAGGCAGCCAGCAGGCCCATCGCTGCTGCCACGCCGAAGCCGGCTGCGCGCTTGAGCCTACTGGCCGCCATCAATCATCTGGTCTCTGGCGAAATCCTTACTGGGCTGCTGTGAATTCGCAGCGCCGGTTCAGCTCGAACTGCTTCGGATCTTGAGTTACGAGCCGCTCCTCGCCGAAGCTGATAGTCGAGAACATGTTCATGTCCGCACCCAGCTTCACGAGGTACGCCTTGGCCGCTTCCGCGCGGCGCATGCCCAGCGCCATGTTGTATTCCGACGTGCCGATCGGGTCGCAGAAACCCGAGATGGTCACTTGCGCATCGGGAGCCATCACCAGCTGGTCGTAGTTGCCCTGCAGAATGGTGGCGTCACCGGCCCTGATATCCGACTTGTCGAAGTCGAAGTGAATCGCGGACAGGTTCAGCTCGACCTTCGGCGGCTTGAGCGGCATCTCGGTCAGCGTGTCCGGCGGCGGGGGCGGCGGAACCGGTTCGGTTGGCGTGACACACTTTTTTGGGCAGCCGACCATGGTCAGCACGAGCAGCGCGCCCAGGGTCACGGTCAGGAGCTTGGCTGTGGACTTCATCTACGTTCCTCCTTGGTCTTCATCACCGACATTGCCTGCAGATTCGTCAAGATACGGCCACTGGCAGCGGCCGGCCTGGTCTGCTGTCGCATATTCTGGGAGTAATCTACTGCCGCTCTAACTGCCTGTCAAGAGAAGCCGACAGCAGAAACCGATTTCCGGGCACCAGTAGCCGTTCAGGCGGGAATGACCGAACCGGACAACGCGACGGATTCCGGCCCCGGTGGATTGGACCGAACGCAAGAGCCGGCACTGGCAGATCACTCAGAGCACGAGCGTTGGCCGTGCCTGCAGCCGCCGTCGAGTTTGACTCTTGCCGGCGGCCGCATAATATCTACCCCGAAATGGATACAGCCTGATGGGCCGCAAAGCCCGACCCGCTTTGCGCGGCCTGGAAGCCCTGGGCGCAAAGCTCAAGCAAATCCGCCAGCAGTCCGGCCTTTCCCAGATGAAGCTCGCCCAGCTGATCGGTTTCGATCCTGCCCACGGATACAAATATGTCCTGCGTCTGGAAAAGGGACAGGTACCCAATCCCACCCTCCGGACGATCGCTGCCTGCCTCGAAGCCTGCGGAGCAACCTGGCAGGCCATCGCCGATGTGCTCCCTGCCACCGGGA
>Ga0208047_1000375_pt1 | contig 16890 bp, 10 predicted proteins | sample Kivu_220m_FD_184162 | JGI IMG/M metagenome (GOLD analysis project Ga0208047, IMG submission 184162) | Freshwater microbial communities from Lake Kivu, Western Province, Rwanda to study Microbial Dark Matter (Phase II) - Kivu_220m (SPAdes)... | ecosystem: Environmental > Aquatic > Freshwater >...
GTATTTATTCTCGCCGTCAGTTCCTCTTTATTGAACGGCTTTGTTATATAATCAATGCCTCCTGCTTCAAATCCACAGACGACATCTTCTATCTGAATTTTTGCAGTCAGAAAAATCACCGGAATCTCCGCTGTAACGCTATTCGACTTCAGTTTTTTACATACTTCGTATCCGTCTTCCTCAGGCATAATTATATCCAGCAGTATCAGATCCGGCAGTTTCTTCTTCATAAACCCGAATGCCTTTTTTCCGCTGCCCGCAAGTATTACGCCGAAATTTTTTTCGGAAAGAATACTCCCTATCAGCTGCAGATTTTCCGCTACATCGTCTATCACCAGTATTAACGGCTTTTCACTCCGTTCCGGTTTCGCTGCTCCGTCCGTTTTCATTTATTGTATAATTTTTTAAACTTTTAACCAACAATGTAAATGCCGAAAGTAACTCTTCGGTTTTCTGCATATCGAATGATTCCGCTTTATTTATCAGTTCCGCTGAATAAATTTTTAGAAACTCAAAATCCTTTCCGGAAAAATAATCATTCAGACTTTTTGCAAAATTTCTTATCTCTTCTGTTTCCGGAAATTCGATAATCCTCTCGCATTCCGGCAGAAATGAACCGCTCAAATCTTTATATAACTCCCTCAGACTTTCCGCACTGTACTCCTCCAGAATGTCCTTCAATTTATCGTAATCCTTTATCCTGTATGCATCTAATTTTTCTTTTCGTTTTATTTTAATAAACTTTTTTATTTCCTGCAGAACCCTGTATTTGCTCAAAGGCGTTTTTATTTCCGCTGCGGGAATATTTTCCGATGCAGTTAACCGTTTAATTTCCCCGTTCAGAAAAGAATCTTTTTCTTCCTCTCCGAAAATTATAACCGCTAAATCCGTTCCCCCCGGAAATCCTTTCACGACATCACCTGTAAAAATTTCTTTTTCTTTTAATTCCACATCCGCCTGATAATCTTTTAAAAATTCCGTAACCCTCTTCCCGTCTTCCCGGTTATCGCATATAAAAGTAATCTTCGGCTTGTTAAATTCTATTTCTATTTGTTCGGTCTTCAGCAGTTCGATATCTGTCGGTCGTTTTTCCTTATGTATTTTTATTCCGGGTAACTTCACGGTAAATTTTGTTCCTTTCCCTTCCGCACTTTTAAAAGATATTGTGCCGTTCATCAGTTCCGTTATCTTCTTTGTTATCGCAAGTCCGAGTCCCGTGCCGGGAGTTTTACAGCTGCCCGATATATTCTCCTGATAAAACGGCTCGAAAATCTTCCCGATGTTTTCGGATTTAATACCGGTTCCCGTATCTTCGACCGAAATAATCAAATTGAATTCCGTATCCTGTTTTATCTTTTTCGCTTCGAATCCGGTTCTCACATATCCGCTCTTCGTAAACTTAATCGCATTGCTAATCAGATTGAATAATATTTGTCTTAACCTTATATCGTCGATATAAATTATTTCCGGAAGATTTTTCCCGGTGGTTACCTGAAACTGTAAATTTTTGCTTTGAGCGCTCTCCTGAAAAATATTACGGATTTCCGAAATTACGTCATTGATACATACAGCGGCGGGTTTCAACTCGAGTTTACCGGATTCCATCTTCGAAAAATCCATGATATCATTAATAAGCGCTAACAACGTTTTCCCGCTCGATAAAATTGTCTTTAAATAATTTTTATTCTTTTCATTCTGCTCGCTTGCAAGTATCATTTCCGTAAATCCGATTATTGCATTCATCGGTGTTCTGATTTCATGCGAAATATTCGTAAGAAACTCGCTCCTCGCTGCCATTGCCCGTTCCGCTGCGTTTTTTGCATAACGGAGTTCTTCGATATTTTTCTTTAACATCGTTATATCATAACAGGCACCGACCGCCTTTTCGTATATTCCTCTCTGCTGCCTGTAGATGTTCGTATGCGAGGCAATATGTTTAATCGTGTCCGTTCCCGTTATTATCCTGAAATCCGCCTCGAAATAATCGCAGCAGCTTTCTATTTCGTTTGTGTGCTTCGTTGTCCAGACGTAATTCTTATATCTTTCGGCAAGGATTTTCCTGTCGTCGGGATGAATAAGTGATATCCAATCGCTGATGTTCCTGTCCGGAGAAGTCTTCCCGAATATATTGTACATTTCCCGATTGCAGTATAAAGTGCCGTCAGAAAAATTATATTCCCAGATACCAATATTTGCCGACTTGGTTACGATTTTAAATCGTTCATTAAGAGTTTCCAGCTCCTCCGATTCATTTTTTAACTTCGATATATCTTTTACAATCAGTACGACCGAAACAGTTTTCGATTTCTGCAATACGGGTATTAATGTCAGTTCATAATATTTTTTTATTCCGGCTTTTATTTTTATTTCTATTACTCTCTTAGTTTCCTTTCCTTTTAATGTTTCGTTCATTAAATTATTAATCTGAGGTGCGTTTTTTTTTGTAAAGAAATCCGTCAGTTTCATTTTTTTTCGCGGAGAAGATTTATTCGATTTTGCGGCAAACCCGGTAAATGCGGGATTATAATGAAGCAGTTCCGGTTTTGTATTGAATAATGCTACTGCGTCCGGCAGGGAATTTATTATATTTATCAGAATATCCGGTTTTCCGTTGATTTTTTTCGTCTTTCCGAGATCCGACCTCTTCTTTGCAGTCATATTTTTCTTCATCTGATATCCTGAAATAAAATACAAAAAATTAAATTAAAAAATTAATTATACAAAAGATATGAAAAAATCAAATTCCAAACCCTGTACTACAAACCTTGAACCAACAATATAAAAAGTCAGTTAACTAATCCAGCAATATTTTAGGTATAGCATAAAGAGGGTAAACATCTATCCGGTTGCAGGTTGCGAAATTTTCATTGGAAACCCGGATACCTTTATTGTATTTCTTTTCATTAAGAAACAGAAACATACTTTGCATTTCTCCTTTTGTACCTGATTTTACCTCAATCGGTAATATCTTATTTGAAACCTGAATAACATAGTCAACTTCGGCATTGCTGTTCTTTGCTTCTCTATGCCAGAAATATAGTGCGGGTATCTTATAGCAGGATTCCGATTTAATCAACTCCAGACCCGCAAACTGTTCCGCTACATTTCCTTGATTAATTGCATTGAAGTTTTTTGAAAAAAGAAAATCGGTTATATCAAGGTTCATTAAACGCATAAAAATGCCGGTATCGAAAAGAATCATTTTCTGTTTTCTGAGATTTGCTTCTGCACCCAGCGGAATTCCATTAGAGGAAGAGTGAGTGACAGGGATAATTAAGCCTGCCGTAATTAATAGTTGTAGTGCCTCTTTAATTTGTTTATGATTTGCCTGAATACAAGCTTTTGAATACACGAATTTTTTTCCGGATTGCAAAACAGCCGATTCAAATACTTCGGTAAGTCGTGAGACCGGTACTCTATTTTTATATTTTGAGAAATCAGTACGGAATGAAATAATTAAATCGTCAAGCAACTGACGACATTTATTTAAATCACCTGATTCGAAATATGTTTTAATTACTTCCGGCATCCCTCCAAGGTAAATGAATTTTTGTACAAGGTCTATTAATTTTGAATGAATTAAATCATTCAGCGGTTTATTTGGATTGGATTCCATGACTTTTTCGAGCAATTTATGTTCATTCATACCTTCAAGGAATTCAAAAAAACTTAAAGGATACATAAACATCGAGCGAATTCTTCCCACTCCGAAAGTAGCAATTTCCTGAAATGCAAATTCCATTAAAGAACCAGCTGCTATTACGTGAAGTTCAGGCATTTTTTCATAAAAATACCGCAAAGACACTAAAGCATTTGGGCACTGTTGTATCTCATCTAAGAAAAGGAGAGTTTTCCCCGGTAAAATACTTTTATTGAGAATAATGGAGATATTCTCACAAATTTTATCAGGAGAAAGATCGCTTTGAAAGATTTTTTTTAATGCAGGAGTTTCCTCGAAATTTATTTCTATAAATACCTGAAATTTTTTTGAAAATTCTGTTATAGTTTTTGTTTTTCCCACCTGTCGGGCACCTCTAAAAAGAAGGGGTTTTCGATTTTTCTCCTTTTGCCAGTTTTGTAATTCTATATCTATTTTTCTTGGTATATACATTAGATTATCTAAAAATACAAGGCAATATTAACATTAAAATTCCAAAAATACAAGGCAATAATCGTATTAGAATTCCAAAAACACAAGGCAATACAACGAACTATGAGCCATCAGTTATGCGTTATGAGTGTGTTAGCTGATTGCTCATGGCTGATAGCTGATAGAAAGTTATGAGTTAAGAGTTAAGAGTTTTGAGTAATCAGTTATGCGTTATGAGTTATGAGTAATCAGTTATGCGTTATGCGTTATGAGTCATCGGCTATAATCTATAAGCAAAACACTTGAATATTAAAATCGATTTATTTACATTTTAACAAAATAATTTTTAGTACTTTTTTAATTTTTATTTATATCCGTTAGAATAAATTAAAAAAGGGGTTAAAAATGAAAAAGATTATTACATTCGTCTTCATTTTTATTTTTCATTATTCATTATTAATTCTTAATTCTTACAGCCAGTGGGTTCAGTGTGACGGAATCTATGGCGGGTATGCAGGTTCCCTAGCTGTTTCGGGTAATTTTATTTTTGCCGGGATAAATGATAATGGAGTATATCTTTCCACAAATAACGGACAGAATTGGATTAAGAAAAATCAGGGATATAATATTATTCCAACTGTTAATTCATTATTAATAGTAAACAACTATATATATGCAGGTACTGAGAGTTATTCCGTCTGGAGACGCTCGTTGGCAGAAATAATCGGAATACAAAACATCTCAACCGAAATCCCTTCGGCTTATTCCCTTGAACAAAATTACCCCAACCCGTTCAATTCAATGACAAAGGTTAAATTTCAACTAAAGTCAGGAATGTTAAATGGGGGTAACGCAAAGATAATTGTTTTTGATATTCTCGGAAAAGAAATAGCAACTCTCGTAAATGAGAAACTTCAACCGGGTACTTATCAGGTAAATTTTGACGGAAGCAATCTAACAAGCGGAGTATATTTCTATAGATTGCAAACAAACGGATTTACAGAAACAAGGAAGATGATATTAATAAAATAATAGATTTATATATTTTTAAAAAAACAACAAAATCAAAAACTATAACAAAACTCATAATATACTTAAATTAATGAATAATTATTTTATGAATTAATCCGGTCATCTCACAAAATAGTATTAAAGTAATTTTTTAAACTTTAAAATTATAAACTTATGAAAAAATTTATTTGCACAATCGTTGTTCTTCTAATTGTACAACTTGTCCCGACCCCTCGGGATTGTACATTGAACATTAAAAATTGTATATGCCAGTGGGTGCAAGGTGAAGGCTTTTCTGGTGGATTTGTTTATTCCCTTGCCATAAGCGGAAATAATATTTTTGCAGGGACAGATGTTTCTGGTGTCTATCTCTCCACGAATAACGGCTCTACATGGACTCAGACTGCTTTGAATAATCGAATGGTCTATTCCCTTGTTGTTTCGGGAAATAATATTTTTGCCGGGATAAATGGTTATGGTGTTTATCTTTCCACAAATAACGGACAAAACTGGTCTCAGACTGCTTTGAATAATAAATCTGTCTATTCCCTTGCTGTTTCGGGAAATAATATTTTTGCAGGAACATATAATTATGGAGTTTATCTTTCTATAAATAACGGTACTACTTGGACTCAGACTGCGCTGAATAATAAATCTGTCTATTCCCTTGCTGTTTCGGGAAATAATATTTTTGCAGGTACAGGTAATGGAGTCTATTTCTCCACAAGTAACGGCACGACCTGGACTCAGACTGCGCTGAATAATAAATCTGTTCATTCCCTTATTATAAACGGAAACAATATTTTTGCAGGGACATATGGCAGTGGAGTCTATCTCTCCACAAATAACGGTACTACCTGGATTCAGACTGCGTTGAATAATAAAACTGTTCTTTCTCTTGCGGTTTCGGGAAATAATCCCGAGGACTCGGGACAAGTTATTTTTGCAGGGACAGATGTTTCTGGTGTCTATCTCTCCACGAATAACGGACAAAACTGGTTACAGAAAAATCAGGGATTTACTAATATTCCAACTGTTTATTCATTATTAATCGCAAATAACTATATTTTTGCCGGTACTGATGGTTATTCCGTATGGCGCCGGGAATTGGCAGAAATAATCGGCATCCAAAACATTTCAACCGAAATCCCTTCGGCTTATTCCCTTGAACAAAACTACCCCAACCCGTTCAATTCAATGACAAATGTTAAATTTCAACTAAAGTCAGGAATGTTAAATGGGGGTAACGCAAAGATAATTGTTTTTGATATTCTCGGAAAAGAAATTAAAGAACTTGTAAATGAAGAGCTTTCTCCTGGTACTTATCAGGTGAATTTTGACGGAAGTAATTTAACCAGCGGAATTTATTTTTACAGAATGACGGCAGGTGATTTTATCGAAACAAGAAAGATGATATTGATTAAATGATATGTCTATATACTTTTAAAAAAATAACAAAATGAAAAGCTATAACAAAATTCATAATATATTTAAATTAATGAATAATTATTTTATGAATTAATCCGGTCATCTCAAAAAATAGTATAGAAGGAATTTATAAATTTTTTAAAAATTATGAAAATACTTATCTATACAATCGTTGTTTTTTTAATTTTACATTGCACATTGTACATTGATAATTGTATATGCCAATGGGTGCAGTATGAATTTATTGGCGGTGTATCTGTTTATTCCTTTGCTGTTTCGGGAAATAATCCCGAGGACTCGGGACAAGTTATTTTTGCTGGGACAGATAATGGAGTCTTTCTCTCCACAAATAATGGACAAAACTGGACTCAGACAGCGTTGACTTATTGGTCCCATTCCCTTGCTGTATCAGGAAATAATCCTGAGGACTCGGGACAAGTTATTTTTGCCGGGACAATAAATTACGGTGTTTATCTTTCCACAAATAACGGTGTTACTTGGACTCAGACTGCGTTGAATAATCGAACTGTTTATTCCATTGCTGTTTCGGGAAATAATATTTTTGCCGGGACACAAGGTGCCGGTGTTTATCTTTCCACAAATAACGGACAAAACTGGACTCAGACTTCGTTGAATAATCAAACTGTTCGTTCCCTTGCTTTTTCAGTAAATAATATTTTTGCCGGGACTGCTGCTGGTGGTGTTTATTTCTCCGCAAATAACGGACAAAACTGGACTCAGACTTCATTGAATAATCAATGGGTCTATTCCCTTGCCATAAGCGGAAATAATATTTTTGCAGGGACAAGTCAATATGGTGTTTATCTCTCCACAGATAACGGCTCTACATGGACTCAGACTGCATTGAATAATCGAATGGTTTATGGCCTTGCGATTTCGGGAAATAATATTTTTGCCGGGACTAATGATTATGGTGTTTATCTCTCCACAAATAACGGTCAAAGCTGGATTCAGAAAAATCAGGGATTTCCTAATATCATAGACGTTTATTCATTATTAATCGCAAATAACTATATTTTTGCCGGTACTGATGGTTATTCCGTATGGCGCCGGGAATTGGCAGAAATTATCGGCATCCAAAACATCTCAACCGAAATCCCTGCGGCTTATTCCCTTGAACAAAATTACCCCAACCCGTTTAATCCGGTAACAAAAATCCGCTTTGCAATTCCAAAAAATGAAATTGTAACTCTCAAAATATTCGATTTGCTCGGCAGGGAAGCAGCCATTCTGGTAAACGAAAAATTACAATCCGGCATTTATGAAACCACATTCGATGCCTCGATGCTCCCTAGCGGAGTATATTTCTACAGTCTGAATGCCGGTGATTTTAAAGAAACAAAACGAATGATATTGGTAAGATAATATTCGTTACACGTTATGTGTGATGTGTGAAGAGTGCCCCTGATAAAATTGTGAAAAGCAGTCAATAAAATTTATAATATATAATTGAGCCCTGATAACTGAGCTCCAACCCGTAACGCGTAACTCATTACGCATCACGGTTTGAAAAACAGAGCCATGACCTATCAGCTATGAGCCATAATCCTTCCTTGCCTTCTAATACACTCTGATAGTCCTATTCCCCGAAACATTTTCTCTTATATATACTACCCTGGAGGAAGAAAGCACAAACTTAAAATCGTAAGTATTACCCGGCAGGTAAATTATCCATCCTTCGCCCGGACCTATCGGACGGCTTATTCTGTTTTCACCCCATATATTACCCGTTCCCGTATATGGAGAAACATACACACCTGTAATATATTCATTATACTGTTTCGGAGTCATATTAATAATTTCCACCTGATAATCATCCAGTTCAAGGACGCAGGATGTAAAAACAAAACTAAAGATTAATATTACCGAAATGCTTTTCATATTGATAATGACTGATACAATAAAAATATCTCATAAAAGCAATAAAATCAATGTTGAATATTTCTATTATTAATTTATAATTTACAATTTATAATTTAACATTACTTTATGCCTGCCTTTGGGGCTTTAGAGTTCAGCATCTATTTATTTCATCTATGTCAAGTTAGGGGTACACTCTGGGTCATTTAGTTCAACATCTTTTACCACTAAGCACTGATAACTGACCTGACTTTCAGTTAACTGATAACTTATTTCCACTATGGTTCGATTCTTAAAAACGTAATGTGTAATGCGTAAACAGTAACATTTTTTGAATACTGAACATTGAACACTGGAAACTGATAATTGATTATGTAGATGAATAAACTCTTATAATAACCTCTTTCGAGTTTATTATTTTATAAAGAGTGTTTACATCTAATAAAACTCGTATAATATATGTATTTATATAATTTATCAAAAATCAAATCTGATTTTACTGTTTTAAAAGATAGTTTTTCTTTATCACACTTAAAAACTAATGATTGTTCACCTGTCACAAAAGTATGAACTTCGGGATATAACGGTTAAGGCTACGTGTCTTTTTAATTGCATATTGCCTGTGTTATGGATTGTTCAAAAAACATTTATCGTTCCTGACTCTCATTATTGACTTATGCCAGTTCCTATATTTTTTCATTAGAAATATCAAAAAATCTTTTAAAGAAATTAGTAAATTTTTCAATAATTGTTTCACGTTTTTTTGTACGTTCTCCTGTCTTAGAAAATCTGGATACCGGAGGTAATACTTTAGTTATTGCTGTGCCTGTTGTTGGTATACTACCATCTCTGAATGCATTTTTTATAAATCTGTATGTTTCATCATAATTAAGATTTTCATCTTTAATTATTTTCTCTAATTCTTCAATTTTCTTTTTTTCCACAAACTTTTGCCAATCTTTATCTACGACAGATTTTTTATTAAGAGATTCAATAAATTGATGTATGAGATCTTTTTTATTACGTAACTCTACACTTGAATCTATTGCCTTATTAATATCTAATAAAATTTCTTTATCTTTTATATGTTCTTCATGATATTTTTTAATTAAATCTAAGATATAATCAATATTGATTTCAACTTGTTTGATAAGTTCCATTTCAAAAACAATATCGTCATTAATATTTTCTTTTTCTGTATCTTTACTTTTTCTAAATTCATTGTAAAGGTCGATGTATAAACTATGATAATCCTGAATATCTCGCTCAGTCAATATTTCATTACCTTCAAATTCATCAAAAGTTGTAAGAATATTACGGACTCTTAATATTCCACCATAAAGTTCAATAAAATCTTTTTGGTTTTGTTCTCCAATTATTCTTTCACCAATAGGAAATTTTTCCTGTAATTCCTCAACTAAATTCTTATATCCTCTTATTGTTTTTCCGTCTTTTTCATATCCGTTATAATATTCTTTGTAAGTTTTTAATAAAACAATTCCGCTTGCTTCTTTATCTCCAAAAAGAGAAATAGATTCATTTGTTGCTTTTTCTAAATTTCTGAAACAAATAATATTTCCAAAAGTTTTTATGCTGTTTAAAATACGATTAGTACGGGAATATGCTTGGAGTAAACCGTGTAATCTCAAATTTTTATCTGCCCAAAGAGTATTTAATGTAGTTGCATCAAATCCGGTCAAAAACATATTTACAACTATTAAAATATCTATTTCTCTATTTTTTACACGCTCGCTAACATCTTTGTAATAATTTTGGAATTTATCTGAAGATGTGTCGTAAGATGTGCCAAACATCTTGTTATAATCTTTTATAGCATTTTCTAAAAACTCTCTTGAACTTGCGTCAAGTCCGCTTGTGTCCTCAGAATTTTCATCCATTACTCCATCAATTTCTTCTTCATTTACACCAAAACTATAAATTGTTGCAACTTTTAGTTTTTTATCGCTTGGTAATTCTTTTATTTGTTTTTTAAATTCTGTATAATATTTTTTTGCAACATCAATAGAAGAAACAGCAAAAATAGAATTAAAACCTGCCAATCTGCGATCTTTTAATTTATAAAAACTGTTTCTTTTTGTTTTTTGGTCAAAATGCTCAAGAATATATTTAACAATATTGCTTAATCTTTCAGGTGCAGAAAGTGCGGCTTCTCTGTCAATACTATTAACTTTTTTATCTTCAATATTCTCCGCTTCTTTAAGTGTAGAAATATAATCTACCTTAAAGGGTAAAACATTTTTATCGGCAATAGCATCTACAATAGTATAAGTATGTAATTTATCACCAAAGGCTTGTTCTGTTGTTTTTAAGTCCACTCTTCCGCCGGAAGACGAATTAATTGCAAAAATAGGCGTTCCTGTAAATCCAAAAAGATGATATTTATTAAATGCTTTTGTGATTGCTGTATGCATATCCCCAAACTGTGAACGATGACATTCATCAAAAATCAATACTATATGTCCATCAAAAATATTGTGTCCTTTATTCTTTCCTATAAATCTATCAAGTTTTTGTATTGTAGTAATTATTATCCGTGCATTAGGGTCTTCAAGTTGTTTTTTTAAAACCGAAGTGCTGGTATTACTATTTGCAGCACCTTTCTCAAATTTGTCATATTCTCTCATTGTTTGATAGTCTAAATCTTTTCTGTCAACAACAAATAAAACTTTTTCAATAAACGGTAGTCTGCTTGTTAATTGTGCGGTCTTGAAACTGGTTAATGTTTTTCCTGAGCCGGTAGTATGCCAAATATAACCTCCTGCTTTTATAGTTCCGGGTAGTTTGTAATTTGTAGTTACTTCAATTTTGTTTAATATTTTTTCGGTTGCAACAATTTGATAAGGTCGCATAACTAAAAGTTGTTTCTCTGTTGTAAATACACAGTATTTAGTAAGAATGTTTAGAATAGTGTGTTTTGAGAAAAATGTTTTTGTGAAGTCAACTAAATCAGTTATTGGGCGATTTGTAGAATCTGCCCACCAGCTGGTAAATTCAAAACTATTACTTGACCTTTTACCTTTCTTTTTTATGCCTTTATTTGCTTCTTTAATATGCTCTGAACGAGTTGTATTACTATAATATTTTGTATGAGTTCCGTTAGAAATTACAAAAATCTGAATATATTCATATAAACCACTTGATGCCCAAAAACTTTCTCTTTGATAACGGTTTATTTGGTTAAATGCTTCTTGTATTGCTACTCCTCTTCTTTTTAGTTCAATATGCACTAAAGGTAAGCCATTTACTAAAATAGTCACATCATAACGGTTTTTATATTTTCCATCTTCAGTTGTATATTGATTAATTACTTGTAGAGAATTGCTGTGGATATTATCTTTTTTTAGCAGATAAATATTTTTACTTGTTCCGCCTGCCTGCCGCGATGCGGCCAATCTACCTTTTTCATATTCTCTTTTGAGCCACTTGCGACCAAAACCGGTTTTCAAATCATGTTCCCGCTTTACCGCTTCTTCTCTCGTTGCAAACACTTCCCAATGAATCGGCTCAAAAGGAAGATGGTTTTTTGTCCATTCAGCACCATTGCCATTTTTATGCAACTGCAATCTGCTTTCATAATTATCCGTCTGCCCGATGTAAAAAGAATTATCGGAACATTTTAAAACATATATACAATATTGCTTCGGACGAGGCGCAGGCAGGTCATCACACTTTAGAATTTTAATGTAATCTTCCTGTATTGTGGTTGTTTTCTCTGCAATACTTTGATTTGGATTTGCTAATTCCTTTTTGAAAAAGTATTCCCATTCTTTATCACTAAAAGTATAATTGTTTAATTTTTCTAATTGTTTTCTCAGGTTTAAAATTAAATCTTCTTCTTTTTTTATTTTAATATACTCGTAAGCCTGTGCTTGTAATTGTTTTATGAATGCATTTTCCAAGTCTGCTTCGCTTTGATAATTCTCTGCTCTTTTTCCATAAGGTGAAGAATATTCTGCTACAACTGTGCTTTCATTACTTTGTGCTACAAGATTATAATTTTTCATTTACTCAACCTCCCAATATCCACCTTTGTCTGAACCTACTCTTTTTATTTTATTATCTTTTTTTAATTTTTGTATGTTTTTTTCTATGGCTCTTGTACTTATACCTATTATTTTTGATAATTCTTCAATTGTTATTTTATTATTCTCTCTAATTAAATTTTTGATTTTCTCCGAACTTTTCTCCGAACTTTTCTCCGAACTTTGAGAAGTATCTTGGATGGTTAAAGGGACTATAATTCTAAAAATATCATCTTCAATCAATTCCGGAGTTGCATCAGAGTATATTTTTACATATTTAAATAAATTTCTTATTCCTGAGCCCAATTCATCTGCGAATCCAATCTCTTTGAAAACTCTCGCTATTATTGGATTTTTAGGATATGGGGAAAAATTATTCGGATTAATTTTGCCATGACCATGAGGTTTATTTGCATTCTCTGTTTTAATTTGATTTTTCTCAATGATAAATTTTGCAGGGAAAGGATTTATAAATTCTCTATGCATTAAAATATTTGATGCGATTTCTCTTAAAATTTTATTTCTGACACTAACTCTTTGAGTTCCTTCAAGATAAAATGGGTCTGGTAAATGTTTTTCACCAAAAGCAATAATTCTTTTATAACTATCGATCAGGTTTATCCTTACGTCATCCCGATCATCATATCTGTCTATATTAATCTGCCTTAAAATAAGGTCTGTTTTATGATGAGGTAAAACTGATAATATAGTTTCTTCCTTACCAAATAATAAAATTCCTGCTAATGATATTCCTTCTTTATTATTTTGATAATCTTTAGAATATAATTTAGCACTTTTTAATAATTCTAAATTACTCATTTCCTTCCAAGGATGAGAATTATTTTGATTTACTGCTAACTTTCTTGCTTTATTTATCAGATTTTCATCTAAATCTTTTAATTTACAATAAGGATAGACTCTATTTTCAGAGTATGAAGTCTGCTTTTTCAGATATAATTGTGTAACGAGTGATTGATTATCAGTGATATCTATATCTCCATCTTCATTTCTATCAAATATTTTATTTTTACATTTTTGAACTTGAGAACCGATTGGAACATATATGTGTAATATTTTTTTATTATTAATTTCTATTTGATTAATTGAAAGATAAACCGGAGGAGACATCTTTTGAGAGTTGTTAATAGTTGTTACAAATTCTTTTTTTATTTGTTCTATTTTATCTTCATTAATTCCCTGAATTTCCTTATTGTCCTTAACACCTAATAGAATATCTCCGCCGTTTCTATTTAAAAATGCACAAACAGTTTCATAAATACTTTTAGGAATTTCATCATTACACTCTTTAAACTCTACTGAAATCCCTTCTCCTTTTTCAAGTATTTTTTTTATCTTTGTCGTATTCATATATTTGTTTTTTTTCTTTAAAAGTTAAGAGTTTTTCTCGATAGTATTCATACTGCTTTCTTCTGGCATTTAATTCTGCCGGAAGTCCGATTGAAATATCATTAACAAGAGAATCAAATTTATCTAATATTTTTACTATTCGCTTTTGTTCTTGGAGTGATGGGAGAGGGATTGGAAATTTTCTAAATCCCACCATATCAACAGAAGCAAAACTTGATTTAGTTGTATTATTAAGGCACCATTTATCCAATAAATAAAAATAATAATAAATGAATTTTATTTTTAATTTATTTTGAAATTCATTTTTAATTGAAAGAGATACAAATCTCTGATTACATAAATGCGGAACATTAATTAAAGCATGTTCTCCAATGGTAGCAGATGTTGCAACAATAATTGAATTATTTGGAAATAGTTTTTTACCTTTGATTGCATTCTCATTAACATATTGCAATGATTTATCAAGAATATTTCCATTTTGACGAATATCGTCCATTCTAAACCAAGGTATTGTCCCATTAGCCCAATATTTTGATTTACTTTTTGAAGGAGTATAACCATTTTTAAAATTAAATATTTCCCCCAATTCCTTAAACTCGACATCACTTGCCTTGTCGGCAGACAGGTCTCCAAAAGTTAATAATTCATCTCTATAATATTCATATTGTTTCTTTCTTGCTTCCAGTTCTGCTTCCAGTTCTGCTTCCAGTTCTGTAAAACTATCAAGAATTTTAACTATTTCTTCTTGGATTGGAAGAGGAGGGATGGGGATAGAAAATTTTGAATATTTTGAAATCCAATGTCTTGCATGATCTTGAGGTTCATATTTTATACATCGCATTGCATAATATACATATTTGAAAATAACATTTTTATTTTTTTTAACTTTTAATATTTTCATTGCAGATGATTTTACTTTAAACTTAAACAGAACCCGATGAAAAGAAGTTGTAAAGTCATCAAAAATAATAACTGGATTATTTTCTCCCGCATCATAAATGCCAAAATCTTCATTTGTATAACCTAAAATAAAACTTTGTCCAGCTGTTAAAACTGGATTTTTAAATTCATCATCATATTTAACTGATTTAACAATATAATTAGTAGGTTGTTCATAATCTAAGATTTCACCCAACTCCATAAACTCCACACCATCAGGGCAAAATTCATTAATTAATTTATCAATTTTATTCATATTGTTAGCCATCTTTATTTTTCGCTTTCAATTTCTTCTACAATCTTATCAATTGCATTCCTAAGTTCGTTTTGTCTTTTTACTATTTCGGATATTTTTTTATTTAACTCAATAATATTAACAACTTCTCTTGTATCTTCTTGCTCTACATAACTTGAAACTGCAATATTATAATCATTTTCTGCAATCTTTTCATTATCTACTAATTTTGCAAAATGTTTAATATCTTTACGATTCTTAAAAGCATCTAAAATCTTATTACGATTTTCATCGCTTAGTTTATTTTTATTCCCGCCACGAACAAATTCAGCAGAAGCATCAATAAATAAAGTTTTATTATCGCTCTTACTTTTTTTAAGTACAATTATACAAGTTGCAATGGTTGTTCCAAAAAATAAATCTGGTGGTAATTGAATAACGCAATCAACATAATTATTATCGATTAAATATTTTCTTATCTTTTTCTCTGCTCCGCCGCGATATAAAACACCCGGAAATTCAACTATTGCGGCTGTTCCGCTTGTAGAAAGCCAGGATAACATATGCATAGTAAATGCCAAATCTGCTTTACTCTTTGGTGCTAAAATTCCTGCCGGAGAAAAACGCGGGTCATTAATCAGCAATGGATTGGCATCTCCTTCCCATCTTATTGAATAAGGAGGATTAGAAACTATTGCATCAAAAGGTTCATCATCCCAATGTTTTGGGTCAGTAAGTGTATTTCCAAGAGCAATATCAAAATGATTATAATTTATATCATGTAAGAACATATTGATACGGCAAAGATTGTAAGTAGTTAAATTGATTTCCTGTCCATAGAAACCCTGACGAACATTTTCTTTACCAAGCACTTTAGCAAATTTAAGAAGCAGAGAACCGGAACCACAAGCAGGGTCATATACTTTATTTACATCCTTTTTTCCAATAATAGTAATTTCAGCCAAAAGTTCGCTAACTTCTTGAGGTGTATAAAATTCCCCTCCGGATTTTCCGGCACTGCTTGCATACATAGTCATTAAAAATTCATAAGCATCGCCAAAAGCATCAATAGTGTTTTCGGAATAATTTCCAAGACGAAGTTCGCCTATAGATTCTAAAAGTCTAACAAGTTTTTTATTTCTTTGTTCTACTGTATTTCCCAATTTATTTGAATTAACATCTAAATCATCAAACAATCCTTTTATGTCATCTTCACTTTCCGTTCCTTTTGCAGAACCTTCAATATTATTAAAAACAGCAGACAAGGTTTCATTTAAGTTTTGATCATTACGAGCATTTTTTGTAACATTCTTAAACAATTCACTTGGTAAAATATAAAATCCTTTTTCTTTAACAGTATCAGCTCTGCCAAATTCTGCTTCTTTATCAGATAAATTAGAATAATCAAAATCCTCATTTCCGGCACGCCTTTCATCATCATTTATGTAATTAGTCAGATTTTCACTTATAAAACGATAAAAAAGTGTACCCAAAACATATTGTTTAAAGTCCCAGCCATCAACGCTACCTCTTAAATCGTTTGCAATTTGCCAAATAGTTCGATGCAGTTCTGCTCTTTCTTGTTCTCTTGATGCCATATTGTTTCCTTTAAAAATTAAAAGTTATTGCCACTGAATAAGTTTTGCTTCTGTAAATAAAGAAAACTATCAAATTTATTTCTCTTTAAAAGTCCATTATTTTTTATTTTCCCTCAAGAAAATTTTTTTTTGAAATGACCATAATGGTTTTCGGGCTTTGCGTTCGGGCGGATTCCGGAGTATAAAGCTGTCAATAAGCAGTGAATTTGAATAGAAGCACAAAGCTCTAAGTTTGCACCGCCTGTCACAATTTTTCGGGGTCATCCAGCTTGACGCAAAATCCATATTATATTCCTG
>Ga0208047_1000377_pt1 | contig 16796 bp, 12 predicted proteins | sample Kivu_220m_FD_184162 | JGI IMG/M metagenome (GOLD analysis project Ga0208047, IMG submission 184162) | Freshwater microbial communities from Lake Kivu, Western Province, Rwanda to study Microbial Dark Matter (Phase II) - Kivu_220m (SPAdes)... | ecosystem: Environmental > Aquatic > Freshwater >...
GTCCAGCGCCATGGTATCTACGCATACCTTGAGCGCGGAATGTGTGGTAACGTCCTTTACCTTTTCGCCGTACATGTAAACTTCCCTGCCGTCCCGCAGACTCTCCTTGTACTGCTCAGGCGTCCTCAAAGCCATGGCATCCTCCTTGTTTGTTTTATTAAGCCGTTATACATCCCGTGAGGTTATAGACAGTAAGGATTATGCGTATGGAATCCTCTATTATATTCTCAATAACTTCACCGGCAGCGGGGACTGCGCCGATAAGGCCACAGGCCTGACCGGCCGACACGACCGCATCCGATGAATTCTGCCAGTATTTTTTCTGGATATCTGACGAAAGCGCCTTGAGCGCATCCTCGGACGCTCCCGACCGCTTCTGCTTTTCCCACTCCTCCAGAACATTTTCGCGTATCAACCTGCAAGGCAGACCTGTAAGTGCCTCGGAGACCAGGGTGCTGTCCTCTCCAGCCGCAAGAATCTTATCCTTCTCCGCCTGTGACGCATCTGCTTCCCTGGTGGCGTAGAAACGGGTACCCATCTGCACACCGCATGCTCCCAGGGCCAGCGCCGCAACAAATCCACGGGCATCAGCGATACCTCCCGCCGCCACAACGGGCAATCTTACGGCATCAACAACAGCCGGTATCAGAGGCATGCTGGCTACCCTTCCCACATGTCCCCCGGCCTCGCAGCCGGATGCAATAATTATATCTACCCCCAGCTGTTCACATATCCGGGCTTTTTCGACATTGCCCACGACGGCCATGATTTTTATACGGCTGCTTTTAAGGTAATCTATCACCGGGATTTTCGGATCAATTCGACTGAGTGTCACCACCCTGATACCGTTTTCGGACGCTATCTTAGCCCTGCTCAGGGCAAACTCCATCGCTCCGGCCTGAATATTCACACCGAACGGCATACTGCATAGACTGCGTGTCCGGGCAATATCTTCTACCAGCTGTGCCGTGCTGATGCCTGCGCTGGAAAGCACGCCCAGGCCGCCTGAATTCGAAACGGCGGCCGCCAGCCCCGGACCTCCGGCACGCATAATGGCGCCCTGGATGATCGGATACTTGATACCCAGCGCATCGCACAGTACGGTATGAAAGGGCATCTTTTGCTCAGCGGGCATAACTCATACTCGATAAGGGGTATACTCTTTAAAGGCCGAGCGCCTTGGCTATCATATTTTTCTGAATCTGGCGTGTGCCACCACCGATCAGCAGTATATACGAGTCGCGCAGATACCTTTGAGCATCGTACTCATACATCAGGCTATAGCCGCCGAAGACCTGCATTGCCCTGTGCGCCATGTTAGTCCAGCATTCTGTGGCGACCAGCTTGGCCATACATGACTCTTTGTAGCATGGCTTATTGGCGTCGCGCAACCAGGCAAGCTGGTAAACGCACAGCCGTGCCAGATGAAGATCCACAGCCATCTCGGCCAGCATGTGACTGATAGCCTGGAATTTGCCGATGGGCTGGCCAAAGGCGTTCCTTTCCTTGGCGTACTGCAGGGAATCGTCGAAGGCTGCCTGCGCATAGCCCAGGGAATTGGCGGCCACCTCCAGGTGCTCGGTCTCGAGCGTGCTGATCAGCAGCTGCCAGCCTTTGTTGACTGCCTCGGGTCCGCCCAGGACGTGCGTCTTGGGCACCTTAACGTTGTCGTAGACCACCTCGCAGGTCGTATCGGTGAACCCACCCATTTTCTTGATCGGCTTCGCATGGTAACCTTTGCTCTTGGTATCAACAATAAAAAGGGATAGCCCCTTATGTTTGGGCGCGTCCCTGTCGGTCCGGGCCAGTGTAATGGTGTAATCGGCCTTATCGGCCAGGGTAATGAACATTTTTGTTCCGTTGAGTACATAATGGTCGCCCTGCTCAACGGCCATGGTGCGGGCAGCCGCGGCATCCGATCCCGCGTCCGGCTCTGTGATGCCATAGGCAAAAAGCAACTCGCCCCGGCACAATCTGGGCAGGTAATACTTCTTCTGCTCCTCATTACCGCAGTGCAGTATCATGTCAGTCCCGTACATGATGACCGCATTGAAATACGAGGCCAGCCCCCAGAAGCCGGAGCGCGCCAGCTCTTCGACCACTATGGTGTAGTCCACGATACTGCCTCCGGTTCCACCATACTCTGCAGGAGTAATAATGCCCATTACGCCCATATGCTTCAGTTTCTCGAAAACCTCCATGGGAAATGTATGCTCCTCGTCCCACTTCCTTACCAATTGCTTGGGGCATTCCTTCTCTACGAATTCCCGCACGGTCGCCCTTAACATTTCCTGCTGTTCTGAAAACTGAAAATCCACGGTTAAGCCTCCTGACGAATCCGGTAAAATCCGGTTTTAATGGGCAGAACCCATTGGTATAACTACTCAGTACATCCGCCGCAAATTTATATCACACGTTTGATATAGATGTCAAAAACGCTATAGTTGGCGATATGCAAGCTTTGACAAATGCCGCAGTTTAACCTAAAATTCGAACTCAATTCAGGAGTGGAATAGACATTGAGCGAACCGGCAAGAGTCAAGATATACAGGTAGTACTTATATGGCAATCGATGCTGATAAATCGTATCAACTGAGACTTAAAGCGCGGCGTGATTTCAAGAAAAGGATCCTGGAAGCGGCCTCTGACCTGATTCGCGAACGTGGTTATGCCAACGTGACGCTGGATCAGATCGCTGAACGGCTGCATATCAGTAAAGTAAGCATCTATCATCATTGGGCCAGCAAGCAGGAGATCATATTCGACCTGCACCGCATCGCGTATAAAATAGTCATAGAGAGTCTGGAAAAAATCGTTAGCGATGAAGACAGTCCGGATTCCAAGCTGAAGCGGGCTATCGAGAACCATGTTGCGCAGACAGTGGTAACCGGTGTAGGACCGATGTTGCCTCAGCAGGACTGGCTGGTAACCAGCAGGCATAAAAAGGAGATCGTCAAGCTAAGAGATACCTATGAGGATATGTTATGCCGGATTATTGAGGAAGGTATCAGAAAGCATGTCTTCAGGAAAGTGAATGCCAAAATGCTGGCATATACAATTATTGGGGCCGCCAATTATACCTGGGTCTGGTACTCCCCCCGGGGCGCTCTGACAACGAAAGAGATCGCAACACACATGTCTGATTTCATCTTGACCGGCATTATGGTTGCAAAGCCGGCGAAAAAAAGAAAGCAAACCAATCTTTCCAATACCCGAGGTTAACTGTTTCCCGCCCAAGTATGAAGTGCCTTCTAACTGCTGATTTTAATGCCGGGTCCTTATCGAGTATCTTTACAACAGCCTTAAACACGTTTTAAAATATACTGCCAGGTATAACTGGCCAGTTCACTAATTTATTGGATTTACACCACACGTAAAATAGTGCTGTCAATCCGTAGTGATTGCGTACTAAAGGAGGTTTTTATGGGCAACGATAGCGGCAAACAGGTGCCTTTCAAAGAGGGGATGATGAGACTCCCGCAATCCCCGGCCGATAAGGGAGACCTTTTGGGGAGCAGGTGCAGGAGATGCGGGGAGAAGTTTTTTATCAAACGAGAGATATGCGAGAGCTGCCAGGGTCGGGACCTCGAGGAGATAACCCTCGGTAGCAGGGGAAAACTCTACGCCTTTTCCGTGATGTACTACCCTGCGCCTCCTCCCTACAAGCCGCCCGATCCATTTGTGCCCTACGGGCTGGGCTGGATCGAGCTGCCGGGCGGTACTGTGCTTTATTCTCTGCTCACGGAAAACGATCCTAAAAAGCTTAAGGTCGGCATGGAAATGGAACTGGCCTTTGAAAAATTCGGGCAGGATAAAGATGGCAATGATGTGATGATCTGCAAGTTTAAACCGGCGGGGACTAACTAAGATGTTTATTCATTTGCTGCCAAACAAACTTGAGCTTAAGGAGGCAATATGAGCAACGTTGTAATCGCCGGTGTGGGGATGCATCCTTTTGGCAGGTATCCTGACAAGGACCCTGATGATATTGCTATCGAGGCTATTCTCAAGGCGCTTGAGGACGCCAATATGACCTACAGCGACATAGAGTTCGTACTGGCGGGCAAGGTAGCTTTTAAAAAGGCGGGCACCGGCATCGACTTGATGATGAAGGTCGGTATGACTGGAGTCCCGATCTACCAAATAAATGCCATGTGCGCCACGGGTGGAGCTATGCTGAAACTGGCCAGGGATGCTATCAACAGCGGATCGTGCGAGGTGGTGCTCGTGTATGGCTTCGATAAGTTCAAAGGCATGTTCGATGAGCTGGGGGATCCCTGGCAGAATGTGCTGGGCATGAAGGCCAGCCCTGCAGCCTTTGCTACTGTGGCACAGAAATATATGAATGATTACGGCGCTACAGAAGAGGATTTCGCCAGGGTGGCGGTCAAGGCCCATAAAAACGGCGCAAACAATCCCTACGCGCTCTTCAGAAACATAATAACCATAGAGGACGTGCTCAAATCTCCCATGGTTGCCTATCCGCTGCATCTGTTTAATTTCTGCACGCCGGATGATGGCGCCGCGGCGGCCATCGTTTGCAGCAAGAAGGCAGCTAAAAAATTCAACATCCGCAAGCCAATAACCATCGCTGCAACCGTTATGCAGACGGCACAATACCCGCCGTCCGTGGTTGAGCCCAGCAATACCTACAGTGTTAACCTCAATAAAAGGGGCGTCTCCGTGACGGAGCTTGCCGCTAAAAAAGCATATGAGATGGCGGGCCTCGGTCCGCAGGACATCGATGTGTGCGAGGTCCAGGATACCGAATCAGCACATGAGCTGGTCCATATCGAGCAACTCGGTCTCTGCAAACAGGGAGAGGCCTATAAACTACTACGGGAAGGCGTTTGGGATATTACGGGCCGCCTGCCGGTTAATCCCAGCGGCGGGATACAGTGCAAGGGCGAGCCGCCGGGCGCCTCCGGCTTGGGCCAGGTGTGCGAGATCGTATGGCAGATGAGGGGACAGGCCGGCCCCAGGCAGATATCCCGTGACCCCAAAGTCGGTCTGTGCCAGGTATTCGGCTGGAATCATGTGGCCGCCGTGACAATACTGAAAAAATAGACCGGGCTGTAATATACAAAGAGGGGGGCATCTGCCCCCCTCTTTCTTTTACTTAGATCGGGCGAGGTTATTTCTTGGAACGCGCTACGGAGCGGGCCATGCGGTCCAGCTTGAAGATGGTCGTGAACTCCATGTTCTTGCTGATCCACAGTCTCTTCATGATGACCGAATCCGTGATGGCGCCGCGGTAGGCCAGTCCGTCAGCCAGTGTCTTGGGGCTCTTGGCCACCATGATGAAATCGGGTTTAGTCAGCTTTTTCTCTTCAAGCTTGATATCACCGTTATTGATGATGATAGCGAATTCTCCGCCCGTGGTCTTGACCTGGATATCGCGCTTCCATCCCATGATATCCTTGCGCGCGCGCTCGGTCTCGTTCATCAGTTTGATGACCGATTTGATCTCCTTGAGCGCCTTTTTATAGATTTCCTGCTCTGCCGCGGTGGCTTTCTTCATGGTCGGCTCAACCGCCGCTTCCCAGTTGATCTGGGAAGAGAGCAGGCCTTTCTTGGCGACCTGAGCCTTGGTCAGCTCGCTGGCGGGCACGCAAAAAATATCGCTGATCTCGCCATTGCGGTCGTCCCTGAATACAACCTTGACCTTGGTGCCCTTCTTGATGATGCCGGGCGCCAGTATGCCTGTAGTGGTATATACATTGACGGCGAGCGCAGTGTCCGCGCCCTCCAGGACAACGCGTCCCCTGCCGTATGGGGCCATCTTGAGGAACAGCGAGTTGGCGAAGTAGGTGATGGGCGGAGTGCAGAGCATGGTGCCCACCTGTCCGAGTTCGACCAGCTTCGTGGCCGCAAAATCGCAGTCCGGGCAGTGCGTCAGGAAGGGGGGACATCTCACCAATCCGCATTTGGGGCATTTGCATCCGAGTATCTTTTTATCATCTCTCAAGCCCAGGAAGAAGTCTGAAAATTCGCCCTTGCTCCTCTGGTAGAAGGTGTACATGGCATCGTTGGCGATTAAATATTTCTTCTTGTCTATGGTCAAAACGTGTGAACCCACATCGGGTATGTATTCGGCCGGGATAAGTTTTTCCGTCTTCTTAGCCATTATCTTTATCTCCTTCCTCGCTTAGTCATGTTCCAGGATGCAGACAGCAGTATACTGGGCGATGGTGCTGCCCGTCCCGTGCACAATCGCGGTCTTTTTCTTGCGCTTTATTAGTTCGTTACGCGCCGACCATGCAGACATGATGTTGCTTGCGCCCACGGCATGGCCGGAATATATCAGGCCGCCGCAGGGATTGACGAGATATTCTCCGCCGGGGAGCATCAGGCCATCGTCGATGAGGGCGTCGGCATTGCCGCGCGGCACCAGGTCAAACTCGGCCATGGTGATCTCGAGCTGGTGCACGAAAGCGTCGTGCAGCTCGACAATATCGATGGATTTTCTGGGATTCTTGATACCGGACATCTTGTAGGCCTGATGTGAAGCCAGGTAGTCCGACATGATGCGCGGCATGACCTTCTGCTTCTTACCGGCAAAGGAGTGCTCGTTGGCTTCGCCCAGTCCGGTGATCCAGACGATCGGTTTGCCCGTATTCTTTGATATTGCTTTAGCCGTCTCTTCCTCGGCCAGGATCAGGGCAGCGGCCCCTTCCGTGTAAACGCAAATCTCAAGCTCTTTGAACGGGTATACCACCAGCCTGGAATTCATGACTTCCTCGGGAGTCACCTGGTCAAACTGACGCTGAGCATATTTATTGGTTTTGGCATACTGGCTGAGCAGTGATGATATCTTGGCCGTGACGCGGGGTTTGAGGTCCTTGGGGTGCTCATCCATATAGGCCAGCACCACCTCGGCATAGCTGTCGGCGGCGGTCCATCCCAGCCTCTGTTCGAAGAAGCTGTCGCCCGACCAGCCGATGGACTTGATAACCTCGGGCGTAGCGGACATTGACATGAAATCGAAGCAGTCGGTGCATTTCTCCACGCCCAGCACAAGGGCGGTCTTGAACCTGCCGGCAGCCAGGTAGGCATGTGCGGCAGAGATGGTGTAAGCGCCGGTCGCGCCGCCCGTGCTGACTCGTGTGCCGAACTTATTCTGCATGCCGATCAAGCCGTGTAAAGCATGCTCCGGGATGCAGGTCCTTTCAAAAATATCGTTATAAATACCGTAAAAAACGGCATCGACATCTTTAATAGGTATTTTGGCATCCTTAACCACCTCTCGGGTGGCCATTTGTGCAAGCTCGTAGTAGGTCTTTTCGTTCCATTTGGCTTTGAAGGGCGTGACTGCCGCACCGACAATGCCAACCCTTTTGGACATGGTGCTACCTCCTTATGAAAATTAACATATTTTATAGGAGTCTGATTTATTATTCAATTAATGAGGCGTGAGGTCGTCTTCGAGGCCGGTCATTTGGCGCTTTGCGTGCAGGAGAATTGTACCTTGGCGGTGTAGCTGCTGCAGATATTATCATCCGTTGGCGGAACGAATGTGGTCTCGGACGAGCTGCCACCCGCGCTGCTGGCGCAGGCTGCAAATGCCTCTCCCAGACCCTTAACGATCTCGATCAGCATATGGCTGCGAAGCGGCCCGGTCAAAGTCAGGGTCACACTCTCGCCGGCAGGCTTGGCCGGCAATGCTGTGGAAGTGAACTTGCCCCAGTACTTCAGATCGATCGGGATCATCTTGCCCTCACTGGCATAGTTGGCTACAGCATCGATCGAATAGGTACCTGAGATGGACCCGTTGACCACGTTACCGGTGAAGTTTACTTTGGCCGTGCAGGGTATGGTCATCTCTTTGGATTCTATATTGAATGATATGTTCTGATCTGCCGATGCCTTATTGTTGGCTACCGTGATTATCACCCTGGAAAGGACGGGTTTGAGGAAAGCATTGGCAAACTGGCTGGGATTATCCATCATGCATGCCCCTGTTCCTTCGATCACCCGGCCGTTATCGAGCGTGAACCCGGTCATGGTAGTGAACTGGAACTCGGCATTGGCCTGCTGCAGCTGGTTTTTAATTTTCCACGAGGCGATGACCTTGACCACGTAGTCCTTTGGCTCTTTCTCGGTTTTAATCGAAGGCCGCTTGTCCTTCTTGCCTTTGGCGAACTGCTTATCGTTTAAATACCAGGTGTAGTCCGCATCGGAAGGTATGTTCGTTGGGATGACCGAGAACGAGTAGTTCTTTTCCGGCAAGCCCTGACCTTTGGACAAATCAGATGGAGGCGTGATAGATACAGAGGGTGCGTCCTCCACATTCAGGCTGATAGTATCTTCCATCCAGTCATTGCCCTGTTTGCCCTTTATCCAGCGGCCATCCCTGTCAGTTGCCCTGACGATTATTCTGAATGACCATTGTCCCGGTTTATCAATCGTATAGGAAAGGGACTCATCCGTAGGCCAGGCGATTTCAGTGCCTTCTCTGGTTACGGTCCAGGAATAGCGGGGGGCCATGGAAATGTCTTCCGGCATGTTGTACAGCCTGGCCGAAAGGCCGATCTTGTCTCCGATTTTGGCGGAAGCAGGCCGCGGATCGATCTTGACATACGGCTGTGCAACAACCGTGTACTCAAGCGAGGCGTTGCCGAGAGACTTCCTGCTGGCTTTGTCCACAGCATTGACCGTCACCTGGTAGGTGCCCGGCTTGCTGTACGTGTGCGATGCTTTGGCATCACTGGACTTGGTGCTGACGCCGCCGCCCTCCTGTTTGCCGAAGCTCCAGGTAAAGCCCGCCGTGGCCGGTATTCCCTCGCCGGATATGCCGAAACGGGAGGGTGAGCCGGCATTGCCCGGATTCGGGTCAGCGGTGATCTGAAAACCCGACGCCACGTTAAAAGTAACCGATCCGGTCACGCTTCCCGGACTGCCCTCCGGCACGGGCCACTCAGCTGTGGCTTTAACCTGGTAGTTCCCGGGCTGATCGAATTTGTGGGAGGCGCCATTTCTACCGCCTTCGATCTCTTTATTGCCGACGTACCAGTAGTAATCTGCTCCGCCGGGTATGTACTTGGTTTCCGGCCCCAAAGTAAAAGTGTATGAGGTCCCGGCAAGACCCTTTTCACCTGCATCCAGGGGCGATATAACGGTCAAGACAGGAGTGCCCATATTGAAAACGTATTTCTCGGACTCTATCGATCGCAGCAGGCTCCACGAGGCCTTGACGCTGATAGTATGCCCGCCACCGGTCCAGAACCTGTGACCAAGAGATTTATCGTTCTTATCCTGCGCGCTGCCGTCCACCGTCCATATATACTTGGCTGAGGATGGAATCCCCGAGCTGACGGCTTCGAATGTATACAGCTCCCCCAGGGTTCCCATCTCGCCTCCGGGCAGATCAGGACCTCTCACCTTGAGCGACGGTATATCTCCCACGTTGATATTAAACGTGTTCGGCCCGCCGCCGAACTTGGTAACCAGTATATACAGGGCATCGCCAGCGTTGAGGTCGACCTGGCAGATGGTCTTGGGCCATTTATCCTTTTCTTTTTCCCAGGTTCCGACAACCTCGAGATTGCCTGGAGTCCTCATATCGCTTTTCAGCTTGCAAACATCCACCCAGCAATACTCGGGCTGGACCTCCGGGGCAATCTGCTGCAGGTCGACCACTAAAGTCCGCTTCCCGCTGTCCGTGTCGATGGATGGTTTGATGCCGATGTAATCCGCGGTCATGCCGTGGCCCAGGTTGACGGCCAGTAGCTGCATGGTCATATCGAGCGGGCGGTCCTCTGTTTGCAGCGATCCCTTGTACGGTCCGCTTTCGTCGAAGAGCACCGATTTGACCCACTCACGGTACATCGCGTGCAGGCCGAGCTTGCCCGGTGTCTTCTCCTTCAGGTATTCATCCAGCGCCAGCTTGGTGCGGTAAGACGAATCAACCACACCAAACAGGTCCGAAAAAGATATTCCCTGCTTTGCCAGAAAATCGAAGAAATAGGCCACTTTGTACGGGTGGTTTTCATCAGGATTCCCATCCGAGAAAAAGTCCTCTTTAAAAAAGTCAGGGTCGATTGCATGATTGGTTGGCTGGTCGTATTCCTTGACGATTTTAAAGGCGGCGTAGTCTGCCGTGGACTCATACCACCACAGGCTCTGGGGAATGATCAGGCCGAAAACCGCACCCGGCTGCCTTACCAGTGCGTAATGGTCCATGCTCTGTACTGCGTGGAAAAGCTCATGCGCCATTGTCACAGCCAGGCCGGTCATGCCGCAACTCGCATTGGTATGCACGTTGATATGCCCGATCCAACCGCTCTGGGAGGATGCTTTTTCCCCCGGATCTATGATGGCCATTAGCTGTTTGCCCTCTTCCCATTGTTGTTCCGTCTGTTCCCCCACCGGGGTGGCAAAGGGCGCCGCCGAGGTATCGGTATTTTGTGTGGTCTTTTCGCTCACAAGTATGTCGGGATTAAGCTCCTTGCCCAATTTGTCCCGATAAGCAACACGGGCCCGCTCGAGCGACACTCCGGTGTCCACCACTTACTTAGGATACTTGCTGTAAGTGCTGTAGATTCCCGGGTCCAGGCAGCCCTGAAAATCTGCCAGCGGGTTCTTAACCTGGGTTCCTCCACTGGACTGCGCCAGCTTATTATATTTTTTAATCAGCTCGTTCAGCTGTATCCGTTCTTCCTCGGTTAGATTGTCGGAAGTCCTCTTCCTCTTAAGGGCCTGCATCTCGTCTTCCTCTTTTTGCGTCCATGCCGAAGCTGCGAAATCCGAATCCCAGTAGCGTACATCGAACTTGCCGTACTGGAACAACTTAGAAGAGCCTCCATACCACCAGTACCTCCATATGCTGGCATGCGGTGTGCTGACAATAACCTTACGGCGCGACTGGTCCGCGCTGGCCGGCATATCGATCCAGGTCTTGCCATCGGCAGCCAGATAAGAGGCGCCGAATTGCGGTTGCCCCGACATCTGCGACTCGATTTGAGCAGGATCGTAGGCGAATTCAAGTGTCAGGGGCTTGTCGAAGGTGGAGCTGCCCGCAAAACTGATGCTGTATATCCCGACGTCGTTGCGTTCCGAATAGTCCCAGCCGGGCGCACCGGTAACGGATGCTATAGTTACGGAGTCCTGCTGCTTCAAAGCTCCGCCAGGCACCGTAACCGCGACCTTGTCTTCATACTCAACCGTCTGGTCGGTATTGGAGGGCTGCAGAGTCTGAGTGACCAGGGTACTGGTTTGATAAATTGGCTGAACCGGTGTAACGGGTGCAGGAGGCTTGACCTCAAGGGTTTCCTCCCCGGAGGCGGTATTCTCTGCAGCCTGTGCTGCGGTTGTGGCGCTGCCGGATGTGTGAGTGGAGGGAGCCGTTGTGGACGGTGGCTGTGTCTGGACTGATGGTTGAGTTGCAGTCAATCCGGACTCCGGAGGTGGAATCTTGCTCTGTTGCAGGCGGATCCCGATGGCGGGAGCGATAACCGTAGAAAATACGACTATGGCAGCTACAAATACCTGCAGGGCGGACCAGCCTATCCCGCCGTACAGCATATACAGTGACACAGCGGGCTGCTTCGCCTTGTTGAATTTCCAGGCTACGATGCCTCCGATCCATCCACACAGCGCTACAGCCACCCACCACAGGGGATTTATACCGGCCGATTTGTCCGACACCTTACCGGTTGTCGGCGTCTGGGGTTTAGCAGCTTCTGCTGCAACCTTCGCTGTAGCTGCCGCAACGGGAAAAGCTCCTACAGGTTCAGTGACGGTTACGGGCGGCACGGCCGTTTCAGGCACGGTGGCCGGCGCAGCGGTTGCCTGAGGCGCCGCTACCTTCTCACGCACAGTGGCCGGAAAGAGCTTTTCAACACAGACGTAGCAGTACGCCCTCCCCTCAACCTCCCTGTGGCATGCGACACAGACCAGCTTGCCGCAGTTACTACAGGCGCCTACAGACTCTTTACTCGCATGGTATGAGCACGCCGACATGGTGTACCGCCTCCTTACCTGTGGTTGCTTCAGACATATGAAGGATCTGGTTACTCTGGATTTGAAAGACCGACAGGACTCCTCTGAAATCATCCCTGGTCATGGTGAAAGTTTCAGGGTTAAAACTGCGAATGGAGAACAGCAGGAATAACAGGATTATACACAACAGGACAATCAGTCGATTCAATCCTCGCTACCTCCATCAAGAATACGTCATGAATACCCTGCAGTGCGGTATTTGAGATTGCTAAGGTATTTTACCTTTTATTCATATAAAGCAAAAGGGGGTTGTCAGTCCGGTGGTTCTGGATGCACAAGGCGGTCCGGCAGGGGCATTATATTACCATATCTGCCGGACCGCCTCCATGATTTGCCGTATCGCTCATTGCTTATAGCAATCTATCGGCACACAGCTATGCAAAGATACCCGCCATCCGGTTCTGTGTATCCTGGGCTTCCTTCATAATGCGATCGAGCAGCTCTTTGACCGTAGGTTCGTCCTTGATCAGGCCGGTGCACTGCCCTACCGGCAGCACGCCCCGCTTGAGGTCGCCCTCTTCCGTAGCGCGCTGGAAGTTCTTGGAGGCGTTGGCCAGGAAGGCAAGCTGTCTGGCATTCTTCCATCCGGAGAGCGCCGCGCCTATCATGAGCTTATAGAACGGCAGGTTAATCATCTTCGCAATATCCTGTCCATTGACAAATGCAGCGGGCAGATCAAGACCTTTCTTCTCTACCCGTTTGGCAGTATCGGTCTTGAGCACGCGGCAATACAGTCCGTCGAAACGCTTCGAGTATAAAGTGTCGGTGACATCCTTGGTGCGGGACAGGTCTTTGTAGTTCTGGTGCAGCGGGCTTTCCCTGGTGGTCATGAATCTTGTGCCCATGGCGACGCCTTCCGCGCCCAGAGCCAGCGCCGCAGCCAGTCCCCTGCCGTCCGCGATTCCTCCGGCGGCGACGACCGGTATGGAGAGAACGTTGACCAGGCTGGGAATAAGGCAGAAAGTTGTGACGAATTCGCCGTGGGCTGCGGCTTCGTTGCCCGTGGCAATGACGGCGTCGCATCCGTATTCCTCGGCCCGCCTGGCATGGCGGGAGCTTACCACGGTGGCAATGACCTTGCCGCCGTATTTATGCGCCTCTTTGACCAGCCAGTCTCCCTTGCCCAGAGCGAAATTGATCACAGGCACCTGCTCCTCCAGAAGCACCCTGGCGGATTCCGCGGCGCCCGGGAACATCAGGGCAGAGTTGGCGCCGAAGGGCTTGTCCGTGAGCTTGCGTATCTTCTTAACGGCATCACGCACCGCATCCTTGTCAAGGGGCCCCGTAGCGAGGATGCCCATTCCTCCCGCGTTGGAAACCGCGGCTACCATCTCGGGAGTACTGATCCAGCTCATCCCCGACAAAAAGATCGGGTAGCGGATCCCCAGCATCTCCGTGATTCTTGTTTTCAAATTACTCCTCCTGATAGTTAATTAATCCATATATTGTAACAATCTCTTACTCTTTAAGTAGGCTGCTAATTCCGCCGAGCATGAACGATATGGATCTCTGAGCAATAGTATCGATGTCCTCCGGTGGATTCTGCCACAGGAAGTAGTAGCAGGCTATTCTTTCGTATATCCCGAGTATGCATACGCCAACCATCTCGGGGATTAAGTCGTCAACGGGATCTATCCCCTGTTCCCTGCTTGCTTGAAGAAACGCCTCCTTGATATCATCCGTAAGCTTGAAGAACAGTTGCCTCCTCTGTTCTTCCACTTCCACGCTCTGGCCGACAGATTCCCTGAAAAAAATTGCGATCCACTCCGGGTGACTCCCGCAAAAATTTTTTAAGAAGGCAAACGATATATTCTTAAATCTGTCAAAGGAAAATCCGGTTCTTTTAAACTCATCGGCGAGCAGTTTCCTCAATTGATGCCCTATTTCCTGCATCAATATGATCAACAAGTCTTCTTTGTTCTTAAAATAGAGATATACGGCGCCCGTGGAAACCTCGGCCAGATCAGCTATCTCCTCAATGCTGGTCTGATGGTAACCCTTTTGCGCAAACAGAGTCTCGGCAGCCTTGAGAATGGTATTATACTTCTGTTCCTTTTCTCTCAGTCGCCGCAATGCACTGCGTGAAGGTATAATTTCTTGATCGCTTGATTGTGCCATAGACAGCCCCGTTACTTTAAAAGCCCTCAATCCGTGATACGATCTCAAGCATGACCTCATCCGCGCCACCGCCGATGGACATAACCCGGACGTCCCGGAAATAGCGCGAGATGAGCGTCTCGTTCATTAACCCCATCCCGCCGAACATCTGCAGGCACCCGGTGGCAACTTCAGAGATCAGCTGCCCTGCCAACAGTTTACCCATGGAAACTTCCCGCGTAGCGTCCCGGTCTTCCATCTTCAACCGGACTATGTGGTAGGTGAGTTGTCTCAGAGCTTCATTCCTGGTAATCCAGTCCGCCAGTCTGTGCCTTAAGACCTGCTTGGTGATCAGGGGTTTACCGAACACTATACGCTGGCGAATATAGTCCACCGTCAGGGCGATCATATCCTGTACGGCCGAACAGGTCCCGGGCAATACGGCGAACCTCTCATGCTGGAACTGCTTCATCTGGATGATGAAACCCTCCCTATCATCGCCGATCAGGTTTTCCGCAGGCACTTTAACATCGTCGAAAAAGAGCTCTGCCGTATCGCTGCTCCACAGCCCGATTTTATCCAGTTTCTTGCTCACCTGAAAACCTTTTAGATTGGTAGGGACCACGAAAAGCCCGAAGGAATGATACCCTTCTCCCTCATCTGTCCTGGCAAGCAGGGTGAGGAAATCAGCCTGCACACCGTTGGTGATGAAGGTCTTCGATCCGTTCAGGAGATAGTAGTCGCCTTTCTTCACCGCTTTGCTCTTCATGGCCCGGACATCGGAGCCTGCATCCGGCTCGGTCACGGCAATGGCACAGACCATATCACCGGCGATGGCCGGCCTGAGATAGGTCTCTTTGAGGTACTCGCTCCCGGTGGCTGCGATTGCCGGTGTGGCCATGTTCGTCTGGACTGCGATGGCTGTGGAAACACCCATGCCCCTGATATGCCCGATCTCTTCCAGCATGACCGTCTCAAACCAGTAATCCAGTCCCCCTCCCCCATATTTAGGATCGTAGCGGATGCCCAGGAAACCCAGGTCGCCCATCTTCTTGAAAAGCTCGTGAAGGGGTGCTGTCGTCTTTTCCCACTCATTCATGTGGGGATTGATCTCCTTATCGACAAACTTCTTTATCGATGCCCTGAAAGCATCATGCGTCTCGTTGAAATACATGGATTATTCTCCTTATCCAGACGGTATTTGGTGCGCTGAATTTATCTGAGCGCCTTTTTATCCACTTTACCCACAGCGGTAAGGGGTAACGCCTCCATAAATACAATCATTTTGGGGACCTTGTAGGGCGCCAGGTCTTCCTTGCAATACTCGAGTATGTCCTTTTTAACTTGTTCCTGATCTTTGGCCTGCGCATCTTTAGTGAGCTGGATAACCGCTTTCACGATCTGGCTGTCGGGACGGTCCGGGTTGACTATCCCCACGATCGCGCACGACTCGACTGCCGGATGCGCGCTGAGCACTTCCTCCACTTCGCGTGAGAACACTTTGTATCCGCCTACGATCAGCATGTCCTTTGTCCTGTCTGCAATATAGAAGTACCCGTCCTCATCCATCCTCGCAACATCGCCGGTATAGAGCCACTTAGCGCCCTGGAATTCTCTCAGGGTATTGTCCGTCTCTTCCGGCTTGCTGTGATACCCTTTCATCACCTGGGGTCCGAGAACGATGATCTCGCCGACTTCACCCAGGGCGACCTCTTTCTTTCCGGTTTCAACATCGACCAGCTTAACATGGGTGCTCTGGAGAGGTACTCCAACCGAGAGGATCTTCTTCTTCCCCTTTAAAGGATTCATCGTGATGATCGGGCTGGCCTCGGTCATTCCGTAGAGCTCAACCACCTTGCCCTGGCCCACGATAGCTTCGAGGGCGTTGATGGCCTCCTTAGAAAACGGCGATGCGCCGGAAATGCAGGCCTTACAGGAAGAGAAATCGATCTTGGAAAATGCCGGGTCGTCTATCAACATCTGGTAGAGAGACGGGACCATGAGCATCATCATCGGAGGGTGCTCCGAGATCTCTTTACATATATTCTTGGTGTTCCTGGGATCCGGGATCAGGCACTGGGTGAAGGCCAGCGACATGGAGACCATGCCGAAATAGAGTCCCGCCATGTGGAAGAAGGGGAAGCCCGAGCAGACGGTGCCGCCGTTCATCTGAAGGTCGAGCCACTGTTTTCCCTGTGTGAGATTGGAAACCATATTCCGATGGGTGAGGACCGCGCCCTTGGGAGTGCCCGTAGTGCCGCCGGTATACTGTATCAGGCAGGTATCATCGAGCTTGACGGACGGCCTGGGAATATCGGGCAGACTATTCGCGATAAGATCTTTGAAAGACACTACCTCTTTTCCCGTGATCGGCTCCACTTTTCCGGAGGGAATCTTCTTCAATAATTTGCCCAGGATGGCCTTGACCGGGGGGAGATAGTCCGCGATGTTAGTTGTTATGATGCAGGTTACTTTGGGTATATCGTTTTTTATCTTCTGCACGCGGTTTTCATAGATCGCATCCAGCGTTACCAGCACTTTGGCGCCTGCATCATTTAACTGGTAGGCCATCTCCTTGGGAGTGAGCAGGGGAGAGACGCCGGTGACCACGCACCCTGCACGCAGGGCCCCCGCCAGGGCGATGAGATACTGAGGAAGGTTGGGGAGATTGATTCCCACCACATCACCCGGATTGCATC
>Ga0208047_1000378_pt1 | contig 16768 bp, 18 predicted proteins | sample Kivu_220m_FD_184162 | JGI IMG/M metagenome (GOLD analysis project Ga0208047, IMG submission 184162) | Freshwater microbial communities from Lake Kivu, Western Province, Rwanda to study Microbial Dark Matter (Phase II) - Kivu_220m (SPAdes)... | ecosystem: Environmental > Aquatic > Freshwater >...
ATATTTTTTATATAGAGAGAATATATTTATACTGGTCAATGCTTTCTCTAAAAAAGAACGGAAAGGTCCGAAAAATGAACTTGAAATAGCAAGAAGTCGGATGATGGACTTTTTAAGTAGAAATAAAGGAGCTAAATAATTATGGAATGGAAAGAAGCTAAAAAAATAATAAATAGGAATCCGGAAGTTTTAAAGGAATTGGAGAATCTTGAACCGGAATATCAGATTATAAAGCAATTGATTTCTCTGAGAATAGAAAAGAAAATTACCCAGAAAGAATTTGCTGAATTGATCGGTGATAGCCAGCCAAATATTTCCAGGCTTGAAAGCGGAAGATATAATCCTACTTTAGCAAAATTAAAGAAAATGGCAGATTGTCTCGATAAAAAACTGGAAATCAAATTTGTTTCAAAAGCACATTAAATGGTAATGCTATAGTCCCCTGAACCCTTTCTTTCCTAAAACACCAGTAAAAAGTGACCTTATCAGAATATTTGTTATAATATGAGTCAGGGGTGATTAATAATGAAAGAGAAAAGTAAGCTTTATATCTCCACACTTGTCATTTTCTGGATAATATTTGCTGTCTTTGTTTTTTTCCTGGCCAATATATTTCTCGGCAAGTATCTGCCTTTCCAATCTTTTATAGGTCTTCCCTCTTATGCGCTGTTATCCCTGCTGGGTATAACGCTTATTGTCCTTGCCGTCAAAGCAAAACTTACGAAGATTTCAAAGGCGTTCTTTATACTTACAGGCTCGGCTGCAGTCGGATCCGGAATCAGTGTGGTTTTGCATAATCTTCTTTTCGGACTCTTCATCATACTATTTGGGAAAGGTTTCTGGGAAAGAACAGGCATGGGAGATGAGCCAGTGTTTTTCATACTGGCAACAATAATATTTCCACTGGCGTTACTTGTTGGAATAATCGGTAGTACAATTTTAATTGCGAAGAAAAAAGTATTACCCTGAAGATCAAAACAAAAATACTTTTAATCAGCGGTCTTTAAGTTTTATAAATAGAATAAATTAATATAGGAGGAAAAGATGTTAGTTGTTGGATTACTGCCGGTAGTTGCCGGTATAGTTTTTTTCTTTATAGGTCCTCTCTGGCTTGGAATTGTTTTAACATCAATAGGAGCAGCAATAATATTATTTTCAGGGTTCAGGACCGTAAGACCTGTCGAGAGGGGTATAATAGAGAGATTTGGTAAATATACCAGGACCAAAGAAGCCGGTCTCACGTGGATCATTCCTTCATTTGAGAAGATGTATAGAGTAAATATTACCGAGCAGATGGTAGATGTACCTCCACAGATGGTCATCACCAAGGATAAATTAAATGCTCAGGTAGATGCTGTGGTCTATTATCAGATAAAAGATGTCAAAGCCAGTATTTATAATGTCGATGACCATAGGAAACAGCTCACAAGTCTTGCAAGGACCACGCTGAGGGCGGTTATCGGAAATATGACGCTAACTGATGCAAATGAAAAAAGAGGCGATATAAATGATCAGGTAGAATCGGTTCTGGATAAGGAGACAAACAGCTATGGAGTGGAAGTACTGAGGGTCGAGATCCAGAAAATAGAACCCCCCGAGGATGTCCAGGAATCGATGAACAAAGTAGTTAAGGCTGAGCAGGAAAAAATCGCAGCTAGAGATACGGCCACTGCTGCTGAGACAAAGGCGGATGGTGAAAAGAGAGCAGAGATTAAAAGGGCCGAAGGCGTGAAGATGGGACTCATACTGTCCGCTGAAGGTAAGGCCGAAGCCATAAGACAGGTTGCAAATGCGGATGCGGATAGAATCAAGGTGGTAAACGAGTCTGCCCAGAAATATTTTGTCGGTAACGCTCAGATTTTAAGAAAATTGGAAGCCACGGAAGAATCGCTGAAGCATAATGCAAAGTTTTTGGTGGATACAAGTAAGGTCCAGACAATTGTTACCGATGCTTCGGGAGTCACTCCTGTACCTCAGAAAAAACCGGTAAAACCGGCTAAGGCGTAGCTAATACTGATCAGAGTTTTAAAATTGCCATAATAATTACTCTACTGAGAATTCAACAGTTTCTTGCGCTTCGTTGTTTAAATAAACTGTTGCATTATATCTTCCGGCAGGAAATGTTCCTTCAATTGATAAACTAAACCCAACATATCCCGAACCCGGTGTATCAGTTTGAAAATCGGAGGTATTGATTTCCTCTCCCGATTCCAGGTAGTTCCATTTGGTAGTTAGTTTATCTTCCCTTGCCATATTGTTGATCTTAACAGAGATGTAGATAATCTCTGTTCCCGAAGGGAATGTGTCCGTAGGATCAATAGGGCTATAATCTGTGTCAACGTTTTTGCAGACGGTTATTTCTTCTACTTCAACCGGTCCGGATATTCCTTCTATGAAAGATGTAATCTTTTCGGAAACCTGAGCCGGCGAACATCCTGCAAATAGTACCAAAACAAATACTGCAGTCAAACTGAAAATCAATGCTTTGTTTTTCATGTTTAGATCCTTTTTATAATTATTTTTTATACTTTCGGGCTTATGATAGAGGAATTTTATATTTTTGTAAAATGAACATCATAGATATTGAAGTATATATTGTTATGGGTTATAAATAGATGTTAAGAATAGTCAAAAATATCTAAAGGCCTAAAAACCGATAATGGATGAGTTAGATAAAAGAGAAAAATTAAAAGAGTTTTATCTTCAAATCAGGGATTGCCAGAGGTGCGGTCTGTGTAACAGCAGGACCAAATTTGTTTTTGGCAGTGGAAGTGCTTATGCCGAGGTAATGTTTGTGGGAGAAGCTCCGGGAAAGAACGAGGACCTGCAGGGGCTGCCTTTTGTTGGCCAGGCAGGGAAACTGCTTGATGAACTGCTTGGTTACATAGGATTTGACAGAAGCGAAGTTTTTATCGCAAATGTTTTAAAATGCAGACCCCCCGGGAACAGGGATCCCCAAACAGAAGAAATAAATATCTGCAAGGATCACCTTATGGAACAGATAAGAATAATCGAGCCTAAAATAATATGCACCCTGGGCAAATTTTCCACTCAACTTCTTCTGAACACAGACAAGGGTATAACGGGTCTCAGGGGTAAAGTATTCAGAATAGATAACCGCATTGTAATGCCCATAAACCACCCGGCTGCCGCTCTTTATATGCCGTCAAAAATGGAAATTTTAAAGCAGGATTTTCAAAAAATAAAGAAGCTGATAGTTTCTGACACCGAAGCTTCCGATTTCCAGCAGAATATTTCAAGCCTGGAATCAGAAGATAATCAGGATAAAGATGAGCAGTTAGGGCTGTTCTGATATGCAAATCGAGATTATTTCAAATTCTCCTGTTTTTACCCATAACCTCGGAAAAAAATTCTCTACAGTTCTTTCGAAGGGAGATATTGTTCTTTTTACCGGAGAGCTTGGCGGAGGCAAAACGACTTTTATATCCGGATTGGCCGGGGGATTTGGTCTGGAAGAAACTCTTTCCAGTCCAAGCTTCACCATTATGAATGAATACCGAATCGATAATACCTGGAAATTTATTCATGCTGACCTTTACCGGCTGGAAAACACGAGGGAAATAGACGGAATTGGTCTGGAAGATTATTTTTATGATGGTATTTCGATTATATGCATAGAATGGGGGGACAGGATTAAAGATAATATCAAGAAAGATTATCTTGAGATAAATTTTAGTTATTTGATTGATCAGAGCAATACCGGTACAAAAAGAAAGATAATTTTTACAAGTTTAAACCGATACTGGGACATTAAATTATCCGGTTTTAAAAAGATAATGATGAAAGACGGCAATTGAAAAATGGCAGGTGATATCAAAAATATTTTGGGCATTGACAGCACCACAGGAAGGTTGAGTGTTGCAGTGAGCCGGAATGAAGAATTGTTGTCGGAGACGACTGATTGCGACAGTATGAAGCATATGGTAAATATTATGGGGTTACTTGACGGCGCTCTGCGAAAAGTAAAGCTTACCCTAAAAGACATAGATGTTTTTGGAGTAAATCTGGGTCCCGGAGATTTTACAGGTACAAGGATTGGGATTAGCGTTATAAAGACTTTAGCCTGGCTGGAGAAAAAACCTTCTTTTGGTATAAATTCGCTGGATGTCTTTGCGGTTGGAATCAGTATGGAAAACGAAAAATTTATTTCTCAATGGCTTAAAAAAGGTATCCCCGTTCTAGTTATGCCCTGCCTTGATGTCAGGAAGGCAGAAGTCTATTTTACCTTCTATGATATTACTGCCGAAATCAACAATGAAATAAGTGAAAAAGAAGGAAAAGAAAGAAAAGGATATCTGGCGGGGATTGAGATCGGAGGCAGGCGGTATGTTATAAATAAGGTTGGGGAAAACTTTTTAATACACAATAATGAACTTAAAGGTTTTTTAAGTAAACTAACGGAAAATGGAATTTTAAATATACCCGGAAGTGGTGGAGAATTCCTAAATTCAAAAGTATTGATAGGGGGAGACTGCTTCTCCAGTTATGGGAAAATATTATCGGATGCAGCCAGGCAAAATAATATTTTTAGACTGGATAAAAAAACAACATATCCCAGGGCAGGATATCTCAATATCTGTACCTATTTCAATTCAGAGAAAGGGATGGAAGGCGGAAATCTTATACCTGTCTATGTCAGGGAATTCGTGCCATTTGGCGGCAAGACTGGTAATTCATGCTCTTCAGCAGTAGGGAAAAATAAGGATAGATAAATGAAAGATAGATAAGAAGAAGATAGATAAAGGAAAGGTAGACAAGAGGAAGATGGATAAAGGAAAATAGACAGAGGGTAAATATAAAACATTAATTTTATGAATATTATAAAAAACGAGAATAAAAAAGACATCTATGTACTGGGCATCGAAACGTCCTGCGATGATACCTGTGCCGCTGTTGTCAGGAATGGTTCTGTGGTGCTTTCCAGCATAGTTTCATCTCAGGATGAGATTCATAGTAAATACGGAGGTGTGGTGCCCGAGATAGCGTCAAGGAAGCATATAGAAGTAATAGATATAGTGATAAACGAAGCAATAAAAAAATCGGGTATCGATTTTAATAGAATAAATGCGGTAGGTGTCACAAACAGACCTGGTCTTATTGGTTCTCTGTTAGTGGGAGTTGGGGCGGCCAAGTCTGTGAGTTACTCCGCAAAGATACCGCTTATTGCTGTAAATCATCTGGAGGCTCATCTATATTCCAATATTCTGGTGAATTCCGATATGGAGGGAGGATTCATTGGGCTAATCGTCTCAGGCGGGCATTCTAGCCTTTATTTTGTTGACGACAAGTGGAATATAAAGGAGGTGGGCCATACCGTAGATGATGCTGCAGGAGAAGCGCTGGATAAGATTGCCAGGTATCTGGGGCTTGGATATCCGGGAGGTCCTATTATTGATGTGTTGTCCAGGCAGGGGGATCCTTCTTTTATAGACTTTCCGAAGCCAATGATGGATAGTGGAGATTTTAACTTTAGTTTCAGCGGACTTAAAACGTCCCTTATTTACAGAACAAAGAAAGACAGGACACTCATGTCTAAAAAAAATATTCCCGATCTTGCTGCAAGTTTCCAGAGGTCCATAGTCGAAGTTTTGACTGAGAAAACCTTAAAGGCAGGCAGAAGATATAATGTAAAAAAAATACTGGTTAGCGGCGGAGTTGCAGCCAATAGTGAACTGAGAAGAGAGTTTTTAAGAAAAGGCGAAGAAAAAGATATTAAAATATATATCCCTCCTCTTTATCTGTGTATGGATAACGCAGCAATGGTTGGATGTCTTGGTTATCATAGATATATAAACGGAAGATTCGATGATCTGAAAGTTGATGTTTATTCCAGGAGCGACATCTAAAGACCATAAAATTTAAATTTCTTTATGTTTTATCCTTGATTTTTTAATTTTGTTATAATATTATTTTTTAATGTTGGCAGTCTACATAGAAGAGTGCCAGTCTTATTTTATGTTTTTGCATAAATCTATATCATTTTTAAAGGAGGAAAAGTAATGAAATACAGACCACTTGGTGACAGATTGCTGGTAAAACCCAATCCCAGCGAAGAAAAAACCAAAAGCGGGATCGTCCTTCCGGATTCTGCAAAGGAAAAACCGCAGGAAGGTAAGGTAATTGCGGTCGGAAAAGGCGCGATTGATGAAAAAGGTAATAAAATTCCCATGGAAGTAAAAGTCGGAAACGTAGTTCTTTATTCCAAGTATTCGGGAACAGAAGTTAAAATTGACGGCCAGGAACATCTGATTATAAAGGAAAGCGATGTCCTGGCAATCGTAGAGTAAAGTTTTATTTTAAAAAGGAGGTTAAAAGACAATGGCTAAAGAACTTAAGTATGATGAAACTGCAAGAAGAGCCCTCGAAAGGGGCGTAAATATAATAGCAGATGCAATAAAAATAACCCTTGGGCCCAAAGGCAGGAATGTGGTTCTGGATAAAAAATACGGTGCCCCTACAATCACCAATGATGGCGTAACTATCGCAAGAGAGATCGAAGTCGAGGATGTTTTTGAAAATGCAGGTGTTCAACTCTTGAAAGAGGTTGCCACAAAGACTAATGATGTAGCAGGAGATGGTACCACGACCGCGACACTTCTTGCACAGGCAATGGTAAAAGAAGGATTAAGGAATGTGGCTGCAGGAGCTAACCCACTGATGTTGAAAAAAGGTATAGAAGAGGCAGTCAAAATAGTCGTGGACCAGATTGGAAAGATGAGTAAGGATATCGCAACCGATAAAAAGAAAATCGCGGAAGTTGCAGCAATATCGGCTGCGGATGAGGTAATCGGGAACACGATTGCCGATGCTATGGATAAGGTAGGTAAAGACGGGGTCATTACCGTTGAAGAATCAAATAAGTTTGGTATCGAAATAGAACTGGTGGAAGGATTGCAGTTTGACAAAGGATATCTTTCTCCATATATGGTGACCGATGCCGAAAGAATGGAAGCAGTATTAAATGAACCATATATTCTTATTTCAAACCAAAAAATAGCTGCGGTCGGAGATCTGATTCCGGTTCTCGAAAAGATACAGCAGTCGGGCAAGCCACTTCTTATAATTGCTGAAGATGTTGAGGGAGAGGCACTGGCAACTATCGTGGTAAATAAACTAAGAGGAACTCTTACCGTCGTTGCCGTAAAAGCTCCCGGGTTTGGTGACAGAAGGAAATCCATGCTGGAAGATATTGCCATAGTGACAAACGGAAAGGTAATAAGCGAGGAAATAGGTATAAAATTGGAAAATATCACTCTTGACATGCTCGGTATGGCAAGACAGGTCAAAGTAGACAAAGAGAATACGACTATTGTCGAAGGAAAAGGATCAGCAAACGATATCAAGGGCAGGATAAAACAAATAAAGAATGAGATAGAGCAGAGCGATTCTGATTTCGACAAAGAAAAACTCCAGGAAAGACTCGCCAAGCTTTCTGGCGGCGTTGCAGTGATAAAGGTCGGAGCTGCGACCGAAGTAGAGCTTAAAGAGAAAAAGCACAGAATAGAAGATGCACTCTCAGCTACCAAGGCAGCAGTTGAAGAAGGGATCGTTTCAGGCGGAGGAGTGGTGCTTATAAACATAATTCCAAAAATCGACCTTAATAAAATGGAAGGCGACATCAGAACCGGTGCTGGTATCGTCGCAAAGGCTCTGGAAGAGCCTTTAAGACAGATTGCTTCAAATGCCGGTATGGAAGGTTCGGTTGTTGTAGAGAATGTAAAGAAAATGCCAGTAGGCGAGGGATTGGATGCTTTAAACGGCAAATATGTGAACATGATTGATGCCGGTATCATAGACCCGGCAAAAGTTACCAGAAGCGCGCTGCAGAATGCTGCATCAATAGCGGCATTAATGCTGACAACCGAAGTTGTTGTTGCTGAGAAGCCCGAGAAAGAAAAACCAATGATGCCTCCGGGTGGCGGATATGGCGGCGGAATGCCCCCAATGTAACGGTATCTGATTAAAGTTACTATTGAAGTCAAAATAGCTTTAATAGTATAAATAGAAATGAAATAAGACTGGCTTTTATACAAAAGCCAGTCTTATTTCATGGTGACTAATACATAATAATATAAAAGTATTTTTCATTTAATACCATAGAATATCTTCATTTTGAATTCTTTATAAATTAAAATAGTGCATAGTAATAGACCTATCTTGGAATATATATTAATTTCAGAATAAATTGCCATTGTAAATTGCCAAAAACCATATTATAATGGCAAATATAATCATAAAAAATAATTATATTTACCAGAGGTTTATTAAATTGGCGACAAAATTTAAAACAAAAATTGACAGGTTTGGAAGAATAGTAATTCCCAAAAAAGTAAGAAATGACTTTGGTCTTAAAAATAATACCGAAGTTGAAATAGAGACCACTTCGAATAATATAATAGTTCATCCTAAATCATCAAATCCATTTGTTATGGATAATGATGGTATATTAGTAGTTTGTTCGGAACCTATGGAATCTTTCAATGATTTTTTACAAAAAGACAGGGAAGACAGGATAAAAAAAGTTATTAAGGATATAAAACCTTGAAGGTTTTTTTTGACACATCGGTAATAATTGCGGCATTTATAAATGCACATCCCAGGCATGAAAAATCCCTACACTGGCTGCAGAGAGTCAGGAAAAAAGAAATTGAGGGCATAATTTCTATACATTCCTTAATTGAATCTTATTCCATTCTTACAACGTTACCATTAAGTCCAAAAATCTATCCTTCGCTTGCAGTAAATCTAATAAAGGAAAATATTTTAAAGACTTTTATAGTGGTTAAATATAATACTACCGATTACATTGGATTATTAGATGAATTTTCTTCAGGCAATATTATAGGTGGTGCAAGTTATGATGGATTAATATTATTTGCTGCCAGGAAAATGAAAATAGACAGGATCTTGACTTTAAATGTTAATGATTTCATAAGAATTGCGCCGCAACTTATCAAAATTATATCTGAACCCTGATTCTATATTAATCTATTTTTATTGGAAATTAATTTTAGATATCAGTTAGATATTTTGTAAATAGATAAAAAATCGTACTATAGATTTAAAACCTCATTTGCAAATTGAATAAATCAATGACTTATAGTAATATTTCTTTTATTATCATTCTGTAAATTTCCTGGCAGTAATTTTACCGTTTTTTTAAAGATTTAAATCTTTTAATTATTTCTGGGATTTCTTTAGTAAGGTATATCTATTATGGGTATTAATTTTTTTTACAGAATTGCATTTGTAATTGCGGCCTATCTTTTCGGCTCTTTTCCCACCGGGTACGTGGTCCATCGAATAAAAAAGGGTGATGATATAAGAAAATACGGAAGTGGAAACGTGGGAGGAACCAATGTCACCCGTACGCTTGGGGTAAGCTATGGCATCATAACTATCATAGTTGATATCATCAAAGGTTTTATACCCATACTTGTGCTCTACTTTATTTATCCTGAGGATCTGATACTTCTTTCTATTGTGTCCGTTGCTGTCATTCTGGGGCATGACTTTCCGGTTTATATTAAATTTAAAGGTGGAAAGGGAATTGCTGTTTCTTTTGGAGTAATAATCGGTGTCTCGTGCCTTCCCTTTATGAGTAATCCCGTATGGATGGAAATACTCCCGATTTTTATAATTCTGGGCACCTGGGCCATTATCTTTTCGATTTTCAGGATTGTATCGCTTGCATCTTTGTGCGCGGCAGTTGTCAACCCATTTGCTTTTTACTTCACCGGATATGTCTGGCCAATAGTAATAGCAGCTTTTTTCTGGAGTGTGCTTACCTTTATCACTCACAGGGAAAATATTAAAAGATTAATTAAAAAAGAAGAGAAAAAACTTAAAAGATAAGGGGAATAAATGGAAATAGAAATTGGGAAAGGAAAAACCGGCAGGAGATCTTATGGTTTTGATGAAGTATCGATAGTTCCCAGCAGGAGGACCAGGGATCCTGAGGATATAGATATTTCGGCAAATATCGGTAAACACAAATTGGAGCTGCCTGTACTGGCATCGGCAATGGACGGAGTCGTTGATGTGAAATTTGCCATAGAGATGAGAAAAATTGGCGGACTTGCTGTGCTTAATCTGGAAGGTTTGCAGTGCAAATATGAAAATGCTGATGAAATTCTTGATAGCATCTCAAAATTTTCCGATAAAGAAGCTACCAGAAAGATGCAGGAAATTTATCAGGAACCTATAAAAGAAGATTTGATTGCAGAAAGAATTAAACAGATAAAAAAGGAAAGTGATATAGTCTGTGCTTCATTAACCCCTAAAAATGTCGAGAAGTATTATAAATTAGCAATTGATGCCGGTCTTGATATCCTAGTGATCCAGGGTACGGTGGTAAGTGCCGAGCATGTCAGTAAGACTAAAGCACCGCTTGATTTGAAAAAATTTATCCCTGAATGTCCCATTCCTGTAATAGTCGGTGGATGTGCATCTTATTCCACCTCTCTTCACCTTATGCGGACAGGGGCAATCGGGGTTCTTGTTGGCGTCGGTCCGGGAGCAGCATGCACCACAAGGCAGGTGCTTGGAATAGGTGTACCCCAGGCTACCGCTATTGCAGATGCTTCGGCAGCCCGAATCAGACACCTGGAAGAAACAGGAGAATATGCGCTTGTGATTGCAGATGGGGGTATGCGTACCGGAGGTGATATTGCAAAAGCTATTGCATGCGGAGCCGATCTTGTCATGATAGGTTCTCCGCTTTCGAGGGCAAAGGAAGCTCCGGGCAAAGGTTATCACTGGGGTATGGCCACATTCCATCCCGATCTTCCAAGAGGTACCAGAATTAAAACAGATGTAGTGGCAAGCCTCAGGGAAATACTGGTAGGACCTGCTTTCGAAAACGACGGTACTTTAAATCTATTCGGGGCACTCAGGACCTCTATGGCTACCTGCGGATACGAAAACATCAAAGATTTTCAAAAAGCCGAGGTAATGGTGGCGCCCTCCATCAAAACTGAAGGTAAACTCCAGCAGCAGCAGCAGAAAGTGGGCATGGGATCATAGTATGGATAAGGATCTAAGCATGGATAATGATATGAATAGCGTACTTGTCATAGATTTTGGCGGACAATACAGCCAGCTGATTGCAAGAAGAATCAGGGAACTCAGGGTTTATTCCGAACTTATTCCTTATGATACCGATACCCAGAAGATAAAAGAAAAGAAACCATGTGGTCTGATACTTTCCGGTTCTCCATACAGTACTCTGTCGGAAAGTAAAAAGGTCCCGTTTGTAAGTAAAGAGATTTTTTCGCTTGGGATCCCCATTCTTGGAATTTGTTTCGGGATGCAGATAACTGCAAGATTGTTTGGCGGAGAGGTATCTACAAGCGGATATAACGAATATGGAAAGACAAAGATAAAACTGAATTTAAAATCGGCTCTTTTTAAAGATTTGAAACCTGTAGAGACATGCTGGATGAGCCACAAAGATAGCGTGGTTAAGATTCCGCCGGGATTTGGCATAATAGCTTCCACTTTCAATCTTCCTGTTGCAGGTATGGAAGAGCCTGAAAAAAAAATATATGGAATACAGTTTCATCCTGAAGTAATGCATACTCCATCCGGAATGGATATACTCAAGAATTTCCTCTTCGATATTTGCGGGTGTTCGCCTGCATGGACCATGATCTCTATTATCGAAAAGCAGATAGAAGAAATAAAAGAAAAAGTAAAAGACGGAAAAGTCATATGCGGATTGAGCGGAGGGGTGGATTCTTCAGTTGCGGCTGTCCTGGTGAATAAAGCTGTCGGTGATAAACTTACATGTATTTTTGTCGATCATGGCCTTCTCCGGAAAGGAGAAGCGGAAAAGGTATTAGAAACCTTCAGGGAGAATTTTAAAATCAATCTGATTCATATAAATGCTGCTGAAAGGTTCCTGAGCAAACTCAGGGGAGTATCCGATCCTGAAAGCAAAAGGAAAATTATCGGTAAAGAATTCATAGCGATATTCGAAGAAGAGGCGTCGAAGATAAAGGATGCGCATTACCTTGTGCAGGGAACGCTGTATTCCGATGTCATAGAAAGCGGTACAAGGGATGCGGCGAGGATAAAATCACATCATAATGTCGGCGGGCTTCCGGACGACATGAAAATTAAATTGATCGAACCTTTAAGATTATTATTCAAAGATGAAATAAGAAAGATAGGAATAGAACTGGGTCTTCCGGATGAAATAGTCTGGAGGCAGCCTTTTCCCGGTCCTGGCCTGGCAATCAGAATAATAGGAGAGGTCACGGAAGAAAAAATAAGAATACTTCAGGATGCCGACGAAATAGTGGTGGAGGAAATAAAAAGAGCGGGACTATATAAGAAAATCTGGCAGTCTTTTGCCGTGCTCCCCAGTATCAAAAGCGTGGGAGTAATGGGAGATGAGCGGACATACGAGTACCCGGTTATAATAAGAGCAGTGGGCAGTACTGATGCGATGACTGCCGATTGGGTAAGATTGCCCCACAAAGTCCTGGAAAGAATGAGCACAAGAATAGTAAATGAGGTTGAAGGAGTAAACAGAGTGGTATATGATATAAGCTCCAAACCGCCAAGTACTATAGAATGGGAGTAGAGGAAAATTAAAAAGTGTCAAAGGAGTATTGATGGAAAACGATTTTAAAGAAAAGTTAAATAAATACAGAGAAGAGATCAATGAAATCGATAAAAATATCGTGAATTATCTAAATAAAAGGGCGGAAGTGGTGTTGAAAATAAAAAGGTTAAAAGAAGATAGAAACGTACCATTATATGATGCAAAGAGAGAAGAGGAATTGTTTAACAATATCGTAAAATATAATAAAGGGCCCTTATATAATGACAATATCGTACAGATTTTTGAAAGTATTTTAAGAAATGTCCAGGTTCTTGAAAAAGACGAGAACCTTTGAGTAATCATTTAATTTTTTATCGTATTTTAAAAGTATTTTAAGTGAAATTTCATATATCTTAAAAAAATAATAAATGGAAGATAAAAAAGAAAAACAAGATAAAATTGATAACAAAAACGATACAAAGCTGGTTGAAGAAGGCTACATTACTTTAATTGCCGGTCCCTGTGCGATTGAAAGCTGGGAGCAAATGGACGCCATCGCAAAAATAGTAAAGGGCCTCGGGCTTTCATTCATGCGCGGTGGAGCCTATAAACCCAGAACATCTCCTTACAGTTTTCAGGGACTAAAAGAAGAAGGCTTAAAGTACCTTAAGGAAATAAAAGCCAGATATGGTCTTATGACGGTAACAGAGGTCACCGATACGGAGCATGTCGATATCGTGGCTGACAGTGTGGATGTACTTCAAATCGGAACCAGAAATATGTCTAACTTCGCCCTGCTTGAGAAAGTTGGCAGAGTGGCAAATGAAAGAAATAAAAAAGTCATCCTTAAAAGAGGATGGGCATCATCGATAAAGGAATGGCTGCTGGCAGTCGAATATATAACATCAAGAGGAAACACGGAAGTAGTATTATGCGAAAGAGGGATAAGGACATTTGAAACTGATACGAGATTCACGCTGGACCTCTCGGCAGTTCCGGTAATCAAGAAACTGAGTAAACTACCCATTATTATCGATCCTTCTCATGCAGTCGGACAAAGCGACCTGGTCATTCCTATGAGCAGGGCGGCTGTTGCTGTAGGGGCGGATGGTCTTATGGTCGAGGCTCACAATAATCCTTCCCTGGCACTCTGTGACGGCCAGCAGGCATTGAATGCAAAAGAACTAGGAGAATTAGTACGGCAGTTAAAAAATATTGCCGGTGTCATCGGAAAGAAATTAAGATAAGTTGATGAAACTTGGAACTAGAAAAGTATTTAAATCCCCAGCAAATTAAAGCCGTAAAAAGTACCGAAAAGCCGCTTCTGGTTATTGCAGGCGCAGGAAGTGGAAAAACAAGGGTACTGACCTATAGAATTGCTTATCTGATCAAAAACAAAGGAGTGGATCCCTTCAATATTCTTGCCATTACTTTTACCAATAAAGCTGCAAGAGAAATGAAACGAAGAGTGATAGAATTAGTCGGAAGGGTTGGCGAGTATATGTGGGTAAGTACCTTTCATTCGTTCTGTGCCAGACTTCTCCGGTACGAGATCCACCATCTGGGCATGTCCGGAAACTATGTGATATACGATGATGATGACTCTGCAAGCCTGCTATCAAATGTTGAAAAAGAACTGGATATAGACATCAGAAGATTTCCTCCAAGAGCGGTGTTGTCTGTCATCAGCGATGCAAAAAACAGGTTAATCGATTATGAGACTTTTTCAAAGAATGCGTCCGATTATTTCGAAAAAATAGCTGCAAAGATTTATCGTCTTTACCAGGAAAGACTCTTTGAAGCCAACGCGCTTGACTTCGATGATCTTTTGATGTTTACCGTCAATATTTTTGAGATGTATCCTGAAGTAAAAAAGAAATACCAGGAAAAATTTAAATATATTCTTGTAGACGAGTTCCAGGATACGAATATTGCCCAGAATGAGCTTGTCATGCTGCTTTCGGAAGAACACAAAAGGATCTGTGTAGTTGGAGACGAGGACCAGAATATTTACAGCTGGCGGGGGGCTGAAATAAAAAATATTACTGATTTCGATAAACGTTTTGATGACACGGTGGTCATAAAACTGGAGCAAAATTACCGCTCTACCCAGAATATTCTCAATGCCGCAAATTTTATAATAAAAAACAATGAGAATAGAAAACCAAAAAAACTCTGGACCGAGAATCCTGAAGGGGACATGGTTTCGAAATATATAGCACCGGATGAAAAAGCGGAGGTTGATTTTGTAATCAGGAGAATAGAAAAATATATGGAAGAAAAAAATAAACGATACCGGGATTTTGCTATTTTCTATAGAACCAATGCCCAGTCCAGGGCCGTGGAAGAATATCTTGTAAGACGTAACATACCATATAAGATTTATGGGGGTCTCCGGTTTTATGATAGAAAAGAAATAAAAGACATGCTTGCTTATATGAAGCTTATCGCAAATCCCAGGGATGTGGTAAGTCTCGTCAGGGTAGTCAACGTTCCCAGGCGCAAGATCGGCAAATCTACAATAGCAGTCATAGAAAAGTATGCGCAGAGGAAAAATATCACTTTCTGTGAAGCTTTTTATAGAAATGATGAGATTCTATTGCTGAGTAAGGGCACAAAGGAAAAAATAAATAAATTCATTTCACTTATTTCGGAATTCAGAAATTATTCGGTTGATCATGGAGTAAGCGAGGTATTGAAGAGGATCTGGGAAAAAACAGGTTATATAAGGGAACTGGAGCTGGAAAATACGATTGAGGCTTTAAACAGAATAGATAACTTGAGAGAACTTTTAACAGTTACTAAAGAGTATGAAGAAAAATCTGAAGCTTTAGATGCAGCTGAAAGTTTATTTAAGGAACCTGAAGATACTCGTTCTGGAAATGAAGAAGACAATGCCGGTACAACTGATCTGTACAATCTGGATGGGTTTCTGGAAGAAGTGTCCCTTCTTACCGATATTGATAATTATGATGAAACTACCAATGGTCTTATCCTGATGACCCTTCATAATGCCAAAGGCCTGGAGTTTCCGGTCGTATTTATTATTGGAATGGAGGAGGGAATTTTTCCACATTTAAGAAGTATGAGCAGCGTGGCGCAGATCGAGGAAGAAAGAAGGCTCTGTTATGTGGGAATTACCCGGGCAAGGGAAAAGGTATTTTTATCTTCTGCGCAATTACACAGTATCTATGGAGACACCGGTTTTAGAAATGTTTCCCGCTTCATAAATGAAATAAGCGAAGATCTTTTGATAGATGAAAACAAGATCGAATCCGAAAACTTAAAGAGGGGTGTATCAAAAGACCTGGATTCCGGATACGGGGTAAAATGCACATATAAAAAGGGTGATCTGATAGAGCATAAATACTGGGGACAGGGTAGTGTTTTAAGAGTAAAGAAGCTGGCAGGTGATAGTGAACTGGATGTAATGTTTGATAAAGCCGGTTTAAAACATCTTTTACTGAGTTTTGCACCAATAAAAAAGATAAAATTTGACAATTGATAATTTTATGTTATCTTTTAAACAATTGTATAAAACATAAGTATACAATGAATCTATTATAGATATTTGGAAGTTTCAAAGAGTATTATGAAAAATAGAAATTTTATTTTTAAAAAAGATAATAGCAAAAGCAAGCCTGATACAAGAGAAAGAATTATCAAGACAACGTTGAATATTATCGGGGAGAAGGGAGATGTTAATCCCACGATTCGTGATATTGCACGAAAAGCCCAGGTAAATCTTGCATCAATTAATTATTATTTTAGATCAAAAAGAAAATTATTTAATGAAATCGAAGAATATTTTGCAGGGGAGATCAATACTATTACCAATATACTGGATGATACGAATATAGATGCTGAAACGCGTATTTTGACCTGGGCAAAGAAACTGATGGATAATCTGGCAAGTTATCCAGGGATAATGCTGCTGCTTGCAAGTAAAGTTATGAAAAAAGATAAAATAGAAAGAACCATAGTGAAATTTATCGATATAAGAAATTCATCATTTAAAAGGCTGGTAGGTGAGATAACCAGGATAAAGGATGATAAAATTGTAGATTTAAAGGCAATACAAATTTTTTCAGGTATAATAAATCCTCTTATAATACAGTATGGTGTTGGGAAAGTGTTTAATGTGGATTTCAATGACAACCAGGTTAGAGAAAGATATATAGAAACACTAATAAGAAG
>Ga0208047_1000379_pt1 | contig 16742 bp, 15 predicted proteins | sample Kivu_220m_FD_184162 | JGI IMG/M metagenome (GOLD analysis project Ga0208047, IMG submission 184162) | Freshwater microbial communities from Lake Kivu, Western Province, Rwanda to study Microbial Dark Matter (Phase II) - Kivu_220m (SPAdes)... | ecosystem: Environmental > Aquatic > Freshwater >...
TGTTTTTTGTTTGATAGCCTCTGCCGCCTATTTAATTAATGACCTTTTAGACTACCCCCAGGACAAACTCCATCCTTTTAAAAAAAGACGGCCGATTGCTTCAGGAGAATTAGACAAAAACCCAGCGATAGTTACTGCCATTGTTTTAATTTTAGTAGCCTTGGAATTTGCTTTTCTCACTTCCTACGCTTTGTTTTTTATCGCCATTACCTTTGTTATTCTCCAACTTTCTTATACCTTCTTTTTCAAAAAAGTCTCCCAAGCAGACATTTTGGTCATTGCCGCTGCCTATATTTTAAGAGTCTATGCCGGTGAACTGGTCACTGGTTATCATCTTTCTGTCTGGCTGATGTTAACAGTTATCTCCCTTTCTTTATTTTTAGCTGTGGGCAAAAGACGAGCAGAGATTACTCTGCTGACAGGAGGAAAACCCAACCAACCTCTTCCTCCAACCCGAGCCACTCTGATGCGCTACCAACCAGAACTTTTAAACATCTATACCAGTATCTTTGCGACTTCCACTTTCCTCACCTATGGTTTTTTCACCTTCTTTGAAAAAATACCAATAATCAGGCAAGGATCAATTTACCAATTCTTTTTAAAATATGCCCCTGCCTGGGCGGAAAGAAAATGGTTGATGATTACTGTTCCCCTGGTTTTGTATGGCATTATGCGCTATTTACAGCTGATTTATGAAAAAGGTGAAGGAGAATCACCGGAAAGAATCCTTTTGTCTGACAAACCACTGATACTGACAGTAACGAGCTGGGTTCTATTGGTGATTTTGATTGTTTACTTTTTTTAATAAAGCAGTTAATCCGAATGGCTTGGATTTTCGCTGATAAGCGCTATCCGTATCACTAAAGAAATTCGTAAGACTACCTGACGCGCTCGCGGATTAACGCGGATAAAATATGACTCATGATATTCTCGTGATTTTCTATTGGTGGCTAATTCTTTTAGGGATAGGGTTGGTTTTTTTGCCTCTAACTTTTAGGGTTTTCGGGGGCTTTTGGGACCGCGGTTATGCTTTTGGAAAAATATTGGGGATCCTTCTCATCTCCTATACTATCTGGCTGCTGGGAAGCCTGAAAATTCTGCCGTTTTTCAGAGAAACGATCCTATTAATCATTATTCTCTTCTTAAGCCTGAATAGTTGGCTTGCAACACGGAAACACGGAACCTCACTTCGTTCGGCACAGAAACACAGAAAATTCCGTGTCTCTGCCCCTTCCGTGTCTCCGCGGTCCCTTGTGGGTTATCCGTGGAAAATAATAGTCTTTGAAGAACTACTCTTCTTTATCTGTCTCGCTTTCTGGGGGATTATTCGCGGTTTTCAACCAGATATTCAAGGTTTAGAAAAATTCATGGATTTTGGCTTTGTTAATTCAATTTTACGTACTAAATTTTTCCCGCCTGCTGATATGTGGTTCATTGGCGGAACAATCAATTATTATTATTTCGGTCATTTTGTTACCGCTCTTTTAACCAAACTCTCTGGAATAGATTCTGCTATCACCTATAACCTAATGATCGCTACGCTTTTTGCTTTGGCTTTCACCACCACCTTTTCCCTCACCTCAAATCTTCTATGTTATGCAACTCGTAACCCGCCTGCCCGCCGGCAAGGCAGGCAACTCGTAACCCGCAAACTAATCCTCGGCGGCTTTATCGCCGCTCTTCTTTTAACTCTGGGCGCCAATCTCCATCCTGCCTGGTATAATTTCAAAATGAAAATTCTAAAACAGCCTTACTGCAATGGTTCTCTAAATTATTGGTATCCTGACGCTACCCGTTACATCGGTTATTGTCCAGAAGTAGAAGACAAAACCATTCACGAATTTCCCTCTTACTCTTTTGTCGTCTCCGACCTCCACGGCCATGTTTTGGATATTCCCTTTGTCTTACTATTCCTGGCGCTTCTTTTGGTACTCATCTCTCACGAAAAACGCAAATCACTTGCTAAAAAGTCTAATATCCGAATATTCCCGAATTTTAATAGGCCGAATAAATCCGAATATATCTTTTCGTCACTTACGAGAATAGCTCACCAATTTAGCGAGAAACCGAATTTAGTTTTACTCCCCCTAACATTGGGCATAATGTATATGACTAACTCCTGGGATCTGCCAATTTATTTTGTAGTTTTGGGCTCTGTTCTTCTTTGGTTGAATTATCAAAAGTTTGGCTTGACTTATCAGATTATTTTCAGAACTGCTCTATTCTCTATTATCTATTTTCTCTCATCTCTTATCTTTTCCCTTCCCTTTCATCTTAACTTTTCCCAAATCGCTAAAGGAATCGCTTTTGTTCGCACTCATTCTTTACCTCACCAACTTTTAATTCTCTGGGGTGCCCCTTGGTTCTTCGGCTCAACTTTCTTACTATTTTTATCTAAGGACAAAGTCAAAACCCTTTTACGGAGAGAAACCCTCGTCAAGCGATTCTCCAACCTGGTCGGTGTTCCTATTTCCCTCAAAAAAGTTCCACACCTATCACCTATCACCTATCACTTATCACTTACTGATATTTTTGTTCTCATCCTCCTTACTATTTCCACTCTTTTGGTCTTCATCCCCGAAATCTTCTATGTCAAAGACATCTATATTCCTTCCTACCATCGAGCTAATACCATGTTTAAACTCACCTACCAAGCTTTCATAATGTATTCAATTACCATCGGCTATATCATTGTTAGGGTTTTCAACTCGCCTAAAAGGGGAATCCTGAAATTTTCACTGTTCACTGTTCACTGTTCACTGCTCACTGTTTTAATGCTTTATCCTTTTTTCTCCATCAAATCTTACTATGGTCTTAAAACTTACCGCGGACTTTATGGCCTTCAATTTCTTGAGCGTCTTTATCCTGACAACCACCAAGCAATTCTGTGGCTTAAGCAAAATGTTTCTGGCCAACCAGTAATTCTAGAAGCGGCCGGTGATAGTTACACTGATTACAACCAAATCTCTATGGCTACAGGTCTACCCACAGTTGAAGGTTGGTTAGTCCATGAATGGCTCTGGCGAGGTAGTTTTGATGAACCAGGCAAAAGAGCCAGTGAAGTCCAGCAAATTTATGAAGGAGATTCCACCACCGCCAAAAATCTGCTGAAAAAATATCAAGTGCAATATCTCATTGTCAGTCAATTAGAGTGGGAGAAATACCCGAGTCTTAACGAGACCAAATTCGCGTCTTTAGGCCAACTCGTCTTCTCCTCGGGAAGTACTAAAGTCTTTAAAATTAAAAATGAAAAATAAAAAACCAAAAACACAAACTTAAAAATATTTAAATTTTTACATTTTTGGTATGTGTTTTTAATTTTTGGTCTTTATTTTTTGGTTTAAATATTCCTGAATCTTCTCCCAATCCCCTCCCACCGGCAGTAAAACCCATTGTCCGGAAGAATGGGATTTCGGATGATACAAAAGACCTTCGCCGCCCAGGGCCCCACCGTCTAACACTATACTCTCTAAGCTAGTTCCTGGCCAAAAAGAGGAAAAAAATCTTGCCAAAGGCAGAAAATCTTTTTGGTCAAGGTCAGTTTTGGTGTTTTTGCCCACAATCTGCCATAAATTCCAAAGTCTTTTAGGATTACCTAAAGTCTTTGAAGAAAAAATTTTATCTTTAAGAGCGAAAATGACTTTTTGCTGCCGGATAGTCCGGGCAAAATCAGTCCCTTCCTCACCTTCGGCATAACGGCTGCGAACAAATTTTAAGGCTCGCTCTCCATTCATCGTTTGCCAGCCAGCATCAAAATGAAGGTATTCATAGCGGCAGGAAAGTTTCGGGTCACCACTGCAATCATCGTTTTCTTTACCAGGAACTGGATAGTAAAAATCATCAAACGAGTGGTCCACATCAATCTTAATTCCCCCTAGAGAATCAATCACCTCTCCAAATATCTTAAAATCGACCAATAAGGTCTCATCAATTGGTTGATCAAGAATTCCGGTTGTCTCTCTTCCCACTAATTCAAAACCACCATAGTGATAGAGAGTATTGATTTTTGTTTTTAAGGGATCAATCCAGATATCCCTGGGCAAAGAAACAAGTAAAAATTTTTTAGTTTTTTGATTAGCTAACAAAACCATCATCGTATCCGTTAAATCCGAAGCTTCGTGCCCCGTTCCACCAATACCTAGGATTAAAAGATTAAACTGGCCGTTATGGCCGACAGTTGGCAATCTGACCCAAGCTAAACCGGCCAAAAGGACTTCAACTAAAAACAAAAGCAAAAAAAGACCGGCAAGAACAACCAGTTTTCTTTTGGATAATTTGGTTTGAACTACTCCCATCAAGAAAGAAATTTTAACAAAACGATGTTCAAAGAGCAAGCAAAAGGGAGACAATGGCTAAAATCACCCCACCCAAGGCGGCGCCAATTGTGGGCAAACTTATCCCCGCCTCCGGCAGTTCAACCGGCGTTGGTATAGGACCGGTAGGCTTGGGAGTCACCGTTGGCGCTTGAGCCACAGTACACCCACAATCCTGCTCCCGATCACAATTTGGGTTAACACAACGATAGACTCCCTCAATTGAGTGGCAAGTTAGCTCTTCTGGACATTCACTCTCCTGACCGCAAACTTCCCAACAATTTTTGTTGCAAAGACAATCCTTTTCTCCCGGACAGGAAAGATCAACACATCGTTTAACTCCAGAAACAGTCTGACAACGAAGGGTGCCCTCACAATTATCATCAGATTCGCACTCTCGATAACAACCAAGAAGGGGAACAACCGTGGGAGTAACTGTTGACGTACTAGTTGGAGTCAAACTAGGCGTTAAGGTAGAAGTTGGAGTTAAAATTCCCGTCGGTGTCACACTGGGGGTTAAAGTCGGAGTTAAACTACCAGTAGGGGTAATTTCACCTGTTGGCGTGGGAGTAGAAGTTAAGAAGGGCGGATTAACAGAAAATTGAAGTTTACATTCAGGAGTAGCCGCTTTGGGCACTTTTTGCGGCACAGTTGGCGCTACCGGTTGGCGGGTAGCAATTTTATAAGCGGTTAAAACCGCCAAAATGGCTAAAATGACCGTGGCTAAAATCAACCCAATAGTTAATAGTCTTTCTTTCCTCATTTTTTTTCCTAAGTAACCTAGGTAACTTAGGTCTGGGGGCACTCAACCTCAATTGTCACTTCATAATCTCCATATTCTTGAATAACATAAGAAAACTCCTCACTCCTATAAAACTTCAAGTTACCCTCCTCATGGTCAAAAGTAGCATTTTTCTCCTCAACAATTACTTCTTCGCCATTTTTCTTAACTATAAATTTAATCGTAACAATATCGTCATCAGGCTCGTCAGTCTTACCCATTCCACTGAAAACAACTACATCCCCAATATTGAGATTACCTAAGTCTCTATCAGCAGTAACGCTTTCACAAACACAACCAGTGGGAGTAACCTGACCTTGACTTTCGCCTAATTGTCTTTGCTTCACTAAAACTACTGCCAATGGCAAGCTGATTACCAAAAATAAAACTAAAACCAGGGGTAAAAATTTAAAGAGATCTTTTTTGGGACGGATAAAGGACATGACAAAAGAGTCCCTTTTCCCCGGTGGAGGAGGTGGAGAAGTTGGAGAAACCACTCCCTGCAAAGTCTCGTTAGGTAATGTTTGAATTTGACCGACTGGTAAATCTGATGGAGACATAAAATTTCACTAAAAATTGACCTAATTAATCTAATATCTAGTTAATTTAAAGATAAATCCTAACTTCGAAATCCGAAATTCCAAACAAAATCAAATTGCTAAATTGTTAAATTGCTAAATGGTTAATTGAGCTTTTTTAATTTGTATCTTAACCATTTAACCATATAGCCATTTAGCCATTTGGTTTGTAATTGTTTGGAGCTTAGAGATTAGAATTTAGAATTTGAAACCTGTTTAGGTCAATCAGGAATTAAAAATTTAAGAAATACCTTCTCAAAAAAATTCCCACCGTAAATACTCCTATTCCCATCATAGAGACCAGAAAAGTTGGTGTCAAGATCCCAGGTCGGGGAACACCTGGTTCGGTCCCAGGTTGAGTAGTCCGGGGTGGTAAAGTCGGAGTTGGTTTTACCGTCGGAGTGGCTGAAGGCGTCGAGGTAAATGAAGGCAATTCTTCATCCCCCGCGGCCAAAACAGTAAAACCATGCTCGACTGTCTGTGCCTGACCACTTTCATCTTGAAAACGCACTAATAATTTATGTTCACCTGGCTCAAGACTTTCTGGCGGGCTCCAGGACCAATTGCCTTGCTCGTCAGTCACCACCTGACCAAAGTAACTTGGAGAATTTAAAATGATCGTCAAAGTTGATTTCTGAGGACCCTTGCCAAAGAAGTTAGGCTGCCTGGTAGACACCAATTCCTCTTGGGTCGGATAAGAAATTTCTAATTCAATCTTACTTTGGGGTATCTCTACCGGAGGCAAAGTGGTATCAACCTGAAAACCAGAGGCTTGAGTCTCTGGTAAAGGAGTAGGAATAGAAGTGGGAATAGAGGTAGGCAACTGAAGAGGAGTTGGCTGCTCCCCTGAAGACAAACTCTCTTTTTGGCTAGTTAAACCAACTTCTTTCTCTAAAGTCAAAGTTGGCGCTGGCGAATCGGCATTAGTAGTAAAAACAGCGGTGGCTATCCCTAAATGGCCTCCCTGAACAAAAATCTCCTCTTGCGAAGTCTCACGATCATAGGAAGCGTAACTGCCAAGGTCAACACTCCTTGCCAAAGATAAAGTAATTAGCCAACTACCTGATGCCTTTACCAAAGCTGACTGTAAAGTGACATTGGGTAATTTCAGATAGACCAGCGCTCCTTCGGCTGGCTGACCATCAGCCATTTGTACTTTTCCATAAACAGGATCAGCTGGCGGCGCACTTTCCATAATCTTGGGACCAGTCGTGATTTCATACGGTTGGCCTTGATTATCAAAAATCTTCCCGCCGGAGCCAATTTTGAAAAGATATTTTTGGGAAGGAAAAAGATTTTTGATAGTCACATAATGAGTAGTATATTTACCAATCTGTCCAGAAAATTGATCTCGTTCATCAACAAAAGTCATTTCTTCTCCTGCTTTTTCAATTTTGACAAAGCTACTCACCTTTTTGCTGCTCACCCAAGAAACTGTAAAAGAAGTGTCAATAAGATTAGTAATTTGCACCTGACGAGGAACAATCTCTGGATCAGCCTTAAGGAAAAAGAGCTGTTTGCTTTCCACTAAAAAAATGCCCGCCAAAAGACTAACTAACAAAAAGATTAAACCCAAAACCGTCGGTAATCGGTAGGGTGGTTTTCTCATCAGTTTTTTTATCATCACTGATAGTTTTTACCTCGATTCTCCAAGTAGTTCAAAACTTCTGTTTTAATCTTTGGGTCTAATGGCAAAAGTTGTCTTTCCACGACTTCTGGTACTGCCGTTTTGGTTAAACGATGGTAAACATCCATTCCTATCCAGCTTAAGATAGTAATAAGAGTCAAAATGGAAATTACCAAAAGATCACGGTTTATCTTGCTTTTCCTGATCATTCCAGTTTAGTTTTTTTAGTCTGAAATAAACTTACTAAATCACCGGAAAAATCCAAGAGCTCTGCCTCCCCAACCATCTTCTTAGTTAAAGAAAATTTAGAACTTTTAATAATTCTTCTTAAATTAAAAACTTTTTCCAAGAAACTTTCTAAATTTTCAAAACTCCCTATTAATGAAGTTTTATAACCTATCTCTTGAAGACCCTCTTTTTGCCCCTCAAAGCTAATTTTTTCAAAAGTTAAACCAGAAAAAGAAACTTCGTTTCCGCTTGCCTCTGACTCTAAATTCCCTAGGAGAGAAGAAAACTCAATTTCTGTAGGCAAAGTCTCATCAACTAAATATAATCTTGGCGCTACCTGAAAATAGGCAGTTTGAGCTAAAGAAAGCTGTTGGATTTTAACACTCAACTTGCGGTTAACCTCCTCTTTCTGTCTGATTTCGGCAATTAAATTGGCAATTGTCAAAAAAGTTGGCCTTAAAGCCAATAAAGCAAAAAAGGAAATAGTAAAAAAGGTTAAAATTAGGCCCGTGTAGACTCTTGCCTTCTTAGTCTCGGCAAGTTTAGCGGTCAGCAAAAGATACTTTTGGTAACGAAAAAAATCTCTTTTAAAACTTAATAGCATTTTTATTACAAAGTATCAAATTTATTACAAAGTATCAAACTTTATTTATTCTTTTTTAAACAAATCGGCAGTAATCGTAAATTCAATTCCCGCTTTTTTCTCGTCTTTAGAAACCTGGATAACTTCTACTTTAGCAAAATTCTCATACTTATCAAGATTTTGCCGAAAGCTATTCAATCCTTCATATGATAAAGCCACCGCTGAAATTTGGACTTTATCTTTACTAAATTCAAAATCATCTAAAGAGACATCAGTGGGAACGAGGGGCATAATTGCTTCTAAAATCTCATTGGGAGTCGAGTAAGCAGTCAAATTATCAATCGTTTTTAATCTTTCTTGAAGAAATGTAAACTCTTCTTCAAATCCATTCATCGCTTTAACAATTGCCTGTTTTTGGAAAATATCCTCATGCAAATCCGAAATCCGCCGGTCCAAGTAAAATCTTGACAAAAAAGCACAAATGACAATAAATTCGGTAAAAACAATAATCCAGCGGCCGACTGACAAACTCCAAATCAAAAACCGACCGATCGCCTTTCGTTCAAACTCCTCTTTTGGCAAAAGCGAAATTTCGTGTTTTGGAGACATAACCATATTTATGATAAACAAAGTTTGATTGCTTTGCAAATAAACACTCCTTGTCCCTCTTGTCAATTAAGAAAAACAACTAGTATAATTTAAGTTGGCGTGAAATTAAAAAAGATCTGGCAAAATGGAAAAGTTCTCCTTTCCCGAAAACAAACCAATATTTTATCGGCTGCTTTGGTGATAATGGCCACCTATGCTCTCTCGATGATACTTGGTATTTTACGGGAGCGATTATTAGTGACTAAATTTTTTGCTTGTTGCCGGCTCTCACTAGATGCTTACTATGCTGCTTTCAGGCTACCAGACATGATTTTCCAGCTCGTTGCCATTGGGGCTTTATCAGCGGCTTTTATTCCTGTCTTTAGTGACTATCTTGAAAAAAAAGATGAAAACACTTACCATTTTGCTTCCTCAATTATTAATTATTTGGTTATTTTTTTTCTAATTTTGGCGGTCATTATTTTTGTTTTAAGTCAACCTCTTTCTCAAGCAATCACTGGTTCCTTTACGGAAAATCAAGTCAAACTGATGGCCCAAATGACAAGACTAATGCTTTTTGCCCAAGTTCTTTTTCTGATTTCCAACTTTCTTTCCGCCATTATCCAGTCCCACCAAAGATTTTTAATCCCTGCCCTATCTCCAGTTGCTTATAACATCGGTATTATTTCAGCAATTTTATTTTTTACTCCCTGGTGGGGAATTTGGGCCCCGGTTTTCGGCGTCATTCTCGGCGCCTTTCTCCACCTTTTTATCCAAATCCCTTTGGTCTTAAGACTTGGTTTCTCTTATTCTTTTATTTTGGAGCGAAAGACTCCTGGCGTTGGTGAAGTTTTCCGGCTGATGTTACCCCGGACTGTGGCTCTAGCTGTCTATCAGATCGAAGCAACAGTAGCTGTCTTCTTGGCTACCTCGCTTCCCGCTGGTTCGCTAACAATGTTCTATCTGGCTCAAAGATTAATGGACTTGCCGGTTAGGCTCTTTGGAACCCCAATTGGTCAAGCGGCTCTGCCAACTTTATCTTCGCAAAAAGCCAAAGGTAATCTTACTGATTTTCAAAAAACACTTATTTCCTCTTTAAACCAAATTTTATATCTTGCTTTGCCGGCTACTGCCATTATTCTGATTTTGAGGGTACCTTTGGTTAGATTGGCCTACGGGGCGAAATCTTTCCCCTGGCACGCCACAATTTTGACCGCCAAAACCGTGGGGATTTTTTCTTTGGCAATTTTTTCCCAGGCAACAATTCAGCTTTTGGTCCGCAGTTTCTATGCCTTACACGATACCAAAACACCTTTTTTAATTGGCACTTTTTCTGTAGTTTTGAACGTCATCTTAGCGATAATCTTGACTTTTAAATTAGGTTGGGGAATCTTAGGTCTAGCTGCGGCTACCTCCACTGCCAGCCTGGGCCACAGTTTATTACTTTTATTTTTTTTAGTTAGAAGAATCCCGCACCTCTTGGAAAAAAAGTTGCTTGTAGGCTGGTTTAAAATCGCCCTTGCCACTTTTTTCACCGCTGTTTTTTTATGGCTACCAATGAAGCTTCTGGACAGGTTCATCTTAGACACTACCCGGACCATTAATCTTTTGATTTTAACGATAATTGCCAGCCTAATTGGCTTTTCTATCTATCTTCTTTTCTCCGTGATTCTAAAAATTCCTGAAGTCTTTGCTTTTGCTCAACTTATTCGCCGCCTTGGCCACTGGCAGGCGGTTTTGAAAGAATCAGAGGAGATGCTTACCCCAAACTTCGACCGCAAAGAATCAGGCTTAGGGAAATAATGATTATTGTCGAGAAAAGGTAGCCCAAAAGCTTTCGGGGTTCTTAACGAGAACTTCGCGAGGTTTAGCTCCATCGGCTGGGCCAACCGCTCCAACAGCTTGAAGCTGATCTAGGATGCGAGCCGCTCGAGCATAACCAATGGAAAGCCTTCTTTGTAAAAGTGAGGCAGAAGCGCGGTCGTACTGACAGATAATTCTGATTGCCTCTTGAAACAACTCATCTTTCTCTTCTTCGCTGGTTAATACTCCTGGTTTAGCTTTACCTACCGGTATCTCTGTTATCTCTTCAGTATAAGTGGGAGCAATTCCTCTCTTTTTCAAAAAGTTGATTAGTTTTTGGGTTTCTAACTCAGAAACATAAGCGCCCTGGATTCTAGTTGGCTTCGCCTGTTCTGGGGGAATATAAAGCATGTCTCCCCGACCCAAAAGCTTTTCCGCTCCTGGCATGTCAATAATTACCCGTGAGTCAACCAAGGAAGAAACAGCAAAGGAAATCCGACAGGGAATATTGGCTTTAATCAAGCCCGTAAGGACATCAACCGACGGTCTTTGAGTAGAAATGATCAAATGGATACCCGTGGCTCTAGACATTTGGGCAATTCGGCAAATACAATCTTCTACCTCTGCTTGGGCAAAAAGAATGACATCGGCCAGTTCATCAACGATGATAATAATATAAGGAAGAGCCTGAAAGCCAGAAAGCTCATTATAGATATTAATATTTCTGGCACCCACTTGGGCGAAGAGTTTATATCTTCGGTCCATTTCGGCAATAGCCCATTTAAGAGCAGAAACTACTTTTTCTACTTCAACAATTACTGGGTTTAGGAGATGGGGAATACCGTTGTATTGAGTAAGCTCAACTCTTTTGGGGTCAACGAGAATTAATTTGACTTCATTGGGAGTAGCACGAAAAAGAAGAGAAGCAATCCAAGAGTTTAAAAGGACACTTTTGCCCGAACCAGTTTGGCCAGCGATTAAAACATGGGGCATCCGGGCAATATCAGCCACCTTAGGTTTACCAGAAACATCTAAACCCAAACTGACGGCGAGCTTAGATTTGATTTTTTTTATCGCTTCACTTTCAAGAATTTGTTTTAAGGTAACGAACTCCAAAGAACGATTAGGAAGTTCCACACCAACTAAAGATCGGCCAGGAATAGGAGCTTCAATTCTGATCTGTCCGGTAGGAGCAGCTAAAGCTAAGGCTAAATCATTGGAGAGGGCAGTAATTTTGGAAAGTTTGGTTCCCAAAGCGACCTCTAGGGCATATTGAGTCACCGCCGGGCCTAAATTGACTTCAACTACTTGGGCGGAAATACCAAAAGAATCCAGGGTCTTCTCAATTATAGCGGCGTTATTTTTGACATCACCCCGGTCAGCTCTACCACCAAAACTTTCACTCAACAAAGATAGTGGTGGGTATTCCCAAACTCTGGATTGGATTCCAGGCACATTACTAATAACACCGGTTGTTAATTCTTCAGCTAGTTTGGTCACTGGTTTAGGTTCGGATTCAGATTTTGGTTGAAGCTTGGGTCTCTGTTTAAGCCTGAATGGTAATTTTTCTTGAAGAGCGGGAAATTTGGAAGCAAGAATATATCTTTTCCCGACTTTGAAAGTCTTAATAACATTGGCAATAATTTGCTCAAAGGAAGTATTGAAAAAGACAATTAAACCAATTAGAGCGCCTCCACTTAAGATCAGAAAAGCCCCTAAAGGAGTAATCAGAATAGCCACTTCAACAAAAATTTCCTCACCGATCACTCCGCCTTTGGTCAAACCCAAAAAACAAATGAGGAGGAGAAAACCACCGACTAAGACATTGGGTTGAGAGATAGGAGTTTTTAATTTAGAAAGCATCAACCCGGCCGATAAAAGCAAGAAAGGAATAAAAATTGTCCCCACTCCAAAAAAACGACTAAATATTTGGTTGAGTTCGATTAAAAGTTCTCCTTTCTGGGAAAAAGAAAGAATAATCAAAACAGCTAAGGCAATAGTCAAAACGCTTAAAGCGGAATAAACGGTTGATTTCTGGATTCCCAGTTTATAGATTTTGAGATTTTTCCTAATCCAGCCCCGCAGTCCCCTTCGATATCTTGGCATAGTAGAAAAATTATAACAGAAGTTAATAAGCTTGAGCAAATATCCATTGGTAATTTGAAGGTTGACCGCAGTAAATACACCTATCTTTTTCCTTTTTAGCGTCTAAAGGAAGACAACGAGTTGAAGCTTTAGTTTCATGTTTGATTGCTTCTTCACACTTTGGATTTTCGCACCAGAAAGCCCTAATAAAACCTCGTTTGTCTTCCATGATTTTTTTAAATTCATCATAGCTATTTACTTCATGAGTATTCTTCCTTAGGAAATCACTCGATTTTCGTAAAAGATAATCTTGTTGAATTAGCCTTAAGTGTTTTTCAGTCTCTGCTTCCAATCTTTTTAAGAGAACTGGTATCTTTATACCATCGCGACAGGCCATCGTTACTTGACTCGCTTTGATATCTGAGGGTCCGATTTCTAACCTTATTGGTACGCCTTTAAGTTCCCAAAGGTTAAATTTCCAACCCGGAGAATACTCTCTTCGATTGTCAAAGTGGACTCTCATTTTCTTCTTTTTCAGTCTGTTTTCAACTCGTTGGCAATAGTTTGTGATCGATTTCCTTGTTTTTTCGCTCCATATTGGTACAATCACAACTTGTATTGGGGCAATTTTGGGGGGAAAAATTAATCCTTGATCATCGCCATGAGCCATAATTAATCCGCCAATAGAACGAGTACTGAATCCCCAACAGGTTTGCCAAACATACTCCCGTTTGCCGTTTTTATTTTGGAAGGAGATATTAAATGGCTTGCTGAAATTTTGACCTAAGTCATGAGAAGTGCAACCTTGGAGGGCTTTCCCGTCTGGCATAAGCATCTCGTAAGTATAAGTATCTAAGGCGCCAGGGAATTTTTGGCTTGGCGATTTTTTGCCCATAATTCCATCAATGGCCAGAAAATTACGGTATAACTCAGTATACATATCTAATGCCCGTTGGGTTTCTTTTAAAGCTTCTTGATGAGAAGAATGACAAGTGTGGCCCTCTTGCCATAGAAATTCAGTGGTCCGTAGAAAAAGATAAGTTCTTTTTTCCCAGCGGACAATATTACACCATTGATTAATTAACAGTGGTAAATCACGCCAACTTTTAATCCATTTTGAATACATTGTATATATGATTGTTTCTGAGGTTGGTCGAAGAATTAAATTTTCAGCTAATTTTTGTCCACCACCTATAGTAGCCACTACTAATTCTGGTGAAAATCCCTCCACATGCTCTTTTTCTTTCTTGAGGAAGTTTTCAGGGATAAAAAGAGGAAAATAAGCATTTTTTATACCAGCTTGCTTAATCATCTGGTCTAATTTTTTTTGAATATTTTCCCAGATAGCAAATCCATAGGGCCGAATAATCATACAGCCCTTGACCGGCGAGTAATCAGCTAGTTCGGCTTTCAAAACTATATTATTGTACCATTTGGCAAAATTCGTACTTTTCTTAGTGATTTGAGTAACTCTTTTTTCTTCCATAAGGCTGAAAGTAAATACTCGGGACTAATTTTAGCCTATTTGGGAAATTAAGGCAAGAAGATTTCTTCAGCAAATCAGCTGACTACCTTATAAAAGCTACCGCGGGTTTGGCCGATTTTGACGATTAAGCCCTCATCTACGAGCTTCTTTAAGTCATACCTCAAGGTTCTTTCGGGAACGGATAGAAATCTTCTTTTAATAAAATCAAAAGAGACAGTTTGGTGATCTTTGATTAAAAGATAAATTTCCTCTCTTCGAGGAGGAAGAAAAATTCTTGATTCTTTGGTGATTGATAATTCTTTTTTGATTTTTTCTGTTTGCTGATAAAAAGCCTCAAGCATAAAAAGCAGATATCCTTGAATATCTCTAAAGCCACTTTCTAGAAAATAGTAATAATCTTGCCGATGGCTTTCAACATATTCTTCAAAAGGAATACAAAGCCCAAAGTCATAGTTATTGGCTTTAAGGATGGCGGCCAGCAACAATCTACCCACACGGCCATTACCGTCTAAAAAAGGATGAATTTTTTCAAAAACCAGATGAGTGATGATGGCTTTAATTAAGGGAAATTTTTCTTTTTTGGAGTTAGCATAAGTTAGTAGGTTTTCTATTAATCGGGGTACCCTGCTGGCTGGTAGTGATAGATAGACGGCTATTCTTGCCTGATTAAAAATAGCACCAGGTTCTTTTCTGAACTTACCAGGACAGTCAGATAAGTTTTTCATCACGATCCTATGAAGTTTTAAAATTAATTTTTTGGTGATTTTTTTGTTTGGTTTGACATTTCTTTCTAAGAAATTAATCGCCCCTAAAATGTTAAAGATTTCCAGTTTTTTGATAGTTTTAGGGGAAATAGCAAGCTTAGCTAAAGTTAAAGGGTTACCCTCAATTCTGGCGGAAAATAGAGAACTTTTAAGCAAGCTAGAACGATGAATTTCGTTTTTGATCTGGTAGGGGATATCTGATGAAGATAAAAAGAATCGATTGGCATCAATTTTGGCTACTAATTCTAAAATTTCTGGAGTAATTTGATAGGTTGGTGGAATCTTCACAAAACTATTTTACCACATTTTGCCAGATATTGCCGAATCTTGCCGAATCTTGCCGAATAAACTGTCTTCTTTTTGGTATTTTACTTTAAATTTTTTCTTCCTTGCAAAGTGGTTCTGCGGATAGTAAAATTAGAGCCAATGATAAACTTCGAATTTCTCAAAAAATACCAACAACTCCAATACAAAGTCATGTTTGACAAACTTATTGACTGGGGATTTGCAGTGGTAACTTATTGTCAGGAGGACAAGACATCTTTTTGGAATTTTGCCTTAGTAAATGAAATTCCCACAGAAAAACAACTTTCGAAAATTGAGGAGACAATGAAGTCATTGAATCGTCAACCCGAGGTCTATTTTGAGAACAGAAAATATCCTAAACCCGAAGCTTTCTCCTTAGCTTCCTTTACAAGTCAGTAGTTACCGGTAGAATCCATTGACCAGATCAATGGTGGGTAGAGTCGGAGAAATTCAGGTCTTGACAAGTTTCTTAAGAAATAGCATAATATAATTATTATGAAACAAATGATTTTTTCGTTAGATAAGATTATCTCTATCACTGATTTGCGTGAGGATGTTCACTCCTTGAGTGAACGGTTGGCTAAATATCCCTATGCTGTTGTTTTCAAAAACCGCTCCCCTTTTTTTATTGCCGTCAGACCGGAGTGGTTTCAGAAAGAAGTTATCAACGAGGGAAAAATTCAAAAAACTGCTTTGATAAAACGCCAGCAAGCCGCTTCCTACTTTGAAAAAATTGCCGCTAAAGCTGGTGATTGGCAAGCGGCCAAGAAGGTTGCAGAAATGCGTGAAGAAAGAAAACGAAAATGGATAAAGTAGTTTTAGACACCTCGGTAATTGTTAAGTGGTTTTCTCAAGAGAGAGGACACCAGAAAGCTATAGCTATTTTAGACCAATTAGTTGAAGGAAGAACAAAATTAGTCGAACCGGAGTTGATTTTTTACGAATTAATTAACGCCTTTTGGTTTGGAAGAAAATTTACCACCAAAAAAATCAGCCGAATCATTGAGGAATTTACCAATTTGGAACCAGAAATAGTTTTATTGCGGAGCAACAAACTTGGTTTATTGCGGAGCAACAAACTTGGTTTATTTAAACCGAACCTAATTGAGGCTATTCTCGTATTGATTAAAAGATGTCCCATTACCGCCTACGATGCTTCTTTTATTGCTATTGCTGAAGAATACCAAATTCCTTTGGTTACAGCTGACACCCAACATCATAAGAAAACTTTTAGTAAATTTATCGTTTCCCTGAACGAATTTATTTAAACTTCGATAATTACCGGCAGAATCATTGGTCGGCGGCCGGTTTGGGTATTCAATGGCATAATGTTCACTTCTTACTAAGAAGTTTAAAGTAAGTTTTTCGATCAATTCTAGCAGTTTTCAAATTATTCAAGATAATAAATTCAGGAATCTCTTTCCAACGAGGAATAACAAGAGCTCTGGGACAACCTTCTTTGTGATAGATAAGATGGTCTCCTTTCTGGTGGGAATAAACACAACCGGCTTTTTCTAAAACCTTACAGAATTTTCTCCAGTGAATTGGTGTTAGGCGAGGCACACAAATTTCTTTTCTAAATATCTTGGAACCTGTAAAT
>Ga0208047_1000381_pt1 | contig 16674 bp, 14 predicted proteins | sample Kivu_220m_FD_184162 | JGI IMG/M metagenome (GOLD analysis project Ga0208047, IMG submission 184162) | Freshwater microbial communities from Lake Kivu, Western Province, Rwanda to study Microbial Dark Matter (Phase II) - Kivu_220m (SPAdes)... | ecosystem: Environmental > Aquatic > Freshwater >...
ACGAAAAAAAGCGTTGAATCCGGTAGCGACGTTCGGCATAGGCCAGAAAGCGACGGAGAATCGGCTACCTCTTCTTTTTAGCCTTTTTCAGGCGGTCCCAATAAGAGGAGGAAATGTTCTCCAAAAGATCCAGAATCTCCCGGTAACGGCGGACCCAGAGCCGGACGGTCTCCTCCTGATCCTTGGGGACATAGAGCTGCTCGACCTTGCCGTCGGTGCTGCGGGTCAGGACCAGGGTGAGATGCTTCTGGCCGCTCTCGCAGTGACAACCCGGCTTGCCGCAGACTTGCTTGCGGAGGGTCGGGGTGGCGCGGAGAAACTCCTGCCAGGAGATGAGGGGTTTGAGCTTGGAGCGGCTGAGACGTTCAAGAGAAGTCATGCCCGCTGGACGCATCGGAGGCCTCCACTGTTACTAATAATATATAACAGATAGGCGGAAATGTCAAGCGATTTTTTCGAATGCGAAAATGCTCGACACTGCGCTCGGGCCAAAAATAGCCCGCCTTCAGACGAAAATCAATCCCCCTTCTTTTTTACTTGCGGAATCTCTGGCGGGTCCGGACGAGGTCGCCGAGGAGGATCGAATCCTTCGAGCCGAGGGCCTTGACCGTGGCCCAGCGGGGGCCGAGGGCGATGACGATGATGTTCCCCACGGCCTGGGGGGGAACGGCGCCCGCCTTGCGGAAGACCGTCAGCTGCTCGCCGACGGCCAATCCGTCCTCCGCCCCGAGGTTGATGATGGCCCAAAACCCGGCGGCGATCTGGACGAACTCGTTGTCCAGGAAAACGACCCGGCCGGTCGCGGTCCCGCCGTCCTCGAAGGGAATGTCCCAAGGCGTCTGTTCGCCACGGAGCTTTGCCGCCTCCTCGAAGGGGACGAGGCCGTTGCCGACCATGACCGGACCGCAGGCTTTCTCGACCCGGAACAGAGCCCGGCCTCCCTCCAGCCGGACGAAGCGGGCCCGGCCCCGCATGTAAGCGACGATCGCCCGGACATCCCCCTGCCGCCCGAGACGGATCGAGGGGCCGTACTCGACGATGGTCCAGAGGCGGTCGGGGGAAAATTCCCGGTCCCCGGCCGCGGCGTAGAAGAGGTCGAAATCCGTCAAGACCGATTTCTCTTTGTCCCGGGCGGGGGCGGCGATCCGGAAGTCCGCCGGCTCATCGACGAGGAAAAACGAGCAGGTCAGGTCGACTTCGGCGATCAAGGTCTCGACGGGCGCCCTCCGGGGCGCGACCTGCGGCTCATTGGAGGCCGAAACCGCGGTCACGACTCCAAGCGCGGTTCCGAGGGAAACAAGAAGGGCCATCGACCGTTTGGCCTGGGCCATGGTTCTACCTCGATGTGGCGTTCATCCGAATGCCTTCGATTATATGCGCGGCTTTTCCGACTGTCAACGAACCGGCGAAAGGGAAGGTCCGGCTTGACTTTATGGCCCGCTCTTTCTAACATAATTCCGAAAAACCCTCGGCAACAAGGAGAGGAGGATCGCATGGGGAAAAAGGAAATCACCGCCCGCATGGCCAAGGAGGCGGGGATCACCCTTCTTCAGGCTCAGAAAGCGTTCATCGCTTTCATGGAAGGCGTTCGCGTCTCTTTAAAAGACGGGCAGAAAGTCAATCTCGCCGGCTTCGGAAGCTTTGAGCTGAAGGTCCGCAAGGCCCGGAAGGGCCGCAATCCCAAAACGGGCGATCCCATCGAAATCCCGCCCAAGAAGCGGATCAAATTCAATCCGAGCCGGTCGTTCAAGAATTCCCTCTAGAATCCAAGAAAAAAAGGACGGTTTTCATTTTGGCTCCGGCCAAAAAGAGAACCGTCCCCTTTTATGTTAAAATCAATTTCCGGATTATCCATGGACAAAAAAACCGTCGTCGCCTTGCTTTTCGGAGGCCGCTCGGCCGAGCACGACGTCTCCCTGGCCTCGGCCCGGGCCGTCCGCAAGAACCTCGATCCGGCGAGGTTCGAGGTCGTCTCGATCTTCATCAACCGGGAAGGCCGCTGGCGCCGCGTCGCCTCGCCCGACGAGACGGCCTGCGAGCTGGCCGAAGGGGACTTCCACGATTTTCTCCCCTGGGGCCGGGCCGCCGCGGAAGCCTTGCGGGCCGATATCTATTTCCCCGTCCTCCACGGGCCTTTCGGCGAAGACGGGACGATCCAAGGCCTTCTCGACCTGGCCGACGTCCCTTACGTCGGGGCGGGCGTTCTCGGCTCGGCCGTGGGCATGGACAAGGCGGTCATGAAGGAGCTTTTCCGGAGCCGGGATCTTCCAATCGTCGCCCACCGCGTCGTCCGGGAAGAGGAATGGCCGAAGCGGAAAGACGCGACCCTCCGCTCCCTCCGGCGCGATTTCCGCCCGCCGCTCTTCGTCAAGCCGGCCAACCTCGGCTCGAGCGTCGGGATCACGAAAGTCCGGACTTGGGACGCTCTCGACGAGGCCGTGGCCGCGGCCTTCCGCTTCGATCCCAAGGTCATCATCGAGCAGGGCGTCGCCTGCCGGGAGATCGAATGCTCCGTCCTGGGCAACGAGACGCCCGAGGCGTCTCTCCCGGGCGAGGTCATCCCCCACCGCGATTTCTACGACTACGCCGATAAATATCTCGAAGGGCGGACCTCGTTCGGCATCCCGGCCAAGCTCTCGGCCCCCCTCGTCCGGCGGATCCGGCGGCTGGCCGTGGAAGCCTTCCTGGCCTGCGAGGGCAGCGGCCTGGCCCGGGTCGATTTCTTCCTCGAGAGGAAGACGGGCAGGGTCTATGTCAACGAAATCAACACCCTCCCCGGCTTCACGGAGATCAGCATGTATCCCAAGCTCTGGGAAGTGAGCGGCCTCCGCTTCGGGGCCCTTCTCGAACGTCTCCTCGAACTCGGCTTCGAACGCCATCGAGCCCGCCGCCGGGCCGTCGACCGCGGTTCCCGATGAGGATCCTGGGCGTCGACCACGGTGACCGCCACGTCGGACTGGCCTTGAGCGACCTTCTGCGGGTCGCGGCCCGTCCGTTGGGGACCTATGTCCTCCAGGCTCGCGAGGAGGACAACCGGGCGTATTTCCGGGAGCTCGTCCGCGCCCATGAGGTCGGCCGGATCGTCGTCGGCCTCCCCCTCCGGCTGGACGGAACCCCGGGGCGCCGAGCCGAAACGACCCGGGCCTTCGCCGCCTGGCTCGAAGAGGCCGTCGGCCTCGCCGTGGACTTCTGGGACGAACGGCTCACGACCCAGCAGGCCGCGTCGATCATGCGAGAGCAAAAGGTCAAGGCCCAAAACCGGCGCTCCGTCATCAACCAGATCGCCGCCGTCCTCATCCTTCAGAGCTATCTCGACAGCCGCCGCCCCGATGCGCATTCTCCGAAGGGCGATTAAGGCGGCCCTCGTCGCCGCCCAGATGCTGATCCTCTCCGGCGGGGTTTGGCTGTTCCTGGAATCCCGGGCCCCCCGCCCCGCCGCGCGCCCGGAGCCGACGGTCTTCGAGATCGGGCGGGGCCAGAGCGTCCGGGCCGTGGCCGCCGAGCTCCGCGCCCGCGGCCTTGTCCGCAAGGCGAAACCGTTCATCCTCCTCTACCAGCTTTTCTACGCCCCCCGGAGCCTCAAGGCCGGAGAGTACGAAATCCCCGCCGCGGCCGCGCCGCGGGAGATCCTCGAGGTCTTCATCGCCGGGAAGGTCCGCCTCCATCCGTTCACCGTTCCCGAGGGGCTCACCGGCGCGGAGATCGCCGAGGTCTTCGCCGCCGCCGGATTCGGAACGCGGGACGAATATCTGGCCGCCTTCGCCGCGACCGGGTTCATCGCCCTTCTCGACCCCCGGGCCGCCGACCTCGAGGGTTATCTCTTTCCCGAGACCTACCACTTCGCCAAGGGGACCTCGGCCGAGGAGGCCGTCGAGAGGATGACGGACCAATTCAAGTCCGTCTTCAGGCCGTCCTGGCGCCGCCGGGCCGCCGAAATCGGGTTGAACGTCCGGGAAGTCGCGACCCTGGCCTCGCTCATCGAGAAGGAAACCGCCCGCCCGGAGGAAAAGCCCCTCGTCTCGGCCGTGTTCCACAACCGTCTCCGCTTGGGGATGAAGCTCGACTGCGACCCGACGATCATCTATGCCCTCAAGCAACTGGGCCCTTTCGAGGGCCGGCTGAAGACCAAGGACCTCAAGCTCGATTCGCCCTATAATACCTATCTCCACGCCGGCCTGCCGCCGGGCCCGATCTGCAATCCGGGCCGAGGCTCCCTCGAAGCGGCCCTCTATCCGGCCGATGTCGATTTTCTGTTCTTCGTCTCCAAGAACGACGGAACCCACGTCTTCAGCCGGACGATGAAAGAGCACGCCGCCGCCGTCCTCGAATACCAGCGCTGAACGGCCGAAACGTGAGGAGGGTTTGCCGTTACGCGGGCGCTCTTCGATGTGGCCGGCGTGTCATGCGGCGGCATGGCCGTCCTCGTGACCCCGTAGCGGAGGGGGGGCCCCCTGGCTTTGCCGAGGGGGGGAACCGACGGGACTGGTTCCCCGGGGCCGGGGTTAGAGGATGGGCATGTCGCCGCGACACGCCCTGACAATGAAGATGCGGAATGTAACTGATCGACAGTCTGCCATGGGCGAATTTGCGCGGGGAGGCGAATTCTGCTATAGTCTCTCTTTCGATTTGAGGCCGGACGAACAAAAAATCCCTCAATGAACCGCCGAGTAAAGGAAGTTTACAGCCGCGGGGAGTCCGTTTCCCGGCCAAAGGATGGACCGCGGCGATTTCAGTTTGGCACGAACATTGCTATCAAAAAGCGATGAAGAATATGCTCTCGAGAGGAGGACTCATCCGATGAAAAGAACGCTCGCCCTCATGGTCATCGCCGCCTTCGCCGCCGGACTCGGCGCCGCCGCGGCCGACGTTCCCCAGAAACAAGAGAAGCAACAGGCCCAGGCCAAGGTCTACATTCCCAAGGAAGTCAAGGAACCGATGATGGCCGGGATGGCCGCCCGCCAAGCCCGCCTCGATATTCCGTTCACCGTCTTCAAGTTCCTCTACCTGCCCGCCCAGCAGGCCCAGCAGGCCATTCTCATCCTGAAGGCCAAGAACGGCGACCTCGGCTACGCCGCCGCCGTCGCTCCCCAGATCGCCGACGCGCCCGTCGCCGCCCAGCCGAAAATGCAGGCCCGGCTCAACCTCTTCCTCCAATTCCATAAGGTCGAAAACGGCCAGCCGACCCAGCTCGTCAAGGAAGTCTTCATCCCGGCCATGCTCGAAGCCGATCAAGCCGGCTACGACGCCGAGACCGAGGCCTGGTACAGCGTCGGATATCCCCTCATGCCGGGCAGTTATCTCGCCTCACTGGCCTTCGCCTCCCAGGACCTCAAGAAAATCGGCATCCAGTACTACGAATTCACCCTGCCCGACGCGAAGTCCTTCACCCAGGCCCTCGACACGACGCCCGTTTTCTTCATCAACGAATACAAGCAGGAAGCCCAGGCCGAAATGCAGCCCGTCCTCCACAAGGGGCTCTTCGCCTATTCCGTCATCCGGATTACGCCCAACATCGACCACGTCTTCAAGGTCGGCGACCCCCTGGATACCTTCTTCTTCATCTACGGCGTCCAGCCCAAGGACGGCGGCAAGTACGACATTGGGATCGATTTCGAAGTCAACGAGGTCACGGCCGAGGGCGAGAAGCTGGCCATCAAGTTCGCCCCGGGCACCTTCGACAATCCGCTCGTCAGCCTCCCCCTCCAGCTCAAGCAGACCCTCCTCATCAAGAAGGGCGAGGAGGAGCGGACCGAGACGCGCGACCTTCAGCCGGGCGAATACGTCTTCCTCATCAAAATCGAGGACAAGGTTTCCGGCCTGAAGGGGGAGAAAAAAGTCCCCTTCAAGGTCGTTTGACCCGGACGGTCATTTCACCTTTCGCGACGGCTGATTTATAGGCCGGGATTCCTTTCCGGCCTCAGAACGGCCCCCGCCCGGGGCCGTTGCCCCTTCGAGGCCTGCCGCCTCAGGCCTTGACCTCGAAGATTTTCCGGACCCGGCCGTTGTCCTGCCGGCCATTGACGATGGCGTCGATGAAGACCCGCCCGGGAGCGAGCTCGCGGGGAAAAGCGAAGAAGATCTCCTTTTTCTTCTCGAGGTCCTCGGCCGCGGCGGTGAACGCCCGCTTCTCGACGAACTTGTCCTTGGCCTCCCCTTCCCGGTAGAGGTAAAACGTGAATTCGAACTCCACCGAGAGAAGGCCGCCCTCCTCTTTGAGGCTGAGATTCTTCGTCGGCACGGCGACGACGATTTCCCGCCGCTCCCGGTCGAAACGGAGGTCGAAATCGACGAAATTGAGCTTGGCCCCCGAGCGTTGGACTCCGGACCCGAGCTTGGCCCGGTCGATGGCCTCGAAGAGGTTGCCGTCGATCTCGTTGATCGTGTACTCGCCGATCCCGCGGGCGTCGACGAATTCGACCGCCAAGATGTAGGTGTAGTAGCTCCACCACAGGACCGACGTCGTCCCGCCCTCGATCATCGGGAAGGACTGGACCCGATCGGGGGGCCCGAGGTAGAGGTAGATCCGGCCCCGGTCGGTGTTGATCCCCCGCCGTCCTTCCCGGAAGTGGGTGTTGCAGTAGTCGATCCGGCGGTCGAACTCGTCCTTGAACTCGTTTTCCTCGGTTTCCGGATCGGGGTCGCGCTTCTCCCAGAAATCGGCGATGAACTCGCGCCGCGCGGCCGCGTCGGGGAGATGGCGGAAGATCGTCTGCTCGGCGTTGGTCATGACGAGGCTGGCCGTCTCGAAGAAGGCCTTGCTCTCCGGGTCGAGGGGCTCGAGGCGGGGGCCGCCGCACGCGGCGGCGAGGAAGGCCGCGGCGGCGAGCGCCGCCTGGACGGCGGGACGGTGAGGACGGAGGCGGACCGTCATCGGGAAGCTACTTCTTCTTGAGAAGGTCGACGAGGTTGCGGACCTGGGCGGCCTGCTCCGAGGTCGAGTCGATCTTCAGGTAGGCTTCGAAGGCGGCCACGGCCTCGGCGTTCCTCTGGAGGTTGACATAGGCCAGGCCGAGGCGGTAGAGGGCGTCGAGGTTGTCGCCCTGGAGGTCGACGGCGGCCTTGAAGTACTTGGCTGCCTCCTCGACCTTCGCCAGATTGAAGTAGTTCGTCCCGATGTTGTAGAGGACGGTCGAATCCTTGATCTTGTCGATCTGGATCTTGTTGTACCACTCGAGGGCCTTGTCGTTCTGGTTTCGGTTGGCGTAGGTGTTGCCGATGAGGACCGTGGCGTCGGCGTCGTTCGGATTCTTCTCCAGAATTTTGAGATAAGCCGCCTCGGCCTTGTCGTATTGTTCGAGAGCGAAATAGCAGTTTCCGAGGTTCTTGTTGAGGATGTAGGCCTCCGGATACTTGTCGACCATGGCCTGGAAGGCGGCCAGGGCGCCGGCGTAATCATTGGCGTCAAATAGGGCGTTGGCCGCGTTCAATTCCTTCTTGAGGTCCTCGGTCAGGAAGAGGCCTTCGACCTTCTTGAGGTTGATTTTGACTTCAGGGTTCTTCTCGACCTCGCTGAGGCTGAGCGAGATTTTACGGGGCTCGTAGCCGACCTTCTCGAAGTCGACGTTCCAGTTCCCTTTCCGGAGCCAGGCCGCGGTCCATTTCCCGTCCTTGTCGGTCGCGACCGAGAATCCGCCTCCGGCTTCGGGAAGGAAGAAGGTCACCTTGACCCCGGGAATCGGGTTGCCGTTCTGGTCGAGAACGACGCCCAAAACTCTCGCCTTGCCCTTGTAATCTTGGCCGGCCAATCCGGCCGCGACGAGCATCAGACAACAGAGGGCGGTCAGCGCTTTCTTCATCGTCAGCCTCCTCACCCCAAAATGAGCATTTTTCGTGCCAACCACATCCGCTAAGGCCGGGCCGCTTTTCCTGGCCAAACGGCCTTCCCCCGGCTCCTGCCGGGCGCCGGAAAATACGCTCGAAGGCGGAAGAGTAAATAATTTTAACACCGGCCCGGCGAAAAAAAAAGGCCCCTCCCGCCGCGGGGATTGCAATGGCGGCCGCGATTATCTAAACTGGCCCCTTCATGAAATTCGTCGCCGACCTCCATCTCCACTCCCGCTTTTCCCGGGCGACGTCGCGGGACATGACCCTCGACGTCCTGGCCTGGTGGGCCAAGGCCAAGGGCATCCAACTCCTGGCCACGGCCGATTTCACCCACCCCGAGTGGTTCTTCCTGACCAAGGAAAAGCTCGAGCCGGAGAGCAACGGCTTCTTCCGTCTCCGCAACCCGCAGCCCCCGCCCGACCCGGACCTCCGGACGATCCCCTTCCGCCGGGAGGACGTCCATTTCATCCTCTCCTCAGAGCTGAGCTTCATCTACTCGAAGAAGGGCAAGGTCCGGAAAATCCATCTCCTCCTCCTCGTCCCCGACTTTGAATCGGTCGAAAAGATCAATCATCGCCTCGTCGGGATCGGCAACCTCCGCTCCGACGGCCGGCCGATCCTCGGCCTGGACGCGAGGCTTTTCGTCCGGATGATCGCCGACCTCTGCCCCCGGGCGGTCGTCATCCCCTCCCACATCTGGACGCCGTGGTTTTCGCTTTTCGGGGCCAACTCGGGCTTCGACGCCATCGAAGAGTGCTTCGAGGAGATGACCCCGTTCATCTTCGCCCTCGAGACCGGCCTCTCCTCGGACCCGCCGATGAACGGCCGGCTCTCGGCCCTGGACAAATACGCCCTCGTCTCCAACTCCGATGCCCACTCGCCCTCCCGGATCGGACGAGAGGCCAACGTCTTCGAGGCCGACTTCAGCTTCAGGGGCCTCGTCGAGGCGATCCGGAGCCGCGATCCAGAACGGTTTCTCCACACCGTGGAGTTCTTCCCCGAAGAGGGCAAGTACCACTTCGACGGCCACCGGAAGTGCAACGTCCTCCTGTCCCCCAAGGAATCCATCGCCCGGGGCGACCTCTGCCCCGTCTGCGGCAAGAAGCTGACGATCGGGGTCATGCACCGGATCGAGGAGCTGGCCGACCGCGACGAGCCGCCGGCCGGCCTCCGCGTCCCCCATAAGAACCTCATTCCCCTGAACGAAATCATCGGCCAGGCCTGCGCCAGGTCAGCCGACTGCCAAAGCGTCTGGGACCTCTATTTCCGTTTCCTCCGGGAATTCGGCTCCGAATACCGGATCCTGACCGAGGTCCCGACCTCCGAGCTGGCCCGCCTCCAGCCTGAAACCATCGCCCGGGGCGTCGAACGGATGCGGAAAGGGCTGGTCAAGATCGTCCCCGGACACGACGGCGAGTACGGCCTTATCCGCCTCTTCGAGGAGGAGGACGGCGGCTCCGCGGCCGGCCAGATGTCCCTCTTCTGAAACGTTCGACGCCGCGCTCTCAGCCTCCCTTGCCCCCGGCCCGCGTCTTGCCTCTGGTTCGAGGGAAAGAAACGCCTCCACTCCGACTCTCCAAGACGCCGACGAGTTTCGGGGCCCCCCCTACGAAAGGGGGGGTAGGGGGGGTCAGTATCATTGGTAAAAAAGTCTTGGAGGCGTCTTGGTATGACTTCCGCTTGCGCGCTTCCCGATTTTCTTCGGCGGTCCGCAACTGCGGACACAAGCCTCATCGCAACAACATGATCCCAGCCCTCATCTCCCTCTCATCGTCTTCCCCTCGAACCGGGCTCACTCGCTCACCGCGGGGCCGAATCTTCGGGTGATCTCACCATCCCGCGTCGGGTTCAAGGCGGCTTCCGCCGCCGAGACTAAAAAAGGAATGGCTGAAGAAGCTCCGAGGGAGCGGCAAATCCTCATCCCGTTCCGGCCGCTCCCGGACGCAGGGAGGCTTCCTGTAACCAATTAGAGTTTTTCGGCGTTAACAATGATCGGACCGTTTATGGAGTTTGAAAGGGCCGTCCGGCCGGAGAGAAAGGGCGCATGTGCTATAATGTCGGGGTGAAAAAGCACGGTCTTTCCTTCGTCATCGGCGTCCTCCTCGTCTGCGGACTGACGGCCGCGGTCGCCGGCCAGGCGCGCAAAAAATCGGTCAAGGACCTTCCCCCCCAGCATCGGAAATGGCTCGAGGAGGACGTCGTCTACATCATCACCGGCAAGGAAAAGGCCGTCTTCCTCCAGCTTGACAGCGACCGGGAGCGCGAGATCTTCATCGAGGCCTTCTGGCGGCAGCGCGACCCGACGCCCGACACGCCGAAGAACGAATTCAAGGAAGAGCACTACCGGCGCATCTCCTACGCCAACCAATGGTTCGGCCGCGACACCCCCGGCCCCGGCTGGCGGACCGCCATGGGGCGGATGTACATCATCCTCGGCCAGCCCAAGTCCGAGGAAAAGCACGAGAACGAGCCCGAGATCTATCCGATGATCATCTGGTTCTATGACGGCATGTCCGAATACGGTCTGCCGGGGGCGTTCTCCATCATCTTTTTCAAGAAGGCCGGGGGACACGAATACGTCCTCTACTCCCCCATCGAGGACGGCCCCCAGAACCTCCTCGTCCATTACAAAGGCGACATGGCGGCCTACGAGGACGCCGTCGCGCAGCTGATGGATATTTCCCCGACGATCGCCGAGCTCTCCCTGTCGCTCATCCCCGGCGAGGCCCGCTTCCAGGCCAAGCCGTCCCTGGCCTCCCAGGTCCTCCTCTCGACCCAGATTCCCGCGGCGCCGCGGGAAAAGATCAAGGACGACTACGCCGAAAAGCTCCTCCGCTACAAGGACATCGTCGAGGTCGACTATACGGCAAACTACTTCTCCAGCGAGGCCCTCGTCCGGATCTATCAGGACGCGTCCGGAACTTCGTTCATCCACTACCTCCTCGAGCTCGAGCCCCGACGGCTGACCGTCGAAGCCGAGGAAGGAGGCCGGTATCGGGGCGACTTCGAGCTCATCGGCAAGATCGCCGACCGGAAGGGCGTGCCCGTCTACCAGTTCGAGCGCCGGCTCCCGATCGAGATGAACGACGCGCAGCTCCAGTCCGTCCGGACCAAGCCGTTCAGCTTCCAGGACCTCTGCCCCGTCCTTCCCGGGTCGTACACCTTCAACATTCTCCTCAAGAACCGGCTGTCGCGGGAGTTCACCTCCATCGAGGCCGACCTCCTCGTTCCCGAGACCGGGGCCTTCGCCATGAGCGCTCCCGTCCTGGCCAACAGGGTCGATCGCAATTCCCGCTACAGGGGGCAAACGAAGTCCTTCCTCCTCGGCGGAATCCAGCTCGTTCCTTCGCCCCGGAACGACTTCCTGACCGGCGAGACGGTCTATCTCTACTACCAGCTCCATAACATCCCCGCTGAGGTGAAAGCCGGCGGTTCCGTGGAATACGCGATCATCCGCGAATCCGAGCGCGTCGCGGAGGCGAAGACCGTCAAGGTCCTGAGCCTCGTCCGGACCCTGGCCGAATACCCGGACCCGAGGAACATCCTCGAGGAATTCCCGCTGGCCGGTTTCGCCCCCGCCCACTACGTTCTCCGGATCGCCGTTCTCGACTCCGGGCGGAAAGAGCGGTTGGCCGCCGAAGCAAGATTTCTCGTCACTCCCCTGCCGAGCCTCCTCCGGCCCTGGGTCCTCTCCCTCCCCCTCCCTCCGCCCGGCGACCCGTCCTATGCCCGCATCCTCGGCGTCCAGCACCTGGCCATGAAGAACTTCGCGGAGGCCCGCCGGCTTCTCGAATCCGCCTACCGGCGGAATCCGTCCGACGCCGCCTACGCCCTGGATTTCTGCCGGGCCCTCCTCGAGGCCGGCGACTATGCCGCCGTCCAAGCCGCGGCCGCGCCTTTCCTGGCGGACGACCGGAAATGGGACTTTCTCCAGATCTCCGGCGAAGCCGCCCAAGCCCTGGGCGATTACGAGACGGCCATCCTCCGCTTCAAGGAATACCTCGCCCATTTCGGGGCGGCGATCGCCGTCTTGAACCGGATCGGCGACTGCTACTTCAAGCTCGACAACACGGCCGAAGCCCTGGTCGCCTGGGAAAGGTCGCTCCAGCTCGACCCCAACCAGCCCGGAATCCGGGACAAGGTCAAGGCCCTGAAAAAATAAGCGGCCTGGGGAAAACCATGAAATCCGCCCGCACCCCCCTTCTTCTCCTGGGGATGGCCGTGAGTGTGTGCCTGGCCGGCTGCGCGACGGCCCATCTCCAGAAGCAGCTCGACCCCGAAAGCCGGGAATTTCTCTCCAAGGTCCGCTACATCATCACCAAGGACGAGCGAGCGGCCTTCGTCAGGCTCCCGGCCGAAGAGCGAAAACCTTTCATCGAGGAGTTCTGGAAAAAGCGCGACCCCGACCCCGAAACCGAGGAAAACGAATACCAAACGGCTTATTTCCAGAGGATCGAGGAGGCCAACCGGATCTTCAACGAAGGGGGCGGGAGCGAGCCCGGCTGGCTTCAGGACCGGGGCCGGATTTACATCCTCATCGGCCCGCCCGACTATCGGGAGACCTATCCCCGGGGAGTGACGTTCTACGGCGTCCCGACCGAAATCTGGTATTACGGCTGGTTTCCGATCCTCTTCGTCGACCCCAACTGGAACGGCAATTACAAGCTCGAGCCCTCGAGCGGCGCCCAGCTGGCGGCGATCATGTCGACCCAAATGCGCCTCAAGCCCTGGGTGGCTCCCGAAAAGGGGGCCCTCGACGTCGATTTCAGGGCCGAGGGCCGGGGCGAAGGCGCCGTCGCCATTCTCGCCATCCCCTACCGCAAAATCTGGTTCGCCTCGGAAGGGGAGACGCTCCGGACGACTATCCAGGCCTTATTCACCGTGACCGACCTCGACGGGAAAAAAGCGGGCGAATTCCGGAAGGACCTCCCCCTCGAGCTCAGCGAGGCTCGGCTCGAAGAGGTCATCCGGACGGACTTCACGGTCGAGATTCCCCTTGACCTCAAATCCGGGGCCTACTGGGTGGCCCTGACCCTGACCAACGGGGCCGACGATTCCCGCGTTCACAAGAAAGTCAAGCTCTCGTTTTGAGGCGGGCTCCGAACGGCGTAAACGTAAAATTCCTTGCCAAGCGCCGTTGAAGTGATAGAATAGGAAGGGACTTTTCCCTTCAATAAGCCGTGATTTTCAAATGACGTTTGGCACGGAAATTGCTCGTTTGATCAGTGGAGGCCGAAAATGACGAAATCCGCAGTCCGCCGCTTGACCATCTTCATCCTTATATCGGGCCTCGCCGCCGGACTCGCCCTGGCCCAGGCCGGCCGCGGCGTCGGCCGGCTCGGCGGAGTCGTCCTCGATTTGGAGGGCAAGCCCATCGAAGGGGCCAAAGTCCAGATCGTCTTCTCCCAGAACGAAAACCTCAAGTTCGAAGCGTCGACCAACAAAAAGGGCGAATGGTCGTTCCTCGGCCTCGGCACGGGGAACTGGCACCTGACGGCCTTCCTTTCGGGATACGACCCCGTTACCCAAACCCTCTACGTCAGCCAGCTTCAGGTCAACCCCAAGGTGACGGTCAAGATGAAAAAGGCCGAGCGGCCGGGCGGCGGGATCATCCAGGACGAGGCCTCGTTCGTCTTTCTCGAAAAGGGCAACCAGCTCTTCCGCGAGGGCAACTTCGACGAAGCCATCGTCCAGTACCAGCTTTTCCTGGAGAAGAATCCGCAGGCTTATCAGGTTCAAATCAGCATCGCCGACTGCTACCGGGAGAAGGCCGAGTTCGACAAGGCCATGGAGATGTACAACAAGATCCTCGAGCTCGCCAAGGCCGACGCGGTCCTCGGCAAGGAAATCGCGGCCAAGGCCCAGGCCGGAATCGGCAACATCTACGTCAAGCAGAACAAGCTCAACGAGGCCCAGGAATTCTTCAAGAAGTCCATCGAGAGCTCGCCCAAGGACGAGGTCCTGGCCTACAACGTCGGCGAAATTTATTTCTCCAACCAGCAGCTCGACGAGGCCCTGAAGTACTTCGACCTCGCCCGGGAGATCAAGCCCGAATGGCCCGACCCCTACCTCAAGCTCGGCTACGTTTACCTCAACAAGGCGGACAACGGCAACGCCATCGTCCGGTTCGAGAAGTTCCTGACTCTCGAGCCCGAGGGAGAACGGGCCGCCCTGGTCAAGAACATCCTCAACGCCATCAAACGGTGAAGATCTTCGTCAACGCGCCCTAAGGGCCATAGCCAATAGAAAGGAACGGACGCCGCCGTCATGGCGAAAAAGAAAAGGTCGAGGCATAGGAAACCGGCGCCGCAGGCGGCCGGGCGGGGGCCGGTCCAGGCCCAGGCCGCCGCGCCAAGGAAGGGGGCGAACGGGCCGCTATCCGGCAAAGCGGGATTCCGGCGGGCTCGGCTTATGGCCGCCGCGGCCGCGGTCTTCATGGCGGGAGGGGCCGTTCTCTATTTCGCCGTCCTCAAGCCGAGGCCCGTCCTCGTCCAGCGGGACGAGGGCCTCAACGTCCTCCTCATCACCCTCGACACGACCCGGGCCGACCGTCTCGGCTGCTACGGCTACGCGAAGGCCAAGACCCCCAACCTCGACGCCTTGGCCCGCAACGGCGTCCGTTTCGCCAACGCCTATACGCCCGTTCCCTTGACCCTGCCGGCCCACGCCTCCATCCTGACCGGACTGACCCCCTTGGCCCACGGCGTCCGCAACAACGGCAGCTATTTCCTCTCCTACGACAAAACGACCCTGGCCGAGATCCTGCGCGACAAGGGAGCGACGACGGGAGCGTTCGTCGCCTCGTTCAGCGTCGACTCGCGCTTCGGCCTCGACCAGGGATTCGACGTCTACGACGACCACTTCCAGGAGGGGTCGCCGTTCAAGGCCCTCAACGCCGAACGGAAGGCGGAGCAGGTCCTGGAGGCGTTCTCGAACTGGATGAGCCGGATCGGCGGCGAGCGCTTTTTCGCCTGGGTCCATTTCTTCGATCCCCATCTTCCCTACAGCCCGCCGTCGCCTTATCGGGAGAATTTCGCCGACGACCTCTATGACGGCGAAGTCGCTTACATGGACTTCATCCTCGGCGAGGTCCTGCGCAAGATCCGGGAGAGGGGAATCCTCAGCCGGACGCTCGTCGTCGTCGCCGGGGACCACGGCGAGGCCTTCGGGGAGAAGGGCGAGGCCGGGCACGGCGTTTTCCTCTATGACATGGCCGTCCGCGTTCCCCTCATCTTCTACGCCGAAGGCCATCTCCCCTACGACCGGGTCGTCGAGGCCAGGGTTCGGCTGATCGACATCCTGCCGACCGTCCTCGACCTCCTGGGAATGGCCGCCCCGGAAGGCGTCCAAGGCCAGAGCCTCATCCCCCACATCCAGAAGCGCTCGCCCAAGGACCTGGACACCTACATCGAGACCTTCTATCCCCGGGAGAATTTCGGGTGGGCGGCGCTCACGGGCATCATCTCGGGACGGCGGAAGTACATCCAGGCGCCCAAGGCCGAGCTCTATGACCTCGAGGACGACCCCCGGGAGGAGAAGAACCTCGCCGCCGGGGAAGCCAGGACGGCCGCCGGCCTCAAGAGCCTCCTGGCGACGGTCGTTCAGGCGTCGGGGACGACGGGCGTCGGGGAGAGCGCGCCGAAGGAACTGACGGCCGACGAACGGGCCCGGCTCCGGTCGCTGGGCTATGTCGACTATTCCGAGCCGGGAGTGCGGACCGACGCCGACCCCAAAGACAAGCTTGAAGAGCTCAAGATGGTCCAGGACGCGGAGAAGGCCGAATTCGAGGGGCGGTTTGACGAGGCGGCAGAGCTCCACGAGAAAATGCTGGCCATCCGGCCGAGGGCGGCTTCGAGCTACGTCAACCTGGCCTTGGCCAGGGCCCGGCAGAAGGACTTCGACGGGGCCGTGGCAACGCTGAAGCAGGGGCTGGAAAGGCTTCCGGGAAACGAGCTTCTCATGACCCGGCTGGGCTACACCTTTCTCGTCATGAACCGGTGGAACGAGGCCATGGAGACAATGGCCGAGATCCTCAAGACGAATCCGCGGTCGATCGACGCCCTGACGGCCTTGGCCGTCATCCTCGACGGGACGGGAAAAAAGGCCGAGGCGCGCGAATACTTCGAATCCGCCCTGTCGGTCGAGCCGGAGAACAAATTCCTCCGGGTCGCCTACGCCGGGAACCTCGCCTCGACCGGCTTTCTCGCCGAGGCCATCGCCATTTACGAAAAACTCGTCATCGATTTCCCGCGCGACACCGGTCTCTACCGGGCCTTGGGGATCGCCTACGGCATCGGCGGGAATTTCGACGAGGCCATCAAGAACTTCAAGCAGATCACCTACATCGCCCCCACGCCGGACGCCTACTACAACCTGGCGATTTCCTACCGGCAGAAAGGCGATATCGCCGAGGCCGTGGCCAACTTCGAGCGCTACCTCGAGGATCCCAAGGGCGAGCCCGAGGCGAAGGTCCAGAACGCCCGGAGCGAGCTCCAGCGGCTGAAATCTCTTCAGAAATAATCAAAAAAAAGGGCCGGCCCGAAGGCCGGCCCTTGTTCGCTTTCTGCGCGAGTGACTCTGCTTCTGCGTGAACTCCTGTTTAGAACGAGAAGCGGGCGCCCATCCGCCAGGACCAAGCGCCGTATCGGCTCGTCCACAGCCCGAAGCGCGGGTCGGTCTTGTCGACGCTGATCTTGGTGTCGACGAGCGTCTTCCAGTCGACGTAGTTCGTCTTCTGGGCCAGCAGCTCGTCGTCCGTCAGGCGGAGCATCGTGTAGTTGTACCGCTGGTAGTAGGCCTGGATCGTCTTCGAGTTGGTGACGTTGAACAGGGTCGCGTTGAGGTTGACCG
>Ga0208047_1000382_pt1 | contig 16674 bp, 14 predicted proteins | sample Kivu_220m_FD_184162 | JGI IMG/M metagenome (GOLD analysis project Ga0208047, IMG submission 184162) | Freshwater microbial communities from Lake Kivu, Western Province, Rwanda to study Microbial Dark Matter (Phase II) - Kivu_220m (SPAdes)... | ecosystem: Environmental > Aquatic > Freshwater >...
GATAGATACTCACCAGATGATATAATTTCAACTCGACCTTCACACAATTAGGGATCAGTGAATATGAAAAAGCGTTTTAATCGGGCATCCACAGAACATGACATAACGGAACAGGACCTTAAGCCGTGGCATAACCTAACTTCTTCTGATGTGATTGCCTATCTGGATTCAAATCCAAACGGGTTAAGCCAGGAAGAGGCGAAAATAAGGCTGGATAAATATGGATCCAACGAACTGGCAGATGAAGGTAAGAGATCACCCTGGTTGTTACTTATCGAACAGTTCAAGAACATACTGATTGCAATTCTACTGATCGCTGTAATCATCTCTGCTTTTCTTGGCGAAATCAATGATGCCATCGTAATTTTCATTATTATTTTGTTCGCAGCAGGCCTTGGATTTATTCAGGAATACCGGGCCGAGCGTGCCATTCAAGCATTAAAAAAAATGGCAGCCCCTCTGGCGTCCGTCTTGCGTAATGGCGAGGAAATTGATGTACCATCCGCAGAAATAGTTCCCGGAGATATTATTTTTATACGAACGGGAGATAGAGTACCTGCTGATGCGCGCATACTCGAGTCACAAAATTTGAGAACGGATGAGGCTGCATTGACCGGAGAGTCTGTAGCTGTTGATAAATCCGAAGCTGCCATTCCGGGGGATGTTCAGATAGGGGATAGGCTGAATATGGCTTTAATGGGCACTGTGGCGGTCTATGGCCGGGGTAAAGCAGTGGTGGTGGGCACGGGGAAAAATACTGTATTTGGCAGTATCGCCACTATGTTAAGGGAAGTTAAGGCAGAAAAAACTCCACTCCAGGTTAATTTGGATAGGATGGGGAAATGGATTGCTATTGGAGCACTTACGCTGTGTTTTGTGCTCGCTGTAATGGGAATTTTCAGAGGCCACGAGCCATTGGAGATGTTAATTTGGGGTGTGAGCCTAGCAGTTGCCGCAGTTCCGGAGGCGCTGCCTGCCGTTGTAACAATTTCGCTTGCTATTGGCGTTAACCGGATGGTCAAAAAGCATGCACTGATACGGAAATTACCCGCTGTTGAAACTCTGGGATGTACGACGATTATATGCTCGGATAAAACTGGCACAATGACTCAGGATGAAATGACTCTGAAAAAGATTTATATCAATGGAAGAGTCATTGATATCACAGGAGTTGGCTATGAACCTGAAGGCAGCTTTTACCATGATAAAAAACGTATAGACCATACAAAAGATGCGGAGCTATTTAAATTCTTCCAATCTACCAACCTGTGTACGGACACAAAACTGTATAAAGATGAAGATATATGGAAAATAAAGGGAGACCCTACGGAAGGAGCTTTCATTGTTGCCGCAAGAAAGGCAGGTCTGGAAACTGACCGGATTTGCAGCGTCAACCCCCGAATTACCGAGATACCTTTCACTTCTGAAACCAAAAGGATGGTTACTATATATAAAGAACCTGAGGGAATCGTGGCTTATTCCAATGGAGCGGCCGAAATCATATTGAATTCGTGCGATTTCATCTATAGAGATGGTCGCGAGGAACAACTGGATAGTGATGAAAAGTCAAAGATAACCGAGGTTATTCACAAAATGGCCGGTGAAGCATTGCGTGTGCTGGCGGCTGCGTACAAACGTCTGCCTGATGATTTTAAGTCAGATGGCTCTCTTGATGATGGCATGGTGCTGGTTGGCCTCGGGGGCATGATAGATCCGCCGAGACCGGAAGTAAAACATTCTATTCAGACGTGCCATCAAGCAGGAATTAAAACGGTGATGATAACAGGTGATCACAAGCTGACTGCTGTTGCCATTGCCCAAGAACTGGGCATACTGAAGCATGGTCTGGCTTTAACAGGGAATGAGATCGATAAAATCAGTTCCGCAGAATTTGAAGACATGGTGGAGCGAATTGAAGTATACGCACGTGTCTCTCCCGAACATAAGTTACGTGTGGTTGAAGCTTTAGCAAGGCATGGTCATGTTGTTGCCATGACAGGAGACGGCATTAACGATGCCCCGGCTTTAAAGAAAGCTGATATCGGCATTGCAATGGGAATCAAAGGTACAGATGTCACCAAGGAAGCTGCCGAAATGATACTAACTGACGATAATTTTGCCTCCATTGTAGCTGCCGTGGAAGAGGGAAGAGCCATATTTGGAAACATCAAAAAATACCTGGTTTATTTGCTCTCCTGTAATATCGGTGAAATATTGCTCATGGCAGCTGTAATTCTGGCCGGACCATTATTCGGAATTGGAGCCGGAATTATACCTTTAGTGGCAATTCAAATCCTGTATGTGAATCTGGCTACCGATGGACTTCCTGCACTGGCTCTAGCCGTTGATCCTCGTTCAAAAGGAATAATGAAAGAAAAACCACGTCCCAGGCAGGAGACGATTTTCACGAGGCCTGTAATAAGCTACATGTTGCTTATAGGCATCTGGACTTGTATTGCGCCTCTAGTGGTTTTCGTTTGGGCATTGAATTGCGGCAAAAGTCTGATTGAAGCGCAGTGTCTGTGCTTTGTGACACTGATCGTTATACAATTTTTCAATGCCTTCAATTGTCGTTCTCTGGATAAATCATTATTCAACCTGGGTGTCCGGCAGAATAAATGGTTGATTACAGCCGTTTTCTGGGAGTTGTGTTTATTATTGTTAGTAGTTTATTGGCCTGTTCTTCAAAGTTCATTTCATACTTATGCGCTGGATTGGATCGATTGGGCTATAGCCGTGGTTAGCGCTTCGAGCGTTTTTCTGATAGCTGAACTATATAAACTAATCTACAGGAAGAACAAACTTAGATAGATATAATAATAGATAAATGTGAGGTGGAACAGATGTATAAAAAGATACTTGTGCCGTTAGACGGATCGTCCCTGGCGGAATGTGTTATTCCTCATATCAAAATTATTGCAAAAGCGGCAAATTCCAAAGTAGAACTTATCAGTATAGCTGAGCCGATAGAGATACCTACCCGCGGTAAAATTGCCCTCAGCGACGATGATTTAAAACAGATTAACTCGGATGCTCAAAAATACTTGCATAATTATCTAACCAGCATAAAGAATAACCTGAAGCGTTCAGGTATCGTAGCTAGCGCCATTGTATTAACCGGGAAACCTGCAGAAAGCCTGGTTAATTATATAGAAAATAACGATATTGATCTCATTATTATGGCGACTCATGGGCGTTCTGGAATTACCAAGTGGTTCTGGGGAAGTATTGCGGAGAAGGTATTGCGAGCTGTGAATGTACCGGTGCTCCTGATAAAAACATCATCCTCAGATGCCGACTGAGATAATCTGACAACTTATTTAGTGAAAGTATTGATTGCGTGATAGTGGTCTTATTGGTATGTCTCAGTTATTAATGACACAGATACCCAGTGAACCCGTTGTTTCCATTGTAATTGGATTGTCCCTCATTACACTCCTGGTTCTCGTATTGCCGTTCCTTGTAAAACGGATTGAAGAGAATTTGGAGTTATTTTTCCTGTTGATGGGAATCCTCGCTGTCACGATATCAGGTTTATGGAGTTGGGAACTTGCAGTAGAGGCACTTAAGGCTCCGGTAATGATAGGCTCGATCCCCATCGGAATATTTCAGGTTGTACTGATTTTCGGGCTTATAATTCACTATTATCATCTACCGTTCTGTAACTCGATTCTATGGGCAGCTTCCAAGTTGGGCTGGACTCTATTTGTAGCAATCTTGATTCTGATAACAGGCCTTCTATCAAGTATTATCTCCGTAATTGTTACTGCCGTTTTATTATCAGAAATAGTATCCTGTCTGCCTGCGGAGAAATCAACGAAAATAAAATTTGCAGTAGTAGCTTGCTTCGCAGCCGGTCTTGGCGCGGGTTTGACACCTATTGGAGAACCTTTATCTACGATTATGGTAGCGAAGCTTTCCGGGCCTCCGTATTATGCTGATTTTATTTTCCCCCTGAAAGTATTCGGAGCTTATATTATTCCGGGTGTAGTTGCTTTATCTGTATTTGGAGGTTTTTTTGTTGGCAGGAATATTAGAACCAGGGTGGTAGATTGCCGAATCGAATATTCCGAAACACTTAAAGCGGTAATACTCAGGGCATTACGTGTTTTCCTGTTTGTAGCCGCATTGATACTTCTTGGTGAAGGACTAAAACCGCTCATTGTCTGGTATTTTATTCATATACCTGCTCCGGCCCTTTACTGGATCAATATGTTATCGGCCGTACTTGATAATGCTACGCTAACGGCCGTTGAAATCGGCCCGCTAATGGATTTAGAACAGATCACCAGTATTATTATGGGATTACTTATTGCAGGTGGTATGCTGATACCTGGCAACATACCTAATATAGTGGCGGCGGCCAGGCTGAAAATAAGTATGCAACAATGGGCGATAATCGGGATTCCGCTTGGCCTGGTAATTATGGCAATATATTTTATCGTAATGTTGCCGCTTTTTTTAAGCTGACAGCATATCAATTTGCTAACCTAAAAATAAAATTGATATACTAAAACACCTGAAGCAGGTCCGGAGTATCCAGAAGTTTGTGGAGAAGCTTATCTGCCCCTGTAGCTCAGGGGATAGAGCGCCGGCCTCCGGAGCCGGGTGCGAGGGTTCAAGTCCCTCCAGGGGCGCATCGAACCCAATTAATAGTTAGTATGTGTTAGGTTTATGAAGCAGGATACTATCGAAATCAGATGGCATGGCCGTGGTGGCCAGGGAGCAGTCACTTCAGCTGAAATGACTGCACTGGCAGCTGTCCATGAAGACAAATTCGCGCAGGCATTCCCGAGCTTCGGGCCGGAAAGACGCGGCGCCCCGGTGTTGGCATTCAACAGGATCAGCCCCAGCCATCCTATTCGTAATCGAGCGGGTGTAACCAAACCTGATATTGTTGTTGTGCTGGATCCCGGACTGGTGACGCTTATTAACGTAACCGACGGATTGAAACCCGGAGGATCTCTGATCGTAAACAGCACCAAATCCCTGGAAGAACTCCAGCAGGAGTTCACAGGTGACTGGAAGCTGGCAGTGGTTGATGCTGCATCAATAGCACGAAAACTACTGGGCGTTAATATTGTAAATACTACTATGCTGGGAGCAATGATAAAAGCAACTGGCATTGTAAAACTTGAATCATTAGCCGCGCCACTCGAGCACAGGTTCGGCGCCAGGGCTAAAGCCAATTTCAACGCATGTAGCACTGCGTTCGATGCTACTGTACTGAGTGAAATAACGACATCCGGTCCCAAAAAGCCAAAATCCTTTAAGGTTGGCAAGGCGCCCGGATGGCGTGATTTGCTCGTCGGCTGTGCGGTAACAGATATTGGTAATACCAAAAGATTTTGTACGGGTGATTGGAAGTCGCAACATCCTGAGTGGGACAACAGTAAATGTATTAAATGCGGTATATGCTCTTTGTTCTGCCCGGAAGCGTGTATACATGAGCAGGCAGACGGGTATTTCAGAGCAGATCTTTTCTTCTGTAAAGGTTGCGGAATATGTGCACACGAGTGCTGGACGCAGGCTATTAAGATGCTTGAGGAAGTATAGATGACACCGAAACGCATAGGCATTGAGTCTTCGCTGGCAATTTCCGAAGCTGTTAAACTGGCCAATGTTGATGTCATTGCGGCTTATCCTATTACTCCGCAGACACATATCGTTGAAAGCCTTGCTGAGATGGTAGCTGACGGGTATCTGGATGCCGAATATATACCTGTTGAATCCGAGCATTCAGCTATGAGCGCGTGCCTTGGGTCAAGCGCAGCCGGAGCAAGAACTTTTACTGCTACAGCAGGTCAAGGGCTGATCCTGATGCATGAGGTATTACTCGTGGCGGCTTCCCTTCGGCTTCCCATTGTTATGGCTGTGGCTAATCGCGCTCTGTCCGGTCCCTTGAATATTTGGGGCGATCATTCTGATGCCATGATCACCAGGGATTCCGGATGGATACAAATATTTGCTGAAAACGGACAACAGGCATTCGACCAGATACTGTGCGCATTCCGAATTGCTGAACATAAAGACGTGCTTCTTCCTCTCAGCATCAATATTGATGGGTTTCATCTGTCCCATGTAATTGAATCGGTATACTATCTTGATCAAAAAACAGTGAATGAGTTCTTGCCGCCGTACAAACATCCCTACGTTCTTGATCCTGATAAACCTGTCACAATAGGCTGCTTTGCAATGCCCAACTTATATACCGAATCCAGGAAAGCGCTTGATTTTGCGTTACACGAATCTAAGAAAATCATCCTCGATACCTGGCAAAAATACGGTGATCTCACCGGCCGTTACTATAAGCCTGTTGAAAAATACAAAGCTGAAAATGTGGAGACGCTACTGGTAACAATGGGAAGCTTCAGCGAAAATGCCATGATGGCCATCGATAAGATGCAGGATGAAGGCAAAAAAGTCGGCCTGGTCAGGTTACGCCTCTGGCGGCCTTTCCCATATACGGATGTGGTGGAAGCACTGGCAAGTGTGAAAAATGTTATCGTACTTGACAGGGCAATCTCACTCGGCGGACCGGGACCGGTCTGCTCGGAAATCAGGGCGGCACTATATCCCAGTGAAAAGAAACCCGCGATAGTCAGCTTCGTAGGTGGTCTTGGCGGCCGCGATATTTCTCCTGCAGATTTTGAAAGAATCATAGAAATAGGCCTGGAAAAAATTAAATCTGGCCAAACAGCTGAGACGATTATGTTTGGAGTGAGAGAATAGTGGAAACCCTGAGTATTTACGCGCCAAAATTAGTTTCTACTAAGGAATATATAGCATCGGGCCACCGTGCATGTTCCGGATGCGGTGAAGTGCTGGCCGTGCGATATGTTTGTAAAGCATTGGGCCGAAATACCATTATTTCAAACGCCACAGGTTGTATGGAAATCATTTCCTCACCGTTACCTGAGAGCGCCTGGGAAGTTCCCTGGATACATACACTTTTCGAGAATGCTTCTGCGGTAGCTTCCGGCATAGAGTCCGGCATTAAAGCTCTGAAACGTAAGCATGGCTACACAAAGGAAGTTAAAGTCGCTGCTATGGGTGGAGACGGCGGCACTGCCGATATCGGTCTGCAGGCGTTGTCGGGCGCGATGGAGAGAGGCCATGACTTTGTCTATGTTTGCTACGATAACGAAGCATACATGAATACAGGCATACAGCGGTCCAGTGAAACTCCGTTTGGAGCATCGACTACAACAGCCCCGGCAGGTAAGAAGAGCATGGGACAACATACATGGAAGAAAAACATGGCTGCCATAGCAGCCGCACATAATATCCCATATGTGGCGACCTCTTGCTCCAGCTATCCATTTGACATAATGGCAAAAGTTGAAAAGGCGAGGAAAATTAAAGGGCCATCTTATATCCACATCCTTTCTGTATGCCCGACTGGCTGGCGCTGTGCGTCAAACCTTACTATTAAGATGGGTAGGCTTGCGGTTGAAACCGGCATATTCCCAATGTATGAAATCGAGAATGGGAAATATACACTCAGTGTTGACTACCCCAAATTGCGGCCTGTAGAAGATTATTTGAGTTTGCAGGGCAGGTTCCGCCATCTTACCAAGGAAAACATTGCAGAAATTCAAGAGAGAGTTCTTGACGAATATAACAGGATCAGGTTGCTGGCATCCGGGAAAAAAATAAAATGAAAGATAGCATCAGCAAGATAGTTAAGAAATACGGCAATGATAAAAGCCAGCTGGTATCCATTTTGCAGGATATACAAACTGAGTATAACTATTTGCCCCGGTCAGCATTGGATAAATTAAGTAAGAAAATGGATATACCGCAGAGCCATATCTACAGCATGGCAACCTTTTTCAGGGCATTCAGCCTGAAAGAACGGGGGAAACATATCGTTAATGTCTGTCTTGGTACGGCCTGTCATGTCCGTGGTGGCGAACTGATACTCGATTCTCTTGAGCGACAACTGGACATAAAACGCGGAAATACAACTAAAGATCGTAACTTCACACTTGAGACAGTCAATTGTATGGGTTGCTGTGCGACCGGCCCTGTTGTCAAAATTGATGAAGAATATTTCGGACATATGACCAACGATAAAGTTGAGCCCATGATTAAAAAATATAGTGAATAAAGAATCGTAAATATGCCAAGCAAATTGAAGTCTCCTCAGGACCTGGAAAAGCTTCAGCAGATGCTGAGCAAGAACCTCGACGCGGGCAAATCGCGTATATCAGTCTGCAACGGAACAGCCTGCCGCCCTTATGGCAGCAATCCTGTTGCAGAGGCATTTAAAGCGGAACTTGAAAAAAGAGGCGTTGGCAACCAACTTGAGCTTAAAGTTACGGGTTGCCATGGTTTCTGCGAAAGAGGCCCGGTAGCTATCGTAGAACCCGGCAATCTTTTTTATCAGAAAATCAAGGTGGAAGATGTCCCCGAGATAGTCGAGAAGACTTTAAAAGGGGAGACTGTAGGCAGGTTGCTTTTTAAAGCTGCGGAAACCGGTAAAGAAGTAGCTGGTCAAAATGAGGTGCCATTTTATCGCAATCAAACACGGATCGTCCTGGGAAATAATGTCAGAATAGATCCTACGAGTATTGAAGACTACATAGCCATAGGCGGGTATTCCGCCCTGTCCAAAGCGCTGCACACCATGCAGCCCGATCAGATTATCGATGTTATCAAGCAATCAGGTCTTCGTGGTCGAGGCGGGGGTGGTTTCCCGACCGGATTAAAGTGGGAGACATGCCGGAAGGCCCACGGGGACATCAAGTACGTTATAGTTAATGCGGACGAGGGCGATCCGGGGGCTTATGCCAACGAAGGCTTGCTTTCCGGCAATCCTCACAGTGTACTGGAAGGCCTTATAATCGGTGCGTTTGCCATTGGCGCACACCAGGGGTATGTATATGTGCGAAACGAATACCCGCTGGCTCTGAAAAATATCAATATCGCCATGCAGCAAGCTGAGAAATTGGGCCTGCTGGGTAAGGACATACTTGGTTCAGGTTTTGATTTCAGTGTAAGGATCAACCGCGGTGGCGGCGCTTTTGTTTGCGGAGAGTCGACGGCGCTCATGGCTTCACTAGAAGGTAAAACCGGTGAACCACGGGCCAAGTATATTCATACTGTTGAAAAAGGTTTATGGGATAGGCCGAGCGATCTAAATAATGTGGAAACCTGGGCCAATATACCGCTGATTATCAGCAAAGGCCCTGAGTGGTTTAACAGCATCGGATCAAAGGGCAACACAGGAACCAAGATATTCTCTTTGACGGGTAAGGTTAATAATACAGGTTTGGTTGAAGTTCCTATGGGCATCAAGCTCAGGGATATTATTTTCGACATTGGCGGCGGCATTAGGGGCAATAAAAAATTTAAAGCTGTACAGACTGGAGGTCCTTCGGGTGGTTGTCTGCCTGAAAAACTCCTTGATCTGGCTGTCGATTTCGATGAACTGACCAAAGCAGGATCCATGATGGGTTCGGGTGGTATGATCGTGATGGACGAAGACAACTGCATGGTCGATGTAGCCAGGTACTTCCTGACTTTCCTTGAAGAAGAATCATGCGGTAAATGTGTTCCCTGCCGTGAAGGCGTGAAGAGGATGAAGCAGATTTTGACCGATATCACCGAAGGAAAAGGCCGGGAGAGCGATCTGGATCTATTGAAAGAACTTTCCGCTCATTTGAAGGATAGTGCTCTATGTGCACTCGGCAGTTCAGCACCAAATCCGGTTTTAACTACTATTAAGTATTTCCTGGATGAGTATGAAGCCCATATCAAGCAGAAAAAATGCCCTGCGGGTGTATGCAAATCACTGATAAAATTCAGCATCATCAAAGAGAAATGTCCCGGGTGTGGCATGTGTGTGAAGGTTTGCCCTGCGCATGCTATTACGGATATGGGCAAGAAAAAACCGGTTATCCTGGATCAGTCCAAGTGTATTAAATGCCGCACATGTTACGATGTTTGCCGGATGGGAGCAGTCAAGATTGAGTGAATCAGTGACTCTAACTATTAACGGGCAGAAATACTCTGCGAAAAAGGGTAAAACCATTTTGCAGGTTGCCTCTGATAACGGTATTAAAATTCCAACATTATGCCATCATGAGGAAATTGAACCTTATGGAGCCTGCAGGCTATGCATAGTGGAGATAACAAGGGGCACGCGCACCCGTATCGTTACCTCATGCCTCTATCCCGTGGAAGACGGCCTGGTTGTACAGACCGATTCACCCGCAGTAGTTCGCAATCGTAAAATGCTCCTTGATTTATTGCTCACAAGATGCTCTGAAAATGAGGTTATCAGAGACCTTGCCGGCCAGTATGGTGTCAAAACGTCATCTTTCCGTGAAGAATACTGGGAAAAACATGACTGCATTGTGTGCGGTCTTTGTGTAAGGGCCTGCGAGCAGGTGGTTGGAGTCAGCGCCATCAGCCTGGTGGACAGAGGTATTCATAAAGAACCCAAACCTCCCTATCTGGAAAAAGCCAGGGATTGTATCGGATGTGGTTCCTGTTACTATGTGTGCCCGACCCATGCCATAAATATGGAAGACAAAAACGGCGTGCGACGTATCGACCGGTGGAAGGTCGAGTTCAAGTTGAAAAAATGCAGCAAGTGCGGTATTGAATGGGCGCCTGTGGCTCAACTTGAATATATCAGAAAAAAATGGAATCTGCCTGCTGACTTTTTTGATATTTGCCCCAATTGTAAATAGCATTTAATCTATTCCCGCAATCTCCCTCTTGACTGTCCAAGCTCTGCAAACTATACTAACTTTTGTTCTTGCGGGGTGTAGCGCAGTGGCTAGCGCGCATGGTTTGGGACCATGAGGTCGGTGGTTCAAATCCACTCACCCCGACCATTGATAATTCGACCGCCCGCCCGATATCTGGATCGATATCATATACAATTAGACGTATGCTCCGAAAATAAATCGTGGTATAATACTGGGCGACAAATAAATCATTGGAGGTATCATGGCACACAGAACCAAGATTCTATTATTCGTCACAACATTATTCCTGGTCTCCTCGCTTGTCATCGTTGGCTGTGGTCAGGCACCACAGTCAGTACCCGGAGGCAGTGGGCCTATCGTTATCGGTTATGTAGGCAATACATCATCTCCCGGCACAAGGCCGTGCATGGACATCCAGCAGATGGCGGTAGATGAAATTAATGCTGCAGGTGGTGTGCTGGGCAGGCCACTTAAACTGGTGCTTGAGGATGGGAAAGGTGAAACCGGCCTTTCAGTAGCCGCGGCGCAGAGGTTGGTCATGGGCAACAAAGCTTTGATCTATTACTCGGAAGGTAGAAGCGAAATAGCCCTGGCCGCCAGAGAGAAAAGTGCTGACATGTATTCCAGCTATCCTCATATTTCGATTACAAACGGCGCAGCAGACTACGAAGTAACGGAAGGAATCCTTGATAAATACGACAGGTACAAGTTCTTCTTCCGCGATTTCGAATTTGCACAGTATCCCTGGTATTACGGCATCAACATGAAAATGATGCGGGATACCATCAAGGCTAAGAAAATCGCCATTCTTTTCGAAGACCTCATCTGGACCCGTGTTTACAGGGAGGGCGATGTCAAGCTCGGTACGCCGCCCATGAAAAAGAATGCCGAAGAAAAATGGGGTCTGCAGGTTGTCTATGAAAAACCCATTAAGGCAAGGTCAGGCATGTGGCTTCCCACGCTGGAAGCAATTTCACAGACCGGTGCAGAGAGCATATTCGTCCTGAGCAGTTGGTTTACAGATGTAGAGGTGCTGACCAAACAGTGGTCTGATTCCTCAGCAAAGAACATTCAGCTTATCATGTGCGGCGGATCAGGTCAGAGCCATCAGTTCTGGGGTATGACCGGCGGTAAATGTCTCGGAGCCATCGTGATGCTCTGGGAAGAGGACAAATTACCCATATTCCCGGCTTTCAATCCAACCGTACAGAAGGCCATGTCCAAGAACATTCCTGTTCAGTTCCATGTGTTATGCGCATATAACGACATTTATCTGGCTAAAAAAGCCATTGAAACGGCCGGCGGGACAGACGACGTTGGTAAAATCATCAATGCCTATGAAACCGTGAATATCGATGGTGTCTTCGGCCCCTTTGGATATTGGGGTTTGAAGAAGGATCCCTGGTTCCATTCCGGCGTCATCACCAACCCGGATGATGTCTACACCTGGCAGTACAAGACATCTTACTGCCCCTTTAATCAGATTCAGGGCAAAGACAACTACGTTCTGCTGCAGACCCAGGAAGGTGATACACAGCAGAAATTCGCCCGACCCGATCTATACAAGAGCCCTGCTGAATTACGAGCTGCAGCAAAATAACGATTTAATCGCAAGGCACATTAGTGGAGAGGATGCTGCAAAGCATCCTCTCCCGTTTTTAGATACAATTTATATATTCTGCCTATGGAGAGATCCCCATGTCGTATAACATTTTAAATGAACTCAAGCCGTTGTTTTATCCGCGATCAATTGCAGTAGCAGGGGTTTCCGCCAAAGACGAAAAACCAGGTAATCGATTTATTAAGGTACTCCGCACATACGGCTATACAGGCAAGATATTCATCGTTCACCCGACAGCATCAGAGATAGACGGCATCAACGCATATCCAAGCTTAGAAGCGATCCCTGAAAAAGTCGACCTGGTCAATATAAATACTCCGGCGCAGCACGTGCCCCAGATCATTGCAGATTGTGTTGACAAAGGTATCCCTGCAGCCGAGATTTTTACATCAGGCTTTCGAGAAGTTGGCAAAGAAGGTAATAAACTGGAACAGGCGGTTAAAGAAGCAGCACAGGGTAAAATACGTATTGTGGGGCCCAACTGCTTCGGCGTATATTGCCCGGCGGGTGGTCTAACACTGCTGCCGGGCCCGAATTATCCTAAAGAGAGTGGCAACGTAGGTGTTATATCGCAGAGCGGCGGATGGGTTACCGATTTTATCTGGGGCGCTGATGCCTATCATGTTAAATTCAGTAAAGTAATCAGTTACGGTAACGGCATAGATTTGAATGAGGTAAGCCTGCTGGAATACCTGTCTGAGGACACTGACACCAAGATTATTTCTGCGTACCTGGAAGGAATAAACGACGGGAAGAGGTTTCTTGAAATTGCCCGCTGCCTTCAGGGCAAAAAGCCATTGATTATATGGAAAGGCGGGCTTTCAAGTACCGGCAAAAGGGCTGTTAACAGTCATACGGGTTCTATAGCAGGAGAGCAGTCAACATGGAATGCTTTTTTCAAACAAACGGGTGCCGTGCAGGTAAACAGCTTTGAGGAACTGCTGGATACAACTGCTATCTTTACCTATTTGCAGCCGGGAAGTTACAGGAATCTGGCGCTGATAGGCGGTGGTGGGGGAGTGGGAGTTGCAGCCGGTGATATATGCGAGAAATTCAACTTGAATATACCCCCATCAACCACGGATATCCTGCGAAAGATACGCACACTGCTGCCACCGCAGGGTACCAGTATCAGGAATCCCTTCGATATGGGATCGCCCCATCTATCTGCTGCAATATTAAAACAGGTGATTGAGATTCTTCTGGAATGGGAAAATATTGATCTGATTGTGGTAAACCGCCTCTTTTTCTATGGGAATGAACAACTGATGGGTGAAAAAATTGTGGAAGAAGATAGAAGGGCGGATGCAATTATCCGGATGAAAAAGAAAGCTCAAAAGCCACTGGTTGCCGTATTGGAAGAATTAGCGTCGGGTCCCGATATGATCGGTCTGGAAATGGACCGCAGAAAGGTACGCACTGCGTTCCTGAATGAGGGTATTTTCACTACGGCTTCATTGTTCAGATTGGTCCGGGCATTATCAAACTTCTGCACTTACTGGGAAAAAGCAAGCCTGCCTCGCGAAAGATAGCGCACGAAATTGCCCTACAGGTTACGCAGGACGGCCACCACCTTGCCCTGTACCTCGAGGTTCTCAGATTCTGTGTAGATGGGCTGCATCTGATAATTGGCAGGCTGAAGCCTGACCCTGTTATCCTCTTTATAATATCTTTTCAGCGTTACTTCCTGTTCTTTCTTCAACCATGCCGCAACCATATCGCCGTTATCTGCAGTATTCGTCGGCTGCATTAATACGATATCGCCATCATCGATAAGGGCGTCGATCATGGAGTGCCCGCTGACCTTAAGAGCGAATAATTCCTTACCCTTTGTCATTTCCTGCGTCAGTTCCACAGTATCGATAGCCTCACTGTACCATGTATCGGAACTGAGGACTGGGATTGGCGAGCCGGCCGCAATTTTGCCCAGTACAGGCACCCTTATGGTTGATTTCCTGTCGGGCAACTGAATGCTTCTGAATACTTTGGAATCCCTTTCAATTTGGTGCTCGCTTTCCAGCACTTTGAGGTGGTGTTGCACGACTGCCGTCGAACTGAGGTTGCACCCCTTCATGATATCGCGCACTGTAGGCGCATATCCCCTGTCGTCATAGAATTCCCTGATGAACTCAATGACGTGTTGACGCGTACTGTTTATACCTGGTTTTCTCATTACATTCCTGCCTTCAGTACAATTGTTCTACAAACAAGTGTACATAACAATAAAGCGTTCTGTCAAGTGCCCGGGATTATCCGTTAAAAGTCAGTGGGATTTGAACGAAGCAATGGCCGATAATAATTCTCTTCTTGCCTCGAATTGAAACCTGCTCTGATCAATAAAGCGCATTCACATTTTCGCAGATGTTACTGCGCGGATGTCATATGCCCTTTAAAGGGCAGAGTAATTCGCTTTGATCGCCGGATTTCAATCCTCGGGCCCATTTAAATAGTTTGGTGGAGTCCAGGAGGAGTGACCCGTCGACATTTATCCGGCCCACCTGGTTTTCCGCAAGATCCAGCTTCACGGTGCACTTGTTTATGGTGCCATCCGGCCGCACGGCAAACGAATTCAGGCGGGAAGCGTAACAGATAGTCAGGATATCAGTCGGTGTAACTGCATTAATACCATGCTGTTTTGCCTGTTGCAGCAGATTATTAATCAGTTGTGAGCTGCGCTCTTCATCAAGTACCGGCAGTTCGGCATCCTGAGGGCATCCCAGCCGTGACAGAGGCCTGATAAACAATTTAAAACGTTTATCTCCGGCAAACACAGCAGCAAAGAGATTGATGAGTTCGGTAAGACTGGCAAGGTTATCCGCTGATACGTGAACGCGAACCATAATGGAGAAATCATCTTTAACGCTTTTAAAACTCTGAAGGTTATTCCATATACGCGTAAATGTACCCCTTCCCCCTGCTGTCATCCGCTTATTATCATGATCATGTCCGGCGCCATCCAGCGTGATTTGAAAACGGTGTATGCCGAGCCCGACCAGTTCTTCAAAAAGCTGCCTTTTTAGTAGATAGCCGTTGGTGGTCATATCGGCAAAGTAGGACAGCTTACTATTACCGGCGGCTAGCGATGCTGACCGGCGGGAAATTTCTCTTATCACATTGATCGCCAGTAAAGGTTCTCCCCCAAACCAGGAAATCCCGAGATACCTGAGGCCTGCGGAGCGCAGTGTAATAAACCTGACAATAGACCTGACCACATCTGCCGGCATAATTCCCTGCCGATGGGTCTCATAGCAGTAAATACAACGGAAGTTACAGGCTTCGGTGGGGAATACTATCAGATGTAAATAATCATCCGCTATGGAGCCGAGGATATCGTCGCCGGATATTGGTATGCCCTTAAGCGCAATTGCACAATGTATTGGTGCAACCGCACTGGGCAACGCAGGTACACATGCTATCAGGTTGAGGAGATGGCTCCGGTGTCGGTGTAGGTGACGGAGATGGCTCGGGAGTGCGTGGTGGCTTGGGTATTGATTTGGAAAACACAGAACGGCGTGACTTAAATGATTCGACTTCGCGGGCCAGCTCTGTATCTTTGATTATAATCCTGCCCAGATCGTCAACCTCAATCCCATCTGTTTCAACCTGTTTGATACCCAATCCTCTGTTGGCGGCATGTACGTATTCCTTCATCATTTCCCCCCTTGTAAACAACCTCGTTAGCCTCGAGTAAAATTATCACAGTTGAAGATCAATGTCAACACATTTGTGGAACGCAGGAATCGTTCCCGGTATATCGAGAATGGAACGGGTATGAATTTATATCAACGGGATACCCTGACGGCTGAACTGCCCTGTAAAGACCAGGGAGTTGCCTTTTCGATGCCGACCTTAACAAGCCGGCCGGATAAGTTATCATCACTCTTGAAAAAAACCAGTTTATCGCTGTACGTTCTGCCATACCATTTCCCGTTTTTCTCACCCTCGACCAGGATTTCCATTTCTGTACCTATCAGGTTGTTATTGATCTCTCCGGATATGCTTTCCTGCAGGTGTTCTATCTTCAATAACCTCTGCATTTTAATTTCTGCGGGAACATTGTCCGCGTATTTATCAAAGGCAAGCGTTTCGCTCCTCGGTGAGTATGCTGCAACATGGACCGTATCGAATCTTATTTCTTCAATCGCATTATAAGTGCAGAGATACTGCGCTTCCGTTTCATCTGGAAATCCCACGATGATATCGGTACTCAGAGCCGCATCAGGGATCTCCTGCCTTATCTGTTGGATCAGTTCCTTGTACTGGCCCAAAGTATAGTGACGGTTCATAGCCTTCAAAATATCATCGTCGCCTGCCTGCAGGGGCACGCCG
>Ga0208047_1000384_pt1 | contig 16631 bp, 13 predicted proteins | sample Kivu_220m_FD_184162 | JGI IMG/M metagenome (GOLD analysis project Ga0208047, IMG submission 184162) | Freshwater microbial communities from Lake Kivu, Western Province, Rwanda to study Microbial Dark Matter (Phase II) - Kivu_220m (SPAdes)... | ecosystem: Environmental > Aquatic > Freshwater >...
GAATGGTATCCGACGCCACGCTGGGGGTGGCATTCTGAATCACCGCTAGAGTGGCCCCGGACACTACTCAGACTATCCCCTGGAGGGTGACCTTGAGAACCATGCCGCAGACCCCCTCGGGAACCGTCCCGGGGGTGACCCCCAGGGTGACTCGCGAACCGAGCTCAACGGCCATTCAATCCTGGACTTAGGACCCGCCCTCCTCCTTGACCGCATGAGTCTTATTGGTATCATGCGGACGATGGCTGCCAGTAGCAGAAGCATAGAACCGGGGAGGCTCGACACATGAGTCTGGCGAAGCGGCGGGAGTTCCTGATGCGGGAACGGCTGTTCTCGCTCTGGGACAAAGTCGAGGTGATGGACCCGACCACGCAGGCCCCGATCGGGCACTTCCAGCGGAAGCTCATAACCCTCCGCACGCAGTATCGCCTGCAGGACCCGCTCGGCGACATCGAGCTGATCGTCCAGCAGAAGCTCTGGGCCTGGCGGCCGACGTACAAGTTCTTCCGCGGCAATCCCACAGGCGAGCCGGACGAGATGGGGTTCCTCGGGACACTCAGAAGGGGATTCTTCGCGTTCTACCCGCACTACTGGTTCGACACGCCGGACGGCACGCGCCGGTTCGAGGTTAACGGCGACTTCTTCGGGCTCAGCTACGACATAGTCGAGAATGGCCAGGGCATCGGCAGCGTCTCGAAAAAGTTATGGGCGATACGCGATACCTACGGTCTCAGGATAGACCCGTCTGTGCCGGACCGGACCGCGCTACTGCTCCTGGGCGTCGTCATGGTCATTCACGCCATCCAGGAGAAGCGGGGGCGCCGGCGCAGCGCCTGAGTCCGCACAGCGACGCACAAGCCCGAGCTAAAGTAAGCTAGTTCCCGGACCCCGCGCACCCGGACCCCGTGCACCTTGACTTCTCTCCCTTCCGCGCCATAACCCCGCGTGGAATCCGAACCACGCTCGGCGTCAATGCCGAGCAAGGACAAAGGAGACGTCCCGCTTCACCGGCCTCTCGGCATGGACTGGTGGATCCTGCCCATCTTGGCGCTCGCCGCAGCCGCCTACTATGTTCTATGGCGGCAGGCTCCGTCCGTGACCAACGACTGGGGAGGTTACGCCCGCGTGGCCAAGGACATCGTGAAGCACCTGCTACCAACAGCACTCCACTTGCGGACGCCGGGGTACCCGGTTCTTCTCGTTCTCACGGGCTCAACTGACACGCCGTCTCGGGTGCTCTTTCTGGCGCAGTTGCTCCTGCATGTGTCAGCGGTCTTTCTTGTCATCGACCTGCTCAGAAAGTCCGGCTTCCCGCGATGGGTGCGACTTGGATGTCTGCTATTGATGCTTCTTCCGCCGTTCGTAGAGCCTGCCGCCTATGCTTTGACAGAGACTCTCTCCGCGTTCCTCCTTACTGCTGCAGTCTGGCTGATCGCGCAGAGGGAGTGGAGTCCTTGGTCGACGCTCGGCTCTGGCTTCGCCGCAGGCCTTGCTGCGCTAACCCGACCAGGATACCAGCTGCTCGGCTTTGCGCTCGCGCTTGCGCTGATAGTCATCCGCTCTTCGCGCAGAGCCATCAGCTTGGCGATTGCCTTCTGCGTGACGGTGGGGTCCTTCGCTTTGTACAACGCGGTGAGGTTTGGCTATCCATCCATCACTCGCGGTACTGGGTGGCACCTGTCCACGAAGACGGCCACATTTCTCAGTGGCTGGAAAGACGAGCGCACGAGAGGGTATCTGATCAGAGTAAGAGACTCCATGTACAGCGCTACCCACTATCCCTACGGGTACATCTGGCACGTGAGTAAAGATCGCCTCACAGAATTGACTGGATTGGAGGGCAAGGGCCTTGACAACTACATGTTGTCTAACAACCTGAAGCTGATCAAGAGCGATCCCCTTGCGTTTGTCTTTGAGGTCGGCAGGTCACTAGCTTGGATCTGGATGCCCGATACCAGCCTATCCAACTTCGGCTCCAAGTATCTTTGGGCGGCCTGGACGCTGCTTCACTTCGCGGTAGTGGCCCTGTTCTTTCTCCAACTGACAGTAGCCTTCGGGGTGGCGCTCGCGCGGAGAAGAACTGGTTCCGATTCGCTAGTTGGGGCGGGCTTGGTCTACCTTGTCGCGACAACGACCATCGCATACACCGTCCTGATTTCCTGCGCCGCGGATGTCGGAACCCCACGTTACCTACGTCCAGTCGATCTGCTCATCGTGTTGGTGACTACCGTCGGCATCAGACATTGGCTGCGCCTACGCAATGCCGCACGGATAGAGATCCCGGCGGCGCAATAGCAGTCCCTTCCGCGGGCTGACAGTGGTCATCTCCTTCCAACCCTGGTCCCCGACCTGTCACTCCTGCGCACCGGTTTGACTTCGGCGGGCTAATAGCTATCCTTGGAGCGGGTCGGGTTTCGACCCGATACTTGGAGTGAACCCGGCAACGGCGGTCGCTCAGGAGAAGTGCGAAGTCCGAACGCCGAGCGCCGAGCGTCGCATTCCCGGCTGGCCGCGCGGGCTTGGTCTAATTTGGCGTCTACCAGCTGCGACAGGGGGACCACTTCGACGTTGCGGGCAAGCCGTCGGCTTGGCTGACATGAACAGCCAGCGGTCAACTGTGGACTATCATGGCACGTGGAATTGATGCTCATTCCGCGCTGCGGCGAGCTTGCACCAATTCACATTCCCCAGGTGCCCGGTCTCCGGCTTACTGGTCGCATCGAAATCTCCTAGTCAGGGCTTGAAATTTCCATGCAGCTCCTGTAGCATGTTGTCGTGATTCCACGTCGCCGGGACCAGAAGATACTTCGCGGGCTGCTGCGTGAGTTTCCGGTCACGGCCATACTCGGACCCAGGCAGTGCGGTAAGACCACGCTGGCACGGGGGGTCAAGGCTGACCACTATTTCGACCTGGAGAACCCGCGGGACGCGGCGATGTTTGCTGCACCGCAGGCGACGCTGGAGTCGCTTTCGGGCCTGATTGTCATCGATGAGGTGCAGCGCTCGAAGGACCTGTTCCCGCTGATACGTCACCTGGTGGATACCCATCGGGACCAGCGCTATCTGATATTGGGCAGCGCATCCGGGGAGTTGCTGCGGCAGTCGGCTGATTCGTTGGCGGGGCGCATCGCGTTCCACGAGCTGGGCGGTTTCAGGCTGGGCGACGTCGGCGCCGATAAGTGGCGCAGGCTTTGGCTGCGTGGTGGGCTGCCGCGCGCGTACATCGCCCGCAGCAACGAAGCCAGCAGCCGCTGGCGTGAGCAGTACGTGGCGACCTTCCTGGAGAGGGACATACCACAGCTTGGCATCGCGATTCCGGCCGCGACGTTGCGCCGTTTCTGGATGATGCTCTGCCACTACCACGGCCAGGTTCTCAACTCAAGCGAGTTGGCCCGCTCCTTCGGCGTCTCGGACATGTCGGTCTGGCGCTACCTTGAGATACTCCAGAGTGCATTTGTGGTTCGCTTGCTGCAGCCGTGGTACACCAACCTGGGAAAGCGGCTGGTCAAACGTCCCAAGCTCTACCTGCGAGACTCCGGCTTGATGCATTCCCTGCTGGCGGTTCATAGCGCGCGTGACTTGGCGGCCAACAACAAACTGGGTGCCTCGTGGGAGGGTTTCGCGCTGGACGTAGCAGTACGGGCCATCGGCAAACGGAATGAGGAGTTCTTCTTCTGGGCAACCCATTCGGGCGCGGAGGTAGATCTGTTCTGGCGCGATCACGGCCGGAGCTGGGCGGTAGAGTTCAAGTACACTGATGCGCCACGCCTCACTGCTTCGATGGCGAGCGCAATCAAGGATCTGCAGCTCGCTCGCCTATGGGTCGTCTACCCCGGCGACAAGACCTATGAGCTCGCCGCAGACGCTACCGCCCTACCGTTAATGGCCGTGGCTGATCCATGGCGGTACACCTGACCCATCCGGTCTGTAGTGTGTTCTGGCTGCCGCCGCCCGCTAACTGAAGGCGGCTGTCTTTCTTCAGCCTTGGTTTGACTTCGGCGAGCCACTAGCTATCCTTTGAGGCGGGTCGGGGTTTCGACCCGTACACTTGGAGTGAACCCGGCAACGGCGGTCGCTCGCAACTAGCGGCCGCGCGTGCTTCTGCGTCCCGGTTCCGGACTAGAATGCCACGAAGACACGAAGCCGGATGAAACGGATTCTGGACAATCCCGATACCAGCCCGTTTCGTGCCTTTCGTGCTTTCGTGGCTCTACGACGGTTCTGGGGTGAGCACAGCCCGGAATCAATAATAGCCGTTGCGATAACGTAAGTCATGGCATTAACTTATCGCAGAGCAGGTACAGCCACGGTTTTCCTCGGCGGAAAGCCGTGGCAGTCCCACTGCAGGAGGCATCATGCTACCGAAGTTCAGCAATGAGCCGTATCTAGATTTCTCAAGACCCGAAAACCAGGAGCCGATGAAGAAGGCGCTCGCTGACCTTAAGGCGAAGTCGAGCGCGGTCCACGACCTTGTCATCGGCGGGAAGCACATCAGGGCGAAGGAGGAGTTCGTCTCCTACAACCCCTCGGACAAGACGCCGGTGGGTACCTTCCAGAAGGCGACCGTGAAGGAAGCCGAGAAGGCGATGCAGGCGGCGCTCAGCGCCTTCAAGACCTGGAAGTTCATGCCCGCCATCGAGCGGGCCGGCATCGCCCTGCGCGCATCACGCATGATGAAGCAGCGCCGGTTCGAGTTCGACGCCGCGATGATCCTCGAAGAGGGGAAGAACTGGCTCGAGGCGGACGCGGACTTCGCTGAAGCGGTCGATTTCCTCGAGTTCTACGCCCGCGAGGCGCTCCGCTACGACCAGCCCTGCGGCGTGACACCGTTCCCGGGAGAGAGTCAGGAAGTGCGCTATCTCCCGCTGGGCGTGGGCGTTGTGATTCCGCCGTGGAACTTCCCCTGCGCGATCATGGCCGGCATGACGACTGCGGCCATGGTCACCGGAAACACGGTTGTTCTCAAGCCGTCTTCGGACGCGCCGCTCTTGGCCGCGCTGTTCGTGGACGTGCTGGAGAAAGCCGGGATGCCGGCCGGCGTCGTGAACCTCCTGACCGGGCCGGGCGGTTCGGTCGGCGATTACCTCGTTGAGCACCCGAAGACCCGGTTTGTCTCATTCACCGGTTCCAAGGCCGTCGGCCTGGGTATCATCGAGAAGGCGGCAAAGACCCAGAACGGTCAGATCTGGATCAAGCGGGTCGTGGCCGAAATGGGCGGCAAGGACTGTATCATCGTGGATTCGGAAGCGGACCTGGACGAAGCAGCCCTGGGTACGGCTATCGCCGCATTCGGATTCCAGGGGCAGAAGTGCTCGGCCTGCTCGCGGGCCATTGTCGACGCGAAGGTCTACGACGAGTTTCTCGAGAAACTCGTGGTTCAGACCAGGAAGTACCATATCGGCCCGGTCGAAGACCAGAAGAACTGGCTCGGGCCGGTCATCAACGAGAAGGCGTTCAACTCCATCATGGAGTACATCGCCGTCGGCAAGAAGGAAGGCCGGCTGGTGCTGGGTGGCAAACGCGGCCCGGAACAGGGCTACTTCATTCAGCCCACGATCATCGCCGACATCAAGCGCACCGACCGCATCGCCCAGGAGGAGATTTTCGGTCCGGTGCTCGCGGTCATCAAGGCCAGGAACTACTCCGACGCCCTCGCGATCGCCAACGGCACCGAGTACGGCCTGACCGGCGCCGTCTATTCCCGCAACCGGGAGAAGATCTACCGGGCCAAGCAGGAATTCATGGTCGGCAACATGTACATCAACCGGAAGTGCACCGGTGCGCTGGTTGACGTGCAGCCGTTCGGCGGGTTCAACATGTCCGGCACCGATTCCAAAGCCGGGGGCCGCGACTATCTGCTGCTCTTCCTGCAGGCGAAGTCAATGACGGAGAGGTTCTAGGGACAGGACCAGTAGGACATATGGAGAAGACAATGCCGAATAGAAAGCGCGTCATCATCGTCGGCGCAATCGGGATGGACTACCACCTGTTCAACACCTACTTCCGCGACAACCCGGAGTACGAAGTCGTGGCCTTCACTATGGCCAAGGAGCAGAACCTCGGGACGACGGGCGGCCTGCGGCCGTACCCGGCGAGCCTCTGCGGCAAGCTCTACCCGCAGGGCATTCCTACCCGCTACGAACACGAACTGCCGAACCTGATAGGGGAACTGAAGGCGGAAGAAGTCGTGTTCGCCTACTCGGACGTATCGCATGTCTACCTGATGAACCTCGCATCCCAGGTGCTCGTGGCCGGGGCGAACTGGCGCCTGCTGTCGCCCCGGTTCCTCCAGATTCAGGCACACAAACCGGTCGCGGCGGTGTGCGCGGTCAGGACCGGGTGCGGCAAGTCGCAGACGTCACGCCGCGTGTACGAAATCCTCAAGAGCAAAGGCCTGAAGGTCGTGGCCGTGCGCGAACCGATGCCGTACGGTGATCTCGAAAAGCAGATCTGGCAGCGGTTCGAAACCTACAAAGACCTCGACGACCAGAAGGCGACCATCGAGGAGCGCGAGGAGTACGAGCCGTACATCGACAACGGCATGATCATCTATGCCGGATGCGACTACGCGGAAATCCTGAAGCACGCCGAGGCCGAGGCCGACGTCATTGTCTGGGACGGCGGGAACAACGAGATCTCGTTCTACAAACCGGACTGCCTCATCGTCATCGTCGACCCGCTCAGGCCCGGGCACGAACTGCGCTATCACCCGGGCGAAGTGAACCTGCGCTCGGCCGACGCCGTTGTCATCAACAAGGAAGACACCGCCAAGCCGACCGACATCGAGAAGGTCCGCGCGAACGTGAAGCTTGCGAACCCGAACGCGGTCATCATCGATGCCGACTCGCCGCTGACTGTGGCCGATGCGGCCGCCGTCAAGGGCAAGCGCGTACTCGTGGTCGAGGACGGCCCGACCGTGACCCACGGCGGCATGGGCTACGGCGCGGGCAAGATCGCCGCGCAGCAGTTCGGCGCGAAGGAGATGGTCGACCCGCGGCCGTACGTGGTTGGTTCCCTCAAGAAGACGATGGAGGAATTCAAGCAACTGCAGAAGGTGCTGCCGGCAATGGGCTACACGGCGGAGCAACTCAAGGAACTGGAAACGACCATCAACGCGGCCGACTGCGACGTCGTCCTCTCCGGCACGCCGATTGACCTGACGCGCATCATCAAGGTGAACAAGCCAATCGTGCGGGTCAACTACCGGCTGCAGGAGAAGTCGAAGCCTGACCTTGAGGACCTGCTGACGGACATGCTCAAGCGAAAGGGTCTGCTCAAGTAGCAGCGTCCGGCGGGACACCCGCCTACCATGGAAGCCAGCGCCGGAGAGGACAAGAACCTCCGGCGCTGGCGCATTGCCGTAACGGTTACAGCGTGGCTGCTTATCGTCCAGTCGGCGCTGGCCATCTTCTCCGGACTCGTCGGAATCGTGCTGGCGCCGCTGGCCGACCCGGAAGTGATGCTCAGCCAGCTCGGTTCGTCCGTCGACCGTTCGAGCATCGCGATGTTCGAGACCCTGATGCGGCAGACGGCGTTGCTGAACCGAATCCAGACGGTCGGCAGCCTTGCTCTCCTGGTCGGCTCAATCGGGCTGCTGCGACGGAGGAAGTGGGGCTGGTATACGGTGGTCGTGGTACATGTAGTCGCGGCGGCCGCGGTCTTCGTCTGGGTCATGCCGATGTTTGAGGGCCTCTACCGCGCGCTCGACGCCCGCAATGCCGGCCCGATGGCGCTCATGATGTCGATCCTCGGCGCGCTGGCCCCGGCTGTGGTGGTCGCATTCCTGCTGCTGAGGCCTGTAGCCAGTCAGTTCGAGCGCGGGACATGACCGGAAAACCGGGACTGTACCGCGCGTCCTCGCGCTCCGGGGGCTGTCCCGTGTTTTCCGGCGAAGGCGACGCAGTCCAAGCATGGGACACGATCCGAATCCTCGGCGGATTCGGTCATGTCCCTAGATGCGGAGCACCTTCGCTCCGCGGATCTTGCGCTGCTTGAGTTCCAGTAGCGCCTGATTCGCGTCTTCCAGCTTGTATTCCTGCACCTCGGGCCTGATTGGGATTCGCGCGGCCAAGTCGAGGAATTCGCTCACGTCCCTGCGCGTAACGTTAGCAACGCTCTTGATTTCCTTCTCCATCCACAGGTGTCTGGCGTAGTCCAAACCACGCAATTCCTGCTTATCGACTTCCTCTTTTCGAATCGCGTTGATGACCAACCTGCCGCCGGCCTTCAGGCTGGACAGGGAGGCCACGATTGGTCCCCAGACCGGCGTCGTGTCGATGATCGCGTCCAGCAACTCGGGTGGCTGGTCGTTCGTATCTCCAGCCCAGACTGCACCCAACTCGCGTGCAAAGGCCTGCTCCTCCTTGCTGCGGGCGAACACGTAGACGCGCGTCTTCGGGTACTGATATCGAGCGGTCTTGAGCACCAGATGTCCGGATGCTCCGAAGCCGGTCAGGCCGAGGGTCTGTCCGTTCTTGATGCCGGTCAGCCGGAGAGAACGGTAGCCGACCGCTCCCGCGCAGAGCAGCGGCGCAGCCTCGACATCGGCGAACCCGTCCGGAATCGGGTGCGCAAACGCTTCAGGGACCGTCATGTATTCGGCGTAGCCGCCATCGGCGTCGCGGCCAGTGGCCGTGAAGTTGCGGCAGAGATTCTCCTGTCCGCTGCGGCAATACTCACACTCGCCGCAGGCAGAGAAGATCCACGCCACGCCCACGCGGTCACCCGCACGGAATCGCGGGGACGCGGGACATGACCGATTTCCACTTGGGGAAATCGGATCGTGTCCCAAGTCCGACGGGCCAACCGCGGCAACCGTGCCAACAACCTGGTGCCCCGGAATCACCGACTGCTTGGGCGGCGGCGTACGGCCTTCGATTTCGTCGAGTTCGGTGTGGCAGACTCCGCAGGCCGTCACTTTGATGAGAATCTCACCCGCTGCTGGCTGCGGCTGCGGCACGTCGCGCAACTCCAGCGGTGCCTCTTGCAGAGGCCCGGTGCGGGCAATGACCATCGCCTTCATACGTTGCTCAAGACTAAGGGCGATCTCCGACGGTTTCAAGCCGCGTCGGAGGTTCGTCGTCTGCAGCTCTGTTTTGGCTTGACCCGGCGTTTCCCTGTGGCATACTTCGGCGTCGTCGGTTGGCAGTTGTCGCGACGATGAACGGAGGTTGCCATGAATCGATTGAGAATCGCGGTAGTGCCAGTTCTACTCGGGCTGCTCGTGGTCTTCTGCGGTCGGGAACCACGGATTTCAGCGGATAGCCTTCCCAAGAAGACAAGCCACGCGCCCGTTGACCCTGCCGGCCACGACGCCAAAGTCCTGAATTTGCGCGGCTGCGAGCTACGCGACCTGAAGGAGTACGACTCAGCGATGTGCTGCTTCCGACAGGCACTGGAGCTCGGGCGGGAACACAAGCTTGCGATGCGAATGGCCGGTGCCTATCAGAACATCGGGACTGTCTACTCGGACAGGGCCTACGACTTCAACCGGTACGACCACAAAGCGGACCTTGATTCCGCCATCGCGTACTACGACAGCGCCTACCAGATCCTCTCGGACAGCGGCAAGTACAACCAGGCAACATCAGTGCTGACCGACAAGGCCATAGCCTACTTCCGCGACGCCAAGTATCAGAGACGTGCGGATGAGCTATTCCGGCAGGCTCGACAGCAGGCGCGCGAACACGGGCTGACATACCACGAGGGCCTTGTTCTGTACCACCAAGCCCAGCTTCATGCTGATCAGGCTGCCGACGCCAAGAACTTGGACGACCTGCGGACATCCGTGTATCTGCTGGACACGGCTGCCATTCTCCTGCGCAAGGCGGACCGCGTCCAGACTGCCGGCTCGGCCGAGGAGCTGGCGGAGGAAATGAGGGAGGCAATTGGCGTGATTGAGCGGTATGAGAAGCAGCGCAGACAGGAGGGCAAATGACCAGAGCACTGGTATCACTGGCGGTAGCGACCGGTCTGCTATGTCTCTCCTGCGGGAGGGCGTCCACACCGCGGTCGGTTGCCGACGTGCCCCGCGAGGCATTCGCTCCGCTGACGGAATCCGATGTCGCCCGGTTCGCACGTGCGCTTCCAGCGGTCAACGAGTACCTGAGCCGGCGCGACAGGCCGGCAAGTCAGGAAACTCGGGCGAGGGACAATGCAGCCAAGGTCTTGGCTGCGACCATCGAATGGGTCCCTGAGGTCGGCGGGATCGACAGCGTCTTCGCTGCGAGCGGTGTCGACTGGCCGTTTTTCAGGGCCATGCTCTACCGAGTTGCTGTCTGTGCCTGGACGGTAGGCCTTGAACAGACCCAAGAGGAATCCAAGCGTATCATCCGCGCTCAGCCGACTGGCGCCATGGCCACCGCCATCCGCAAGCGGCTCAGGCAGATGAAGGAGATCGCCGCAGCCGTCCCGGCCTCGAACATGGAGGTGTTCAATCGTCACTACCAGGATTTGAAGGGCTTCTTCTACATCGTAGAGGCGGACGAGCAATGACACTACCCTGCAGGCTACTACTAGTTTACACAATTGTGCTTCTGGTCGCCGGCTGCGGGCCTAACGTCGCAGAGGAAAGGGCAAAGGCTGCGCGATTGCTAGATGGCGCCAGCATCGATTCTGCCCAAGTGCTCGTACGCGCGCTGTCGCGCCGCCACCCGAACGATACCGCGGTGCTGACTCTGCAGGTTCGGCTCTACTCGGTCCAGCGGCGGCCCATGGACGCGACTTCAGCTTTGCGGCGTCATGACAGCCTGGCCGGCGCGCACAGCGCCTCCCTCGCGGAAGTGGTGCTGCGGGCCGGCCTCAAGGACAAAGACGAAAGCACCGTTACGGGCGTGTTGAAGGCCTGTGGCGAGTTCGCGCTTGCGCCCATGTTCGATGCAGTCTCGTCGGCCCTGGACGATCGCAGCCCTGAAATACGGTCCAGCGCGGTCGATGCGGTCGTGGGGTACAAACGGGATGGCCTGGCTGATCTGCTCGCACCACTGATGCTGGACGACGACCCGTTAGTCCGCGCGCAAATGTTCCAGTCGGCGATTCGGCTCGGTGACAGGTCCATGCTTCAGCTTACGCGCGCTACGGGTCTTCTGGAAAGGAACGACTTCGTCAAATGGAACTACATCCAGATGTGTGCGGTCCTCGGGCAGCGGCAGATGGCAGAGCGAGTGCGTCGTGAGCTGGACAACAAGGACGACGTCTTTCGCACCCTGGCCGCAGCTACACTGGTACGTCTCGGCGAAAAGCAGCGGCTGCCGATCGTCGCTGCGGGGCTACGTTCCTCGGAGCCATTCGCCAGGAGCATTGCCGCATTCACACTCGGCGACTTGCACGCGACCGAGTATCTCGATTCGCTCGTGAATTCCTCCCGCGATCCTGACGCTGCCGTGCGTGAAGCGGTCGCGTACGGACTCGGGGAGATAGGTGATTCTCGGGGTGCGGTCACACTCCGAGGGTTGCTGGCCGACCGCGAACAGTCGGTCAGGGCTCGGGCTCTGGCAGCGCTCTGTCGTCTCAAGCAGTCGGATATCGACAAACTAGCCACCATGGCGTTGTCTGATTCCTCCGGTTCAGTCCGGGTGACTGCCGTAGCCGTTCTTCTGGCATCCGGGACCAGGTCTCGCTAGCTCGCCAGCCTCTCACGACCCGGTCACTTCCTAGTTCTGGCCCGGGTACATGGTGACCCCCTGAGAGAGGTAAGACGGTCGGCGGGAATTGCTCCGCGGAGATGGAGAGAGATGAGACGGAACGTTCGCGAGATTTGTCGGTTGGCGGGCGCTCGGATGCGCCATGGCAGACAGAATGAAGGGCATCGTACTCAACGCCTGGCTGGTTACACTTGTGTGATGAATAACAGGAACCAGAGAGGCAGAGCCGATGCCGCCAATAGCTTACTTCAACGTGGTCCGAGGTAAAGACCCGCTGCTGAAGTACGAGACCCGCTACCACATGGTGGTGCAGGCCGACGGGTCGGGCATCAAACCCACGGCCCGCTACTACGGGGTGTCCCGGAACACCGTCCGGAAGTGGCTGCGTCGTTACCGACAGAATCATGTGTCCGGTCTGACTGAGCAGTCGCGGGCGCCGCACCACATTCCTCACAAGACCAGCCCGAAAGTCGCTGCCCGGGTCATCCGACTCAAACGGCGGCTGCGCCGCTACGGCAGCAAGCGACTCGTGCGTGACTACAGTCCCGGCTGTGGCCACAGTGCGTTCGAGCGTATCTGCCGGGAGAAGCATCTGACTCGGCCGCGCAAGCGCCGGCGGGAACGGCGCAATGACCTGCGGGCGCTGAAGGCCCGCTATCGCTTCGGACGACGGACGTGCAACGACACCAAGCATCTGGATGACATTCCCGCGTACTGGGCGCAGGCGGTACGGCGTGGGCTGCCGTTGTTTCAGTACAGCCATCGCGATGTGCGGACCGGAGCGATGTTCCTGGGCTTTGCCAACGAGTTGTCTGGTACGCATGCGGCTGCGTTTACCCAAGAGCTCACGGCCTGGTATCGTCAGCATGGTGTCCGGTTACGCGGTGCGGTCTGGCTGCACGACGGCGGGAGCGAGTACATCGGCAGCGTGAAGGCCAAGCATCCGAGTGCCTTCCAGTTGGCGCTGGCCGAAGCCCGCATCCGGGGATTTCAGATACCCAAGACAACCTACAATGCCGAGGTCGAGACGATTCACAACACCATCGAGTTTGAGTTCTTCGAGGTCGAGCGGTTCCTGGACCGGGCCGACTTCTTCGCCAAGGCAAGCGGGTATCAGTTGTGGTACAACTGCGAGCGGCGCAACTGCAACCGGCACAACCAGAGCCCGCTTGAGATACTCAGGCGAGTAGCGCCCACGGTCGACCAGCGCATACTCCTGCTCCCCGCGCTCGACCTTGACGCCCTGGTTGATCGTCAGGTAACATCAATCGTAGCCGCAATGCGCAAAGGGGGTCACGATGTGCCCGGGCCGGCCCACCCGGTCACTTCCTTGACTTTCCCTCGGTTTCTGGCATATTGAAAAGGGAATGATTCGCCTCCCAGAAATTGAGTACCGCATCCTTGCCGCTCTCGAAGCGGGCAAGGCGCATGCGGTCGCGGACATCGTAAAGCAGACCGGTGCCGACCAGTCGCTCGTGATGGCCGGCGCAACGCTGCTCGCTCAGCGCGGGCTCGTCGCGATTGCCGAGGAGTCGCAGGAAGAGTTCACCCTGACCGACGACGGCAAGGCGGCGGCAGCCGGTTTCCCGGAACGGAAGGCGCTGGCCGCGCTCAAGACAGCAGGCGGTGCCGTCAGTCTTTCGGAGCTTCCCAGGCTGCTCGACAAGGAAGACGTCCGCGCGGAGATCAAGTGGCTCACGCGCAAGGGCTGGTCTACACGCGACGCCAGCGTGCTGGCTTTGAACGAAAAGGGTGAGGCGGCGCTTAGCAGGAAGGGTGCGGACGAGCTTCTGGTTGAGAAGCTCTCCGAACTGGGGCAAGCAACCGAGTCTGACCTAGCGGCCGCGGCGGTTGACGTGGAAGCGGCTCTGGAGCTGCTCAAAGGCAGGAACGAGCTGCTGAGGCGGAAGAAGCGAGTCAGTCGAAAGCTGTCGCTGACCGAAGCCGGCACCGCACTCAAGGTCGGCGGAATTGAGCCGGCAGTCGAAGTCAACCAACTGACGCCGGAAATCCTGACATCAGGCAAGTGGCGTGACGTAGTTTTCAGGAAGTACGACCCCGGACTTGCGACCGCGCCGAAGTATCCCGGCAAGGAACATCCACTACAGCGGGTGGTTCAGGAAATCCGGCAGGCGTTCTTCGAAATGGGTTTCGAGGAAGTCGCGTCACCGACGGTCGACACTGCCTTTTGGGTGTTCGATGCCCTGTTCCAGCCGCAAGACCATCCGGCGCGGGAGATGCAGGACACCTTCTACGTAGCCGAGCCTAAGTGCGGCAGGCTTCCGCGCAACAAACTGGTACAGGCAATCGCCCGGACCCACGAGAACGGCGGGGATACTGGTTCGACCGGCTGGCGCTACAAGTGGGACGCCGAGAAAGCGCGGCAACTGGTACTGCGCACGCACACAACCTCAGCCTCTATCCGCGCGCTGGCTGCGAACCCGAAGCCGCCACGCAAGGTTTTCTGCATCGGCAAGACCTTCCGCCGCGAGGCGACGGACCAGACTCACCTGGCCGAGTTCATGCAGATTGATGGCATCATCATTGACAGGAAGGCGACCCTTGCGACTCTGTTCGGCACGCTGGAGGCGTTCTACAAGAAGATGGGCGCCGAGGAAGTGCGGTTCAGGCCTTCGTTCTTCCCTTACACCGAACCGAGCGCCGAGGTGTTTGCCAAGATGGGCAACCTCGGCTGGATTGAGATGTGCGGTTCCGGCGTGTTCCGGCCCGAGGTGACGCGACCGCTCGGATGCAAGGTCCCGGTACTGGCATGGGGCGGCGGCGTCGAGCGGATTGCCATGCTGCGGTTCGGCCTCGACGATATCCGCAAGCTGTATATGGCGGATATTGACTGGTTGCGACAAGCGAGATTGTCCGGATGAACCGAAGTCAGAAGGCAGAAGGCAAAGTGCAGAAGTCAGAAGTGCGGAGGTTGCGTGCCGGTCGTTAGCATCGCGACGGCGACCCTGAAGCGGCTGATCGGCAAGAGCCTGAGCCGGGACGAGATCGTCACCGCGCTCGAGCAGCTCGGTAACAACGTGGAAGGCACAGCCAGCGTTACGGCTTATCGTTGTGAGAAGTGTGGTCAGACAACCGAGGTCCTGGAGCAGGAGAGTCTCAACGGTACGTGTGAATGGTGCGGGGGTAAGGTGCTGGTTGAAACCGGCGCGTCCGAGGTCATCCGTATCAGCCTGCTTCCGGTTCGGCCCGACATGTTCGACGCGGCCGGGCTGGCACGCGCGCTGCGCGGCTATCTGGGGATCCAGACCGGTCTGCCGTCATACAGCGTGGAGCCTTCCGGTTTCAAGGTCGCTGTCCAACCCGGCCTGGAGCACATCCGGCCGTACATCGTTGCCTGCGTGATACGCGGACTGGTGATGGACGACGAAACCGTGAAGACCGTCATGAAGATGCAGGAGAATCTGCACTGGGCGCTGGGCCGGAATCGGCGGCGCGCATCCATCGGCGTCTATGACCTCGATACCGTGGAGCCGGACTTCGAATACTCGACGGCGGCGCCCGACGGCATCAAGTTCGTGCCCCTCTTCGGCATGCCTGATGGCATGAGAGCGGCAACCCCTAAGGAAATACTCGACCAGCATTCCAAGGGTGTCGGGTACAAGCATCTGTTGGAGAAGTTCGACAAGTACCCGCTGCTCTCCGACGCAAACGGCAAGGTGCTTTCGATGCCGCCCATCATCAACAGCGAAGAGACGCGAGTGACGCAGAAGACCCGAAACCTGTTCGTTGACGTGACCGGGCCGGACAAGAACGCGATTGAGAAGACGATTGCAGTCATCGCCTGCGGCCTCGCCGACCTCGGGGCCAAGATCGAAACGGTGCAGGTCGTCTACCCGGATGGGACGAAGGAAACGACGCCGAACCTGGCGCCGCAGGTGTTGACGATTGACCCGAAGGCAGCCGAGAAGCTCATCGGGGTGAAGGTGCCGGACATGCCGGCCGTGCTCGAACGGATGCGCTACGGTGCGAAGTCCGAAGCGGGTGCACTCGCCCTGCAGATTCCCGCCTACCGCGCCGACATCATGCACGAGTACGACATCTTCGAGGACGTCGCCATCGGCTACGGGTACCACAACATCACACCCCGGCTCGTCCCGAGTATGACCGTGGGTAGCCACCAGCCGATCGAGGAGCTCTCAACGACCGCGCGGCGCGTGATGACCGGACTCGGGTTCCTCGAAGTCATGACCCCGGCGCTGACCAACGTCGAGGAACACTATGGCAAGCTCGGATTGCCGACGCCGGAGCACTACGTCCGGCTTGAGAATCCGATAAGCGTTGAGCAGACGCTGGCGCGCGAGCAACTCGTCACCGGACTCCTCAGCACCCTCCGCGTCAACACGACGCGGGAAATGCCCCAACAGGTCTTCGAAGCCGGTGACTGTTTTGACGTGTCAGAGAAAATGGAAACGGGCGTGCGCACCCGACGCAAGCTCGGCGCGGCTATCGCCGGACCGAAGACCGGCTACACCGAGGCGAAGCAGGCACTGGACGCACTGGCACGTGAACTCGGCCTCGAGCTCCGGTTTGTCGGGATGGACGGAACCAGCAGCACCTCGTTCATCGACGGCCGCTGCGCCCGGGTATTCGCCTCCCCCGTTCAACCAGCCACCGGCAATCCGCAATCTGAGATACGGTGGGGCGTGCTCGGCGAGGTCCACCCGGCAGTGCTGGAGTCGTTCGGCATCGGCCAGCCGACAGCGCTGCTGGAAGTCGACCTCAGCGCCTTACTCTAGGGAGGAAATATGGCACGCTGTCCACACTGCGGTGAAACGATGGCGGACGGGCAGGAGCAATGCTACGCCTGCGGCCAGCACCACCGCGCTCGCGGGTACCGGGCGGAGCATCACGTGAACCCGGTCGTGATCATCGCGGTCTGCCTTGCGGTGGTTGGGGTGCTCACGGTGTTGTGGATCAACCGCACGAACTCCGCCAGGAAGCAGGCGGCGCTGCTGGCGGAGTTCGTGC
>Ga0208047_1000387_pt1 | contig 16546 bp, 10 predicted proteins | sample Kivu_220m_FD_184162 | JGI IMG/M metagenome (GOLD analysis project Ga0208047, IMG submission 184162) | Freshwater microbial communities from Lake Kivu, Western Province, Rwanda to study Microbial Dark Matter (Phase II) - Kivu_220m (SPAdes)... | ecosystem: Environmental > Aquatic > Freshwater >...
ATAAATTATAAATGATAAATTATAAATTATAACGGATAAATTATAACGGATAAATTATAACGGATAGATTATAAATGATAAATTATAAATTATAAATGATAAATGATGAATGATAACGGATAGATTATAAATGATAAATGATGAATGATAACGGATAGATTATAAATGATAAATTATAAATGATAAATTATAACGGATAATATGGGAATAAAAAGATAATGTAATACATTTTATTTTTCGATTAAAAAGCTTAATTTTATATAATAATATGATATTTTTTTTACTAATCTTATCTTTATATTACTGAACAATTCCTTCAAAATAATTATAAACATAAAATGGACTTCAAAGAAAAAATTTTAGAAAAAGCTATTAAAAACAACAAAAAAATTGTGCTGCCCGAATCGTTCGAAGAAAGAACAATAAAAGCAGCAGATTACGTTATGGAGCGGGGTCTTACAGGAATTATTTTATTAGGCAACAAGGATAAAATCCTGAAATATGCAAAGGAGCTCGGATTAAAAAACATTGAGAAGGCACAAATAGTTGACCCGGAAAATAATCCGAAAGAAGAAGAATACATAAAAAAGATGGTTGAATTGAGAAAGCATAAGGGTCTGACAAACGAAGAAGCAGCAAGTCAATTAAAAAATCCGCTTTATCTCGGTGCGGTTATGATAAAATGCGGAGATGCTGACGGAGAAGTAGCCGGTGCAATGAATGCAACAGGAGACGTATTAAGACCGGCATTTCAATATGTAAAAACCATGCCAGGAATCAGTGTTGTTTCCGGTGCATTTTTCATGTTATTAGCTGACAAAAATTTCGGTGAAGAAGGAATATTGGTCTTTGCCGATTGTGCAGTACATCCTGACCCGACTGACAGGGAGCTGGCGGAAATTGCGGTTTCGACAGCAAAGACAACCCGTTCGATTGGCGGATTCGAGCCCAGAATAGCAATGTTAAGTTTTTCAACAAAAGGAAGCGCCAAGCATCCGATGTGCGATAAAGTTATCAGTGCAACAAAAATCGCAAAAGAGATGGAACCGTCATTGCAAATTGACGGAGAACTGCAGGCAGATGCAGCTTTAATAGAATCAATCGGCAGAAAAAAATGTCCTGACAGCAAGATTGCAGGCAGAGCGAATGTCTTAATATTCCCTGATTTACAAAGCGGAAACATTTCATACAAACTTGTACAAAGATTAGCGGGTGCAGAAGCAATAGGACCGGTATTACAGGGTATGGCAGCTCCTATAAACGATTTATCGAGAGGATGTTCTGTCGAAGACATAATATATATGATAGCAATAACGGAAAATCAAGCAGCAGGAGTATAATTATTAACAAATAAATAAATTTTTATGGCAGAAAAATTAGAAGACTTTGCAATCAGCAAAAAATTAACCACAAAGTCATCTATGCTTAATAAAGTAGGCATAGTCGGATGCGGTTCAATGGGACAGGATATAGCAATACTTGTTTCAGGAAAAGGAATAGAAGTTATTTTCATCGAGAAAACCGATGAAAAGGTTAAAGAGTCAATGAAAAACATAGCAGACAAATTAGACGAGATGATAAACCGCTGGGGATTAACGAGCGGAGAGAAAAGGGCAATACTGACCCGAATTTCAGGTTCGACCGATTTCAAAATATTAAAGGGATGCGGATTAGTGATAGAAGCAATTATGACTAAAGGACCGGTGACCGAAATAGTCAGGGCAAAGCAGGATGTATTCAAGAAAATCGAGAGTGCAGTTTCCGCCACTTCCGTAATAGCCACCAATTCATCTGCGATTGCAATATCGGAACTATCCACAGTTTTAGACCATCCTGAGAGAGCGGCCGGAATACATTTTCTTGCACCCGCACAAACGGTAAAAGTAATTGAAGTAACAAAAAGCTTAAAGACCTCAGACGAAGCAATAAAAATAATAGAGAAATTTGCAAAAATGATAGGCAAGACTATAATTAATGTTCATGAATCACCCGGAAGTCTGAGTACGAGATTGATAATAACACTAATCAACGAAGCATGCGAAATATTTATGGAAGGAGTGGGATGGATAGAAGATATTGACGAGGTTCTTAAATCCGGTTACGGACTTCAGCTCGGTCCTTTCGAACTGGCAGACAAAATCGGATTAGACAAATTACTTGTCTGGATGGACATTTTATATTCCGAGTTCGGAGACAGAAAATATAAAGCATCCCCTGTTATAAAGCGTTTAGTGAGGTCTAATCATTTAGGACGTTCGGCCGGCGAAGGATTCTACAAATATATAGACGGCAAAAAGGAAGGGAAATTATTATGAAAATATTAGTGTTAAATTGCGGAAGTTCATCAATAAAGTACCAATTATTTAATATAGAAAGTAATCAGGTTCTTGCAAAAGGAATAGCTGAAAAAATTGGTTTGAAGGGTTCTTTTCTAAAATACGACAGATATGACGGTGATTCGGTCAAACTTGCAGGTGAAATTCTTGACCATCAGACAGGAATTGAATATATACTCGGGATACTGACAAGCGATAAACACGGATGCATAAAAAGTTTAAACGAAATAGATGCTGTAGGACACAGGGTAGTGCACGGTGAAGAGAAATTCAATTCGAGTGTTTTAATAACGAGCGAAGTCATTCAGAAAATGGAACAATGTATTGAGCTTGCACCTTTACACAATCCACCCAATTTAAAAGGTATTTATGCCGTGAAAAACCTGCTTCCGGATATTTTACAGGCAGGCGTTTTCGATACGGCATTTCACCAGACAATGCAGAAGTATGCATTCCTGTACGCACTTCCTTATTCGCTATACGAAAAATACAGAATACGGAAATACGGATTTCACGGAACGAGTCACAGATATGTATCAGCCAGAGCGTGCGAAATATTAAACGTAAACATGAAGGACAAAAATATAATAACCTGTCATCTTGGAAACGGTTCATCCATAGCAGCAATCAAGAACGGCAAGTCGATTGATACATCGATGGGAATGACTCCTGTGGAGGGACTGATAATGGGTACAAGATGCGGGGATGTCGATGCAGGGGCATTAACCTATATTATGCATAAAGAAGAGATTGACACTACAGCACTTAACACATTGATGAACAAACACAGCGGAGTACTCGGTATATCCGGAGTAAGTTCAGATATGAGGGACATTGAAGACGCAGCATACAGGAAAGGAAACGAAAGGGCAAAACTTGCACTTCAAATGTTTAATTACAGAATAAAAAAATACATAGGTTCATATGCAGCGGCAATGGGCGGACTTGATATACTCATATTCACCGGAGGGATAGGAGAGAACGGTACGGATATCAGGGAAGAAATCTGCAAAAATTTAGATTTTATGGGTATTGAAATTGACACGGCAAAGAACAAAGAGACTGCGGCTAAAGAAGCAATAATTTCAAAACCAAAGTCGAGGGTAACCGTATTGGTCGTACCGACGAACGAAGAATTAGTAATAGCAAAAGATACTTACGAAATAATAACAAAATTAAAGAAGAAAGAGAAACAATAACAAAAAAAACGATTATGAAAAAAATTTTAATAATCGAAGACGAGTACATATCGGCGAAAGTGACCGAACTTGCATTAACCCACAACGGTTATAAAGTAGTAGGAATAGTAAACAATGAAGCAGACGCACTTAATTACACAAGACAACACAATCCTGATTTACTAATAGTAGACGTGGAACTTGCCGGTCAGAAAGACGGAATAGAAATAGTTGAGGAAATAAGAGAATTTTCAGAAAAGCCGGTAGTATACTTTACGAATCACAATGACCCCAAGACAAAAGAGCGGGCAAAAAATACGAGACATTCCGACTTCATATCGAAGACAATTCACAACTTTGCACTTTTAGATACAGTAAAGAAAATATTTACTGTGAACCAAAAAAATTAGATTTCATTTATGATAGAAAAAAATATAAATCTCGAGAAAGATTTTCCTTATCCGAGTTATGATGATTGGAAAAAAACAGCAGAGAAAGATTTAAAAGGTGAATTATTCGAAAAAAAACTCATAACAAAAACATACGAAGGAATAAATTTACAACCACTCTACACACAAAAAGATTTAGAGGAAACAGGATTTGAGAGGAATTTGCCCGGGTTCGAATATTTTATCAGAAACACAAAATCTTCAGGTTATTTATCAGACGGATGGGAAATATGTCAGTCGATTCCATACATATTACCAATACAAGTAAATGAAGCTTTAAAACACGATATAAAAAGAGGGTTAAATTCGATAAATTTTTGTCCAGATTTAATGACAAAGAAAGGAATTGATATTTCAAGAGGATATAATGAAGATTTCGGCAAAGGCGGAACAAATATATGCGATTACAAAGATTTTTCTGAGTGTTTAGAAGGAATAGATATAGAAAAATTTCCGATAAACATTGATTCCGGATACGACGGGATAATATGGTTAAGTCTTCTTGAACTACTGGTAAAGCAAAGAAAGGCAAACAAAAATAAAATCAGAGGTAGTCTCAATATTGACCCGTATGCATTTTTTGTAGAAAACGGTTATCTTCCTTCTGAAAAAGAAAAAGTTTTTGACAATCTTTCCTATGTTATAAATCGGACATCGAAAAACCTTGCAAATGTAAAGACAATCGGTGTAAATACACTCCCCTATCATAATGCAGGTTGTAATGCGATACAGGAATTAGCTTTCGGGATAGCAACTGCAATTGATTATATTAGGGAATTACAAAAAAGAGAAATAGGAATAAACACAGCAGCGAATAACTTCAGATTCACATTTGGAATTGGTTCTTTTTTCTTTATGGAAATTGCAAAATTAAGAGCAGCAAGGTTGTTATGGTCAAAGATTTTAGAGAAATTCGGATGCGGTAAAGAAGAGAGTAAAATGTTTATACATTGCAGGACATCATTTTACAATCAAACTGAATACGATGTTTATGTAAACATGTTACGTTCGGTAACAGAATGTTTTTCTGCAGTAGCGGGAAGTGCAGACAGCATCGAAACGAATACCTATGACGAAGTACTCGGATTACCTGACGATTTTTCAAGAAGAATAGCGAGGAATACACAAATTATATTAAGTGAAGAATCAAATTTAAATAAATTAATAGACCCATCAGCAGGTTCGTATTTTATCGAGAAATTGACTTATGAGGTTGCAAAGGAATCTTACAATTTATTCAGACAAATAGAAGAAAGAGGCGGGATGTATAATTCACTCAAAGAAGGATTCCCTCAGTCAGAAACCGAAAAAATAAATATGGAAAGAATGAAGGACGTTGAAAAAAGGAAGAGTATAATTGTTGGTACAAATATGTATGCAAATCCGAAAGAAGTGAAACATGAAATTAAATTACAGGATTATAAAAGAATTTACGATAAATGTATTAAACATAAAATAAAAAAGTACGATAGTCTCAAGAATTTACCCGCAGAATACAAACTTACTGATAAATTAATACAAGAAACAAGCACTGCACTATCTGACGGGGTTTTCCTGAGCGAAATCAATGAAAGGTTATACAAGGATACTAAACATACGGGAAATATTAAAACATTAACACCTGTAAGGCTTTCCTCAAAGTTCGAGGAATTAAGGAGACTTTCAGAAGATTACACCTCGAAAAAAGGTCATAAGCCGAGAGTATTTTTATTGACCTTTGGATCTTTATCACAACATAAGGCAAGAGCGGATTTTTCAAGAAGTTTTTTTGAAACCGGCGGTTTTGAAGTTATATATGAGAAAGGTTTTGATACACCGGAAGATGCCTTTCAGTCACTATTAGAAACCGGACCGGTTGCTGCAGTAATCTGTTCAACAGACGAAACGTACAAGGAACTTGTACCTTCAGCGGGAAAATTGTTGAAAGAGAAAACTAAAAATATTAAACTGATACTTGCAGGAAATCCAAAAGACCAGGAAAATTATTACAGGGAAAACGGAGTAGATTATTTTATTTTCATGGGTGCTAATGCATATAATATTTTAAAAGATATTTTAATGAAGGCATGAATGATAAATTATAAATGATAAATTATAAATGATAAATTATAAATGATAAATTATAAGTAATAAATTATGAATGATAAATTATAAATGATAAATTATAAGTAATAAATTATGAATGATAAATGATAAATGATAAATTATAAATGAATTTCAAAAATATTGAACCGGATTTAAACACTCCTGAAATTTCGAAAGAAAAGTGGAGAGAAAAATTTAAAAAAGACACAGGAAAATCGCCTGAAGAATTTATATGGGAAACAATGGAGCAGATTCCCGTAATGCCGCTTTACACAAAAGAAGACACTGAAAGATATCAGCATTTGAATTATCTTTCGGGAATCCCACCATATTTGCGCGGTCCTTATGCAACAATGTATGTATTGAGGTCCTGGACAGTAAGGCAGTACGCAGGTTTTTCCACTGCTGAAGAGAGCAATGCATTTTACAGAAGAAATTTAGCAGCCGGTCAGACCGGTTTATCGGTTGCCTTTGATTTAGCAACACACAGGGGGTACGATTCAGATCATCAGAGAGTCATCGGCGACGTAGGAAAAGCAGGTGTAGCAGTTGATTCAGTAGAAGATATGAAAATTTTATTTTCGGGAATACCATTGGAAAAGATTTCGGTATCGATGACAATGAACGGAGCTGTTCTTCCTGTTATGGCATTTTATATTACGGCAGCGGAGGAACAGGGAGTACCAATATCAAAACTTTCCGGAACGATACAAAACGATATTCTTAAGGAATACATGGTGAGGAATACTTACATATATCCTCCCTCGCCTTCGATGAAAATCATTGCAGATATATTCAAATACACAACGGAATTTATGCCGAGATTCAACAGTATAAGCATTTCAGGTTACCATATGCAGGAAGCCGGAGCGACTGCAGACTTAGAGATGGCATATACACTTGCCGACGGTTTAGAATATGTAAGAACGGGTATAAAGGCAGGTTTAGACATTGACGAATTTGCTCCCCGATTATCTTTTTTCTGGGCTCAGGGAATGAATTATTTTATGGAAATTGCGAAGATGCGTGCGGCAAGGATTATCTGGGCAAAATTAATAAAGTCATTCAATCCCAGAAATCCGAAATCGATGGCTTTGAGAACGCATTCACAGACTTCCGGCTGGAGTTTAGCCGAGCAAGACCCGTTTAACAACGTTATAAGAACCTGCATGGAAGCAATGGCTGCAGCATTAGGGCACACGCAGTCACTTCACACAAATTCACTGGACGAAGCACTTGCACTGCCTACAGATTTTTCGGCACGCATTGCAAGAAACACACAATTATATTTACAGGATGAAACAAACATCTGCAAAGTAATCGACCCATGGGGCGGGAGTTATTATCTTGAATATTTAACCGACGCTCTACTGAAGAAAGGATGGGAACACATACTTGAAGTGGAATCATACGGAGGAATGACAAAAGCCATAGAAGAAGGGATACCAAAAATGAGGATTGAAGAAGCATCAGCAAGGAGGCAGGCAAGAATAGATTCAGGAAAAGAGAGCATAATCGGAGTAAATAAGTATTGTCTTGAACAAGAAGAGCCGATGGAAATCCTTGAGGTCGACAACACGGCAGTAAGGTTATCACAAATAAAAAGGCTAAAAGAAATAAAAGAGAAACGAGATCCGGGTGAAGTGAAAAAGTGTTTAAACGCACTAACCAGATGTGCGGAAACCGGGGAAGGAAATTTACTTGATTTATCGGTAAAAGCATCAAAAGCAAGGGCAACATTAGGCGAAATATCATCCGCATTAGAAAATGTATGGGGCAGATATCAGGCAAAAACAAAAATAATATCAGGAGTGTACAGTACAGAATACAGCAAAGAAGACGACTCGGTCCGCATCGCAAGAGCAATGACCGATGAATTTGCCCAAAGAGAGGGCAGACGTCCCAGGATACTGATAGCGAAGATGGGACAGGACGGACATGACAGAGGAGCCAAAGTAGTAGCGACAGCATATGCAGACATGGGTTTTGATGTAGATGTCGGACCGTTATTTCAGACACCGGAAGAGACAGCGAAGCAGGCAGTGGAAAACGACGTTCACATAATCGGAATGAGTTCACTTGCTGCAGGACATAAAACATTACTTCCGAAACTTGTCGAAGAGTTAAAGAAACTTGGTAGAGACGACATCATAGTAATTTGCGGAGGTGTAATTCCGCCGCAGGATTACGATTTTCTATATGAAAACGGCGCCTCCGCAATCTTCGGTCCGGGTACAAAGATACCCGAAGCAGCCATTAAGATAATGGAAGAAGTGAACAAAAGATTCGGACAGAATTAAATTACAACCAGCAGATAAACCGTCACTTAATATTCTATTATTTATTGCATCTGAACCAGAGAATAACTATTAAGAGGGTAAATTCAGTTCAATGTTTTATTTATTCCCATATATTGCAACAGAAGAAGTAACACCGGAAATCGTGCTGAATGCATACAAACTGAATTTATTTCCAATGGGGGAAGACGAGGACAATATAAGGTGGTACACGGCAATTCCAAGAGCAATAATTCCAATGATAGAAAAGGCATTCAATACTCCGAGGATTATACAAAGACTAATCAAGCAAAACATTTTTGAGATAAGGGTAGATTATGATTTCGGAAGCGTAATCAGAAACTGTGCATACAGAAAAGACACATGGATAAATAAAAAAATTATAGAATTATATACAGAATTACATAAGAAAGGATACGCACATAGTGTAGAGACATATTACAATAACAAACTTGCGGGCGGTTTATACGGATTAGCAATAAAGGGGGCATTTTTTGGTGAATCAATGTTTCACAAAAAAGACAATGCTTCAAAAGTAGCATTGGTAAAATTATACAATATCTTGGCGAGAAATAATTATAAATTATTCGAGATACAAATGATAACCCCGGTATTTGAACAATTCGGAGCGGTTGAAATAGAAACTAACGATTATTTAGCACTTCTTAACAGTGCTATGAAAAAGGAATGTAAATTTATTTTATAACACATCAAAAATGAAAAAGCCACTTTTTTCTGCGGAATATGTAAATTATTTTTAATTTGATAGGACCTCTACTTTTTTCAGCGGTATTTCTTTTGCTGCATCTGTCACAGCATCTATTTTATCGGCATAACCCGATTTATTTTTAATATCCTCATCAGTTACAAAATGAACATCAAGAAAATTCTCAACTTTTATTCCGGTTCTCAGGTAATTCAGTTCCATAAGGCACTGACTCCAGCCGTTCAGATAATTTTTAAGCAGTTCGTTTTTTTTATCATCATCAGTTATATGCAGCAACAAATTAATATCGCTTGCCGCACCTGCTGTAGCATTTTTAGCCGAACCAAAAACATAAAATGTTTTTACGCCGTATTTTTCCGGATCTATATTAGCGGCAATTTTTTCAACCATTCTGTAACGCCATCTCCAGTGATCTTCTTTAACAGATTCCGATTGCAATCTGACTTCACTGCTCATTTCACTTTTTGCAGGTGACGATAAAAGAGCAATGGCAGATTCGATATCCGCATTCATCAAGACTTTCAAAGTCAGTCCATCGGTTGATTTCGGAACGTCAATTACTTTAATAAATTCTGAAAGATGTTTATATTCAGGTAATATATCAGGAAGAATATTAGCTGAATTTAAAAAGAAAGAGTTATTAAAAATTATTTCTTTATCGTCCGGATACAGAGGCAAGTAACGGATTGATGCTTCCACAAGATCCTGGAAAAAGTGAGTACCGAATGACAGGTCAGGCAGGTAATTCCCTTTTTGCCTGGCTATTTCAATTAGAACTGCCGTATTATTAATATCTGAATAAGTAACATTTACACCCAGTTTAATATCTCCCCTGCTACCCCATCTTCCGGGACCCATCAGAATGAATTGTCTTTTCGGAAGTACTTTATTCAGTTTACCTACTGCCCTGCCTATTTCGACTAATTCACTATGTTCTTCAACTTCGTTATATTTATCAGGGTCGACGTAGACGACATGCGTAATATCCGGTACTTTACCGTTTGAAATATATTTATTAGCCGTAAATATTATTTTATCAGATGCTATATCTCTCGGAATTTCGGCAGGAAGGTCTCCTATTGAGTAACTCTGAGGTCTGCATTGCAAGAGATAGAAATATTTTCCGTCACTTGCAAATTCAATATCCACAGGGCATCTCATTTTTTCTTTTAATACATTCAATATTGCATGCATTCTGGAGATAAAATCCGTTTTTTGAACTAACTTTTCGAACGTACAAAACAGATTTTTTTTATTATCTTCGATATCAAAAGCAGAAATACTTTTAATAATACTACCGTCATACCCGGAAAAGACTTCCGTAACATTCGGATAATCAGAGGCATATTCATTCAGTAAATCCTTAATTTCAATTGTTTCGAAAGTATTTTCTTCAAGGTTAATCACATCAATTTTTTTCGGTGCATATCTCATAATTTCCTCGACAGACGCATTAACTCTCAAGCCCGGTTTTCCGGGTGCAATCAGAACAGGATAATCGTCACTTAATCTGTCCACGGCTCTTGTACCGAGTCCGGGTACCAGCCGTATCAGTCCGTCTTCTCTTTTAATTCTCGGCGACCAGCGAAATTCATTATTACTAAAAGCGACACCTGCATAAGCAGGGAGATAATATTTTCCTACTTTCGTTCCCACAACCTCCTGAATTAGAATACCCATTTCCTCATTAAAGTCGAGTAAACCTCTTTCCATTCTATATTCAATCGGGTCGGTATTAAAAACTGAAGCATAAACTTCCGAAATTGCATCCGTTAGTGCATTCAATCTTGATTGTTTGGTTCCCTGATTTGCCACAAACAAGCTTTTATATTTTCCTGAAAATGCAGCCCCCAGTCTGTCTTCGAGCAGACTCGAACTTCTTACTATAAGAGGAATATCACCGAAATCTTCAAGCGCAATAGACAGAAAATTAAGTATTTCAGGGGGAAAGATAGAATTTTTGAAGACCTGTACGATATACGGATACTCCTGTCTGATCTGATTCAGGTCTTTATATTTTTGTTCGATTACATCTTCCAGATTATTATAATGCAGAAATTCTATGACAGTATCGGAAGTAACGTACCATGTCTTAGGTGTTTTGATATCTTGAAACAAATCCGAATATTCGGTTGACTTTTCGAGAATTTTTTTTGCAAGAAACAGCCCGACACTTTTTCCTCCGATTTTTCCCTGACTTTTGGAAGGATACACCAATTTCTGGACAAGGTCATAAAAATCAGAAATTTCAAGATGGTCTTTAGAAATACTGATAAAATTCAGCTCATCCGAAAGGAAACGTCTAATTAAGGATACATTCAATCCTTTTATTGTAGTTTTCGGAAGTTCTGCTTCTTTTGTTGTAATATGCTGGAACCTTCTCATAGCATCAGATATCTCCGGTATCGTACTGCCGACATTTTCCAGTATCCTGACAAAAAAACTTGCTTTATCTTCCTGAATCCATTTTTGCACTCTAAAGAGAATTTCGTCATCGCTGATATTTTTCGAAGCAATTTCGAAAACATTATCGCCCAGCACATCAAGGTCAAGTTTTTCAATTGGTCTGTTTTCATCTTCAAAATCATCCTCAAAATCTCCAACATTTTTCAAAGATCTGTGCAGAAGTTGTTCAGCCTCCTCTACTCCGCTCCATGTTAAATAATTCAACATTTTTCTTGCAATAACATCATATAAATTCTGGTCAGTTTCCCGCAGCAAATCGATTATTACACGCCATTCTTCTCTTTTTTCTTCTTTTAAAAAGTCTTTTGTCTCAACTTTTTTTTGTTTAAATAATTTTTTCAGTTTATTTTGAAATATATAACTTGCAGTGCGTTCGGCAATAGTATCGATAAATTTTCTTTCGCCGGAAAGGAACGGACCTTCATTAAAGTTCGGTCTTAATTGTGTATAAAACACTTCTATTGCACCAACTATTTCACCCTGTATTTTTATATCTGCTTTCTGCACCCAAGGAGATTCCACAAAATTATCCGAGCGAAATGTTTTACTCTCGACGGTCAATCTTACTACACAAATATCCGTAAACTGATACGCTTCGGGAATAACCTCGACAATATTCTGCAAAGTGGAATTTTCATCCAGTTCATTAACGAAGATTTCCTCAATTTTATATATGCAGTTTAATTCCTTAGCTCTTTCCTGCAATGAGGATATAATTTTATCAACAGATTTTTTACCGTTCATTTAAAAATTACTCCTAAACCTTTCCTTCCGTCAACTTTAACCGACAAAGGTTTATTTAGTTCAATATGTTTAATAAATTTTAATTCTGTTTGTCGTACTGTATTATTTGTCTTCAGCCAGTTCCAATCGATATTATTTTGTTCACCAGCCGGAACTGAAAAATAAAGAACACGAAAACTTGTAATATTATGAAAGAAATGCGAGCCCTGACTTAATTCGACATTCATACCGCTGAACATTGATTCCACAATTACTCTGGCTCCTGATATTTGTCCCCAGTTTACAGGTATTCCCAACCACGGATCGGAGCTTCCCCATCTTCCGAATCCGATTAACAAATATTTTTTATTATTGTCAATTAAGGACTTATTAATTTTTTCAATTTCAATTGCAATTTCAGGAGAATATTTTGCCTCAAAAACCTCCGGTTTGACATAAACAATATCGGTTATAGTATCCACAGTACCGTTCCCCAGGACATATTTCGATGATAAAAGAATTTTTTCAGGAGACAAGTCTTCTTGTTCAATTTCCACTTTTTCATCTGATACAACCATAGGTCTCACCTGTAAAAATCCGAATCTAACCGGCTTGCAATCATTTTTATCGAGTGTAATTGCAAATTCGATTTCCACGGCAGTACCAACCGCTTCTTCACAGGTATCAAGGACTTTTTTAACGATTTTATTCAGCGGAAAAATGTTAAATTCCAGAATCTGCGAAAAGTTAATAATTCTCGGACCGGGATATCCAATTCCCGGTTTAACTCTATCGGAAGCTGCATCATAGGTAGAAGCAATAAATTTCAAAGTACCGTCATACTCTGCATCCGTCAAATCCGCTTCGAACATATACTCTGTTTCCTTAATCGGGTCGTAGGCAGGCGGTTTTCCCATATTCACGACCCAGTATTTATTCTGAGTAAGTTCTATCATATCCTTAACGTTTGCAAAAGGAGGTTTTGATTTCGGACGCGAGGGAGAAAACGTCCACGATACACCACCGTCAACGATAGTTTTTCCAAGTCCAAGTGCTAAATCCACGACTCCTTCTTCAGGTTTAGCAAAACCCATAGGATAGAAATTATAAGAACGTGCTACTCCTGAAATAGTCGGATAGAATCTATCATCATATCTAAATCCCACAATTTCCTGAATAATAACAGCCATCTTTTCATCTTTTATACGATTTTTTGTAGCTTTAATATAATCTTTTGCCTCTTTAAAAAATGTTGATGCGTAAACAAACTTTATCGCTTCTGTAAGTTTCCGAAATCTCGTCGTCGTATCCGGTTGATTATTCGGAATCATTTTTGTACCGTAAATACCTGCAAACGGTTCATACATAGCATCTTCGAGCAGACTTGACGAACGAACGGCGAGAGGTGTATTAACTTTTGCAATTAATGCCCTCAAATCACCAATTAAATCAACAGGCAAACTACCTTCCTGAAATTTATAGGCAATAATGTTGTCAGGTTCATTTGAATATGCAATGTCATACAACTTATTGAGCCTCATAAAATTATCGAAACAGGAAGTTGTCAGGACAACCATTTTCGGAATATTTATCACCACACCGGGGAATTCATTTTCGGAAATATTATTTTTTAACAGATGTGTTGCAAAAGCAAGTCCTTGAGCTTTACCTCCCAGAGAACCGTCTCCTACATACGTAAAATCCTCTTCTCCATCGAAAAATTTTCTGTTGAATGATTTCAGTGAAGACAGTTCAATTCTATTTTGTTTTGGATTTTTCATTATTCAGACAATACAGGGATTATCCTAACTGAAGTCAGGATTTAATTCACAAATCCGGATAATCCCACAAAAAATACCGGGAATAATAAGTTTTACTATACCCAGCCTCTGTCTTTGCAAGCCTGTGCAACTCGTTTTATTGCGATAACATAAGCTGCATCTCTCATATACAATTTACGTTGTCTTGCAAGTTCGCTGACTTTCAAATAAGCTGAAGTCATTTTTTCGTCAAGCCGGCTAAGGACTTCATCTTTTTCCCAATAGTAATTCATATTACTTTGCACCTGTTCAAAGTAACTGCATGTAACACCGCCGGCATTAGCAAGAAAATCGGGAATAATAAAAATATTTTTTTCCTGTATTACTTTATCCGCTTCCGGAGTAGTCGGACCGTTAGCACCTTCCGCAATAAATTTAACCGATGGTTTAATTTTCGTAACCGTATCTGCTGTTACCTGATTTTCCAGCGCACAGGGCAGAAGAATATCGACTTCCTGTTCAATCCATTTATCTCCGGGCAGGACTTCATATCCCAGATCTTTGGCTTTAATTTTATTTATACCGCCAAACCTGTCAGTAATACCGAGCAACGTTTTCAAATCGATACCGTCTTTCTTTTTAAAAGTATAAGATATCTGGTCTTCCTGATCCCAGCAGGATACACAAATTACTTTTCCGCCGATATGCTCAAAAAGTTCGATGGCATATTGTGCCACGTTACCGAATCCCTGAACTGCGGCTACGGTATTTTCAGGTTTAATATTATGTTCTTTTAATGCTTCCCGCACGGTAAATATTACGCCGTATCCTGTTGCTTCGGTTCTTCCGAGCGAGCCGCCCATACCGATCGGTTTACCTGTAATCAAGCCGGGATATTTAGCGCCATTTATTGCTTCGAATTCGTCGAGCATCCACAACATATGCTGAGCATTAGTCATAACATCCGGTGCCGGAACATCTCTTAGAGGACCGACATCTTTAGAAAGTTGTCTGACCCATCCTCTGCAAAGTTGTTCCTGCTCTCTTAAGCTTAAATTGTGCGGGTCGCAAATAACACCGCCTTTACTTCCACCGAGAGGAATATCAACAACGGAGCATTTCCATGTCATCCACATAGCAAGTGCTTTTACAGTATCCACAGTTTCCTGCGGGTGGAATCTAATACCTCCTTTTCCCGGACCTCTTGCATCGTTATGCTGGACTCTGAATCCGCGAAACACACTGTACGAACCGTCATCCATATGAACGGGAATCGAGAAATGATACTCTCTCAAAGGTTGTCTTAAAAGATTTCTTGTAGCCGTATCCAGTTCCAATTGAGCGGCAACTTTATCAAATTGTGCTTGTGCCATTTCAAAGGCATTAAAATTTTTTGTAGCCATTAAAATATCTCCTTAATTAAATAAAATAATTTTTAAAAAAATTTTTATATTATGCAGTGTTTTAAAAGTCAAGAAGAATAAGCTTTTCTTTTATATAAAATTAAGCAAATTTCGAATGCTTTTCAATTTAATTTAAAGGGAATAAATTGGTGGAGGAATAGGGGTATGGAGGTATAGAAGTATGATTGTATGGATGTATGATTGTATGGGTGTGTGGATGTATGATTGTATGATTGTATGGATGTATGATTGTATGGGTCAATCAGCTGGATAAGTTATATGTTCACATTATAAATGATATTATTTGATAACAAGCATCTTTTTAGTCATAATGAATTTCTGTCCGTTGCCTTCTGCCAAGAATCTGTAAAAATAAATTCCGGATGCCAGAAATGAAGCATTAAAATCTACTGTATAGTATCCTCCTGTATTGTATTCACTATTTATAATAGTATTGATTTCCCTACCGCTTATATCATAAATTTTCAGTGTTACTCTGCTATCAAACGGTAACTGATAATCAATTTTAGTCGAAGGATTAAAGGGGTTAGGATAATTTTGAGAAAGTTCATATTTATCGGGTAATCCTATTTCTACAATATTCTGCAATTCGAAATATTTAAAACTGCCGTTGAAATCAATCTGCTTTAGTCTGTATTTATATTTCCCGGAATTTTGTTTTTTATCTTCGAAAGAATAATCATTTCGTGAACCTGAGTTATTTCTACCGTTAACAAATCCGATATTCGTCCACATTTCATTTCCGTTATTTTCGATTTTTAATTTTTCAACATCAAAACCCGCATTATTAATTTCCATCGATGTAACCCAGTCGAGTTTTACATCTCTTCCAATTACATTTGATGTAAAAGATTCAAGTGTCACCGGTAAAGGTGCATTTGCATCTCCTACGGTAAAATGTGAAAAATTCGTCAGACCGGAGTGAGTGACAGTTTTAGTTGTTGTATTCGGGGAATCATCAAACTGTGTCCAGTTAGTACCGTTGTTATCTGATTTGCATAATCTAATATTCGATTCACCGACGATATCACCCATCATAACAGGATCGTAGAATAATGTAATATTATAAGAATAATTCCATCCCCCGCCGCCTGACGGTGT
>Ga0208047_1000390_pt1 | contig 16461 bp, 11 predicted proteins | sample Kivu_220m_FD_184162 | JGI IMG/M metagenome (GOLD analysis project Ga0208047, IMG submission 184162) | Freshwater microbial communities from Lake Kivu, Western Province, Rwanda to study Microbial Dark Matter (Phase II) - Kivu_220m (SPAdes)... | ecosystem: Environmental > Aquatic > Freshwater >...
GCCGCGATGAGCGAAGAACCGAGCCAGCAGTCGGAGTACCTGAGCATCCCACGCTCCAGCGACATCACCGCCCCGAACAGCCGGTTGAGCGGCCCGGGTGGCGGCTTCACATTGTATTCAATCTCACGTTTGCCGGTCAGCAGGGTTCTGAGCCGACCCGCCGCGCGCTGGGCCACGAGCGCCGGCAAGAGCAGGCCGGTGTAGTACGACACGCGTTCCGCTCTGAGCCCGGCCGCCTCGAATCTCTCCACGAGTTCCACTCGTGTGTAACGCCGGTGATGATTCAGCACCACGTCGTGGTCAGACCAGAGCCACCTGAGCGCGGGTACAGTGACCAGCAGCAACCCGTCCGGTTTCAGCAGAGCCCTCGCGGCACGCAGGCCTGATGCATCGTCCTCGATGTGTTCGAGCACGTCGAACATGGTCAGCACGTCAAACGGCCCCTGCACCGGGATTTCCTCTGGGAACCGACCCTGGCGTACGTCCAGCCCGATTTTCGTCCGCGCAAACTGGACGGTGTCAGGGTCCACTTCGATGACCTGAACGTCTCCCCACTGCTGCAGCTCTCTTGGGATCAGCGAGCACGCGCCTCCGATGTCCAGAAGCCGAAGACCGTCCGGCGCCGGGCCGTACCGCCGCAGCCAACTCAGTACGAGTCGACGTTTGGCGATCCGCCAGAAGTGCGTCCGCTCGAGGGCAAAGAATCGGTCATACGCGCTGCGGTCCATCGCTACATCATAGTTGCAGGACCACGGACCTCAAGGCAGTGCCGAACGTCCTGACCGACCCTCTTTATGGCCCGGGCGTCGGTGGTTTGCCTCGAGGATTCGGAAAGCCCTCTCCTGCAGAACAACATCGTAGTTGTCAGCAATGTACTTCTCTAGTTCGGGAACTCACGGTTCGTATTCGAACTCTTGGGCCACCGGTGCCGGCTTGAACCCAGTACATCCACGATGAAGGCTGGCCTAGCGTCGCTCAGTTCCGCTATGAACTCCCGACGCAGGCGTTGAGCGTAGGCACGGTCCACGTGGTAACAGAAGTTGATGTCGTACAGAAAACGGGTCGCCAGCTTCGCCTTGGCAATCTGCATGACGTGAACCGCCCCGTCGACGTTGTCCAGCGGCCAGCTGTCTCTCCCGGCCTGAGGTGCTTGCCGAGGAGATCGGCCACCTCATCTTGCATGCCGCGTTCGCGCGGCCCCCTCTCCCCGATGACCAGCCGCGTTCTGCTGCCCTCGGGCCAGGCGGCGTCTGGATCGGTCATGCTCCTTCACTGAATCGTTGCCGCTGCGGTGTCCCGAAGAGTGACGCGGTAGATTGAACCATCGTTCAGGTGCGCGATTTCCTCAATGTCGGCAACCTTCTTGAGCTCTTCAACCGACAGGACATAGTCACGCCACCCGTAGTTGTCGAACCACACGAGCACCGACACACTGTCGGGAGGCCAGCGGCCGCGAAGGTCGCTAAGGTTGACTCTCGACCTTGTCGGGAGCTCGCGCGCGTTGACCCGCGCCAGTTCCCACAGGGCGTCCGGGCCGTTGCTGTAGATGTGGACCTTATCCTTGATAGATGCCATCTGCTTTGCCTGCGCGACGGTCTCACTCTCGCGCCACTTGCTGCTGTTCAAACCGCCGGCGCCATTCCTGACGCGCCCGATGGTCGCCCGGACAACGCTGGCAAACGGGAAACACAACCACAGTGCCAGAAGTAGAGACGGGATTCTCTTGGCAGTTGCCGCCGTGAAGTGCCGAATCGGACCAAACAGACCGTGGGCCAGCTCTAGGAGAATAAAACTCAGAGGAACGTAGACTGGAGAGAGCGTACGCGTGTCAACAACAGCATCGCGGGTCGCTGCCAACACCAGCACGACGGCGTATGTCGCCAGGAATAGGACGGCAGGCAGATGATTCAGGAGGACGGCACTCGAGCTGCTGCGCAGTCTCGCCCTCGCCGCCGGCGACAACAAGAACATGCTCACAGCAACGGCCGACCCAGCGAGCACAACTACCCCCAGAATCAAGGACCTCGCCGACGTGACGACCAGATCTACGGGCACATACCACGACAACGTCGCCTCGACGCCGGAAGTGAGGCTTGATGCGATGGTGTTATGGATCCCGCCCCTGTCTCCAAAGAAAGTGCCTGTGAGCCGGTCATTGCGCAAGCCCCACGATCCCAGAAGCACCAACAATGGGAGTACAAAGAGCAGCGCGCGGGCAAGCCGGTTCCCGTAACTCCGTTTGGTGTCCAGGACCACAGTCACAACACCCGACAGGACAAGCGCGACACCGACGTAGCGGGTCAGGCACGCGAGCGCCGCCGATATGGCCATGACTGCAAGTGACCGGACGTCTCGACCAAACCAGTAGTGGTGTGCGCACAAGAGGTACACCAGCACGAGAGGGATGAAAAGACATTCTGACCACGCCGACGAATAGACCAGGGAAAGTGGTACTGACGAAAGAACCGCACCCAGGCCCAGCAAGCCGTACGCGATGTTCTGCCGGAACGCGGTCCGAAACAAACGACCCGAGAGGTAGATCACCAGAGCAAGGAGGGCGGCGTTGATGTAACGAGCGAGTGTCGCAGGGTCGAGGCCGGCCGCAAATCCGACGAGCCCGAGCAGCATCGGATACAATGGGGGCCACCAGACCAGTGGCTCCCCGGTGTGGGAGACGAACCCTTTTCCCGATACGAGATTCCGCGCGACATCAAGATAGACAGCCGAGTCCGGAGAGATTCCGGCACCGTACTTGGCCGTCGAAACAAGGACAAGTCCGGCCCCGGCCGCCGCCAGGAGGACGACCGCTGCCGTCCGGCGGCGACTAGCACTTGCGGTTACCAATCCGCTCGTGACAGAGAACTCGGGTCCATCTCCGTCACCTGCCTTGCCCGCGGCGGGCTCGGATTCCATCGCGGGATTGTAGGTGCGCCGGCCGGGATGTCAAATGCGTTCCGGCGGTTGCGCCGCATCAGCACCTTCTCCGGTTGGCGGTCAGTTTCTTCCTACGGTCCGGTGCGGACGTGGCCATTCACTTGGTCATGTGTCCGCCGGAGCCGAATTTGCTCCTGGATTTTCGGACCCCTTGGGGCGCTCGTGTATCCTATTGTTTCATCGCACATTAGCAGAACGGTCTGCAGCGAACAGACGCCACGGGAGTCACGTGGGGAACCGTTCCCGGAACGGTTCCCAGGGCAGTTCGGGCCGCGATTCGGACTGAGAGTCGGACCCGGACTCCGAGGCCGGCTTGCTGCTCGGAAGCCGGAGGGGCCGGCACGGTGGCTGCCGGTCTGAGTCTCAAGGCCACATGCGGGCCGGCGCGGAAGGCGACTCGACGGTCAACTCAGACGGCGGCAAGCAGCGTCATTCAAGTGGCGATTATGACCGCGTCTCTGGTCGTGACCTGCGAGGTAGTGCTCGGCGCGATTCGTTGACTGACCTTGACGGCAGGGTAGAATCACGCCGCTGCAGGCAATGAGCGAAGCACGACATCCTGAATCACCCTCACCCCCTCCCTCTCCCTTAAAGGGAGAGGGCACGACGGAAGAGACGGCAGACATTGCGCTCGTGCGCGAGCGACTCGCCAAGGCGAAGAACGTGATGGTCATCACCGGCGCGGGCGTGTCAGCCGAATCTGGCATCCCGACGTTTCGCGATGAGAAGGGCCTCTGGAAGGAATTCGACCCCCAGGACTATGCTACGCGCGAGGCCTTCAAACGCGACCCGGTGAAGGTCTGGAAGTGGTACGACGAGCGCCGAGTGAATGCGGCGCAGGCCCTTCCCAACCCGGCCCACATTGCACTCGCTGCGATGGCGCGGTCGGGACGGCGCGTGTTCATCGTGACCCAGAACGTCGACGACCTGCACGAGCAGGCCGGCTCAAAGGAAGTCGTGCACGTCCACGGCTCGCTCTGGCGCATCCGCTGCGAGCGCGACGGCACCGTGCTCGAGAACCGTGAGACGCCCCTCTCCGAAGTCCCGCCAACCTGCATGTGTGGCGAGGTGATGCGGCCGGACGTCGTGTGGTTTGGTGAGGAACTACCGCGGCGGCCGGTTGAGCAAGTTGTCCACTACCTGCTCGAGGGTGGGATTGACCTCTGCCTCATCGTGGGCACCGAGGCGACGTTCGGGTACATCGTGCAGTGGGCCTTGCAGGCTCGCGAGGCCGGAGCCTTGGTCGTTGACGTCAACCCGCGCGACACCGGGCTCGGCTCGATGGTAGACGTACACCTTCAAGGCAAGGCAGGAGAGGTGCTGCCGAGGTTGCTTCAAGAAACGAAGTCAGATGTCAGAAGCTAGATGTCAGAAGTCAGAAGTGCCGTGCCGCCTCACGTCCTGGCCTGCGCGCTCGGTCTCTCTGTGTCTTTGTGGTAGAATTCCGTGATAGACTCCGAGTTTCTGAAGCTCTGCCGGACGCGGAAGTCAGTGCGCCGGTTCGCCGACCGGCCGGTGGAACGGGAGAAGATTGAGCTTTGCCTCGAGGCGGCCCGGCGCGCTCCGTCGGCCGACAACATGCAGCCCTGGCGGTTCATTGTGTTCGACGACCCGCAGAAAAAGGACGCGCTGGCCGACGCTGTTTTCCGTGGCACCTACGCGTTCTCGAAGCGAGTGGCCGCGGCGCCGGTTCTGGTGTGCCTGCTAATCAAAGAGAACGTGCTGGTGAACAAGGTTGCCGGAGCGGTGCAGGGCACACAGCTCCAGCTGGTCGACGCAGGCATCGGCGGCGAGCACTTCGTCCTGGCAGCGGCCGAACAGGGTCTGGGGACTTGCTGGATTGGCTGGTATGACGGACGCGCGCTTCTCAAGCACCTCGGCCTAGGCGGCAAGGGTTACAAGCCGGTCGCGCTGATCGCGCTCGGCTATCCGGCCGCGGACGTCTCCCCCAACGAACGTCCGCGCAAGCCGCTCTCCGACATCGCATACTGGAACGAGCCCCCGCGGCAGTAGCGGGCCGCCGGTTTAGTATATGTCCTCCTGAAGTCGAGCCCGCGAGTCTCCTAAATTGGTCATTAGCAATCAGTTATTCGTCATTCTCCTATCTCCCCTATCCCATTTCCCCGGCTACTCCGGAGGCGATTCCGGAAGCTGCCCGACGAGCAATCTGGATGATTGCTCCGTAGACTACCCGGCAGGGAATCTGGAGCGCTATCTGGACGGCTGTTCTGTCAGCTACTCGGAAGGCTGTCCGGAGAGGTACTCGGCGAGCAACTTGGAGAGCTGCCGGGACGGCTGCCCAGAGAATCGCCGGGAAGGCAACCCCGAAAGCAATCTGCCGAGCAGCGGGTAGGGGAATCCGCTCGGCTAATCGGAGGGCAATCCGGCAAGCTGCCCGGCCAGTTGTCTGTGGAGACCTTCGACCGCTTCTCTACCGCGTCAGCACGACCGTGCGGATAGCCTGCGCTTGGGCTGTCCGTCGCTACTTCAGTTGTTCCAGCGCCCGTCTGGCCTTGGTGTAGGAGGGGTCCAGCCTAAGGAGTTCCTGCCAACGGGCATGGGCCGCCTCGACTTTGCCCTGGTAGTAGTCGCAAAGGCCGAGGTAGAACATCGGCTCCACGTATGTCGGCCTTATCTTGAGCGCGCCTTCATAGTAGTAGCGGGCCTTGACGAAATCCCGGTGCTGGAGAGAGACATTGCCGAGGTTGACCCACGCCTGCAGGGAATACGGGTCCTGCTGGAGCGCGACCTCGAAGTAGTGCGTGGCCGAGTCAAGCCTGCCGGAGTTGGCGAAGACGTTGCCGAGTGACCCCCAGGCATCGGCTTCTTGCGGGTGAAGCCGGGTCGCGGCTCGGGCTGCGCGTTCAGCCCCGACTACGTCGCCCATTCCCTGAAGCAGGGTCGCCTCAAGCGTGAGCACGTTCGTCGCGGAGTCGTGTCCCAGCGCCATCCGCAGCTCGCTGAGCGCTTCGTGGTCTCTTCCCTGCTCGTGCAGCCCGAACGCGGCGGCGAAATGGCTCTGGTCCCGGCTTGTCGGCCGGCCGGCCCCGACCAGGTTGGCATTGAGCAGAACGAAGGCGACAAGAGCGATGGCGAGCCCGACAACGCGCTCGCGCCTGGGAATGGGACCAATAAGACCTATAAGACCTATGACGGCGAGTATTGCCACAATCGGCACCATCGGCGTCCGGTAGCGACTGCTGACGAAGAAGACGATGAAGGAGAGCGAATACGCGCCGACGAACAGATACAACGGCCGGAACCGGCGCCAGTTCCGGCGGAGGAACCAGACCCCGGCCAGTGCCAGCGGGAACAGAACGCCAAACGGAAACTTGAGGAAGCGGGAGTTGAAGAACAGGTAGTTGACGAACGAGTAGCGCTTCACCGCGTACAGGTCGACTTCGTTGCCGACTTCGAAGCCCGCGAACCAGAGGAAGGCCTTGCGCAGAAACAGCCCCAGCGCCTTACCCGGCTGTCTGCGCCAGAACTCAAACCCTCTGGCCATCCAGTAACGGTCAATCTCCGTGCCCCTAAGCGGCCGTCCGGAAGCCTCCTCGGCCAGCCGCCTGACGTCGTCATACCCGCCCCACCAACTGCCGCGCGTTCCGGGCACGATTGCGGTCGTGCCGTCCGAGGCAGGATTGTTGCCGATGACGAAGTTGGTGCCCGCCTGCCAGGCGATCGGCACGAGCTGCCCGCTCACGGCGTAGTTGCGAATCGTGACGGGCAGGATGACCAGCGCTGCCAGCCCCCAGACCTGCGCGAGTCGCTTCCAAGCCCCGCGCCGGTATTCGAGCCACAGCCAGACCGGCAGAACCGCAAGGAATCCGAGCACGTTCGGGCGAGTAATCGCCGCCAGGCCAAACACAAGCCCGGGCATCCACCACTGGCGGTCACGGTCGCGGCTGCGCAGCAGCAACACAAAGCCAGACAGCAGGAGGAAAGAGAGCAGGCCTTCGAGCAGCAGCTCGGTGTCGTACCAGATGGACAACGGGTACGCGGCCATCATCAAACCGGCGATGCGGGGAACGACATCCAGGGAACGAGGAGTCAGGAATGAAGAATGAGGGCCGGACTTCGTGCCGGCTTGCGGCTTGAGGATCTGCCTCGCCAACAGGTACACGAGCCCGCAGCCGGCGCTGCCGATGGCCGCCTGGATTATCCTCACCACAGCCAGGCTCGACCCGAAGACCTTGTACAGCAAACCCAGGAAGCAGGGATAGAGCGGCGCGCGGAAAAAGGCGTCGGCGATGAACCGCTTGCCTGCGGCGATGGCCAGCGCCCACTGGTGATGGTAGAGCGCATCCATCTGGGGCGAGAAGAAGAGCGGGTCGTTGTGACGTAGCTGCAGGACGTGAATCAGCCGGAGAGTGAAAGCCGCCCCCGCAATGACGAGGAACCAGACGAGCGGCGACTCGCGACTGGCGACCGGCGATTGGCGACCCGTGCGCATCACAGGAGTATCATTAAAAGGAAAGGGAGGTCAAGTCAGAATGGAGATACCGGAATTCAGGAGTTCCCACAAAAGGAACGGGGCGGGAGAACCCGCCCCGTCATGAGTCAGCCTGCTGCTATCTGTCGATCAGGAGCTTACGGGTTGCTGAGCCATTCGCCGTCTCCAGCCGAGCGAGGTAGATGCCAGCGGCCAGCGACCTGGTATCCGCTGTGATCGTACCCACCCTGGCCATGTCGTTCCCGGCGTATAGGTTCCGCACCAGCCGTCCGGTCGCGTCATAGAGGTTGATCGAGATCGGCATCTGGCTCGGCACCTGCCACTTGAGCGTCACCTGGTCGGTGACCGGGTTCGGGTAGTTCGTAATCTGGAGATTCGGAGTCCTGATGCCAGGCGCGAAGCCCTCTTCCTCTACGCCGTAGTTGCCAATCGCAACGCACGATATGAACCACTCACCAATCGGGTCCCCGATCGGCGTCCAGCCGCTGGCGCCGCTGCCGTAGTAGCTGTGAAGGTTTGTCCGGATGTTGTCGGCGAACAGGGTGGGACGTCCATTCTGCGTAACCGACGAAACCGCCACCCAGAACGTGCCTGACTCGATCATGACCGTCGAGTCCAAGCCGTACGATATCGGCGCGCCCGGCGTGCCGGTGGGCGCCTCCAGTATTTCGCTTTCATACAGCAGTGTGCCGCCGTCGTCACCGTAGATAAGGAACTGGAACGACGAATCAGACCACGGGATCTGCGGGTGAAGGTAGAATTCGGCCCGCACTCGTGTCACGCCGACCGGGTACTGCAGGCTGAAATCGGCCGGGTCAAACTGCGTGGCCTTGTCGGGCCCGTACGAACTGATCCAGGTAAGCTGGCTTTCGTTCACGTACTGGAGCCATCTCGCACAGCTCAGGTCCCAGGAGATGGTGTCGTCGGCCGGGTACTTTTCACCGGCAGCCTCAGTCCAGACCTTGATGTTGTAGTTGCCGGCCACGTCCGGGATGTGCCAGGTCGGCGCGAAGTTGATCTGCGATATCGCGCCGTGCTTCAGACTCGCGGCGGTCGTAGCCGTGTCCTGATACTCATAGCTGTCGGGCCCGGTGATGCACAGCCGCACCGGTGTGCCGAGCGGCAGTGTATCGGCGCCCATGTTCTTGATCGTCGCCCGAATCGGGAAGTTGATGTTGGGCAGCGTATCGGAAATCACAGTGACGGCGAACCGGACGGCTGCGGCGTTCGTGTCCTGCGGTGTCCAGTCGAGCACGGCACGAATCAACCAGTCGCCCGGCCTGTTGTCCTCGGAGAACACGCCGTCGTTCAGAACCCATGTTCGGTGCTGGGGCGCGTTGCTGGCTGCGTCAATCCCGTACGCCGGGCCGGTCGCAGAGTCATGAGCCTGGATGTAGAATATATAGAAGTTGCTCGCCACGACCGGAACCGACATCGGCACCAGATTCCACTGGTCCGGCGTGACATCGACGGTGTCCGAGAACATAAGGGTCCCGGGTGAGCCATTCGGACCATCATCGCTGTACGCGTTCACGATCGCCTGATTGCTGCCACCCAGGGTTACCGGATATATCAGAGCCCCGGAGAGCGTCACATTGTCGCTCGGGCTGATAAACTTCATACCCCAGCCGTTGCCTGCCACAAACCAATACCAACTCTGAACCGACGTACCGTCGTCGTAGTACATGGTGTCGGTACCCGGGAACAGCTCCGGCGTGGACGGGAAAACCCCGGGCTGCGGGTTGGGTATCGGGCGGCACTCGGCTTGCTTGTGCCCGATCCACTGCCCGCTGCTCGCCAGCGCGAGTCCCACGGCAAGACACAGAATTACCAGCTTGCGCATCACTACTCCTTCTTGCGTTGCTTCACGAACAGAACTCAGGAACTCCCGGCCCGACCGTCGGCGAAGCGCTGGTGGCGGGACCACCGGGGCTAGACCGCGTCAGAACCGAGGAGTCTCCGTTCCTTCTTTGTCATGCCTGCGCACGGCAGGCAGTCAATAATAGCAGGCGTCAAGCCGGGGTCAAGGGATTAGGATTGAGGGCCTGGGTCCGCATTGTCGGCCCCGAAGGCTCGAGGACGGAGTGAAGAATACTCCGCCACTCGGCATCCGTTCGCTTCGTGTCTCGCGTGGCTCCAACATCGGCTCCAGGGTTCGGCCACCGGAGCGGGCCAATCCGAGGTGCAGAAAAAGTGAACGGGGCAGGTCGCCCCGCCCCGTTGCCGTTCACTCCTTGTCTACCGGTCGATCACAAGCTTGCGGGTTGCCGAACCCTCGGCCGTCTCGAGCCGCACTAGGTAGATCCCGGCGGCGAGTGACCTGGTATCCATGGTCAGCGTGCCGGCTGTCGCCCGGTCGTCGGCGGTATGCAGGTTCCGGCTCAGCCGCCCGGTGGCGTCGTAGAGGTTGACCGAAACCGGCATGCTGCTGGGCACCTGCCATTTAAGCATGACCTGGTCGGCGCCCGGGTTCGGGTAGTTCGTGATTCGGAGGCTCGGATTGTTCAGCCCCGGCTCGGACTCCTCCTGCACACCCACGGGCTCGAGCGGGATGAAGTTCCACGCGCCCCGCGTGACTGCGAACGAGTCGACCGCGTAGAGCTCGGTGCCGGGCGCGCCGTCGATGCCGTCGTCGGCATACACCCTGAGCGCGACCCAGGTGTCCCCGGGGTCGGGCGAGTCGGAGTAGATGTGTACGAGCGCGCCGGCGAGTGCTACGCTGTCGGCCGGGCTGATGAACTTGACACCGCGGCCGTTGCCGGCGACGTCCTCGTACCAGACTCTAACCGGGAGGCCGTTGTCGTACCTCAGCGTATCGGCTACATTCGGGAACAGCATCGCAGAGAGAGGGAAAGCTCCCGGACTCGGGTCGAAAGCCGTACACGGTGGCTGCCCGCCCGGTTCAGCCCCCCGCCCGATTCTTGCGAGGTTGGGACTGCCCGGTCCGACAGCGGTCCGGTCCGGAGTAACGTAGCACAGGTTCTCGATCCGTCCATTCCGTAGGGGACTGCCGGCCAGACCGGCACCGCCCTCCGCCACGACCGAGATGAAAAGCTCTCCCTGATGCAACGTGTCGGGCCAAGGGTACCAGTAGCCTGGAAGTCCGTAGAAGCTGTGGCCGCCGGCCGAGCTGTCGCCGCAACTCGCCGGGTAGCCGGTCGAACTCACCGGCCTCACCGCTACATAGAAACTTCCGGAATCGATCGTCAGCGCCATGGGGATGTCAGCAGCCACGTAGGGGCCGGGCGTGCCCGGTATCGCCTCCAGGGTTTCGCTTTCGTACAGCAAGGTATCGCCGTCGTCGCCGTAGATCTTGAACGTGAACGACGAATCAGGCCAGGGGAGCGTGTCCTGCTGGTAGAACTCGGCGCGCATCCGCAACACCTTCACCGGGTAGTTCAGGGAGAAGTCGGCCGGGTCGAACCTCACCGCCCGCTCCGGGGACGCCCAGGTCAGCCAGTGTAGATCGGCTTCGGTGTGGTACTGTATCCACTTCACGCACTTCAGATCGTAGGTAATGGTGTCGTCGGCCGGCCACATCTCGCCCGCCGCCTCGGTCCAGACCTTGATGTTGTACTCGCCCGGCACGTCTGGAATGTGCCAGGCCGGCGTGAAGCTCACCATCGACGTCGCCCCGTGGTTAACCACGGCTGCCGTTGCCGCCGTGTCGTCATAGGTGTAGCTGCTGGGGCCGGAAATGGAGAGCCGCACCGGTGTGCCGCGGGGCAACGGGGCGTTGCCCATGTTCTTGATCCACGCCCTGATGCTGAAGTTGATGTCAAGTACAGTATCGGTGGGCATGTTCGTCCCGAAGAAGGCGGCCGCGGCATTGGTGTCCTGCGGTGCCCAATCGAGCACCGCCCGGATCAACCAGTCGCCGATGGTGTTGTCCTCGCAGAAATTGCCGACGCTGTCCATCGCCCACTTGCGGTGCGAGGGGGCGTTGTTGTAGGCGTCGATCGAGAGCCCCGGGCAGTTCGGGCTGGCCCCGACCTGCTTATAGAAGATATAGAAGTTGCTCGCCCCGGCGAGCCCCACGGCAAGGCACAGAACTACCAGCTTGCGCATCGGTACTCCTCCTTAAACTGCCTTGCGGACACAACTCGGGCCTCGCGGCCCCACCGGCGAAAAGGTGCGGCTGAGCAATCATACCGGCCCATCCGCGGCAAGGCCGAGGAGCCTCCGTTCCTCTCGGACTACGCCTGCATCATCGCAGGCGGCCAATAATAACTCCCGTCAAGGCGGTGTCAAGGACGCTCAGGGCCCGCGGAACCGATATTGCAGCCACGAAAGCACGAAGCACACGAAACGACCAGGTGCAGACTACGGAAGGCCGGTTCACTCTGGTTTCGCGCCTTTGTGGCCATCACTCTCGGGCTCAGGGAAGGCCGGCCTCTCAATAGTAACCGCTGCTGTCGTCTGCCGTCCCTCCGCCGGTCCCGGCCCAGCGCTTGCCTTGCCCGGCCGGCAGGGCTATAATCCGGCGCATGGCCGGCAAGCCGTAAACGGAGGCATATTGGACCTTTTCGACAAGTGCAGTCAGTTTGACCTCATGCTCCAGTCCGTCAAAGCGCGGAACCGGTTCTTCTACTCCCGCGCCATCTCGCCGGCCGCTGCCCCGCTCACGGTTCGCGACGGCCGGGAACTCATCAACCTGGGCTCAAACAACTCCTCGGCCTGACCGAGCACCCCAGGGTGAAGGCCGCGGCCGCCGCCGCCGTTGCGGAATACGGCACCGGCAGTGCCGGATCGAGGCTGCTCACCGGCACCACGCCGCTCCACCTCGAGATGGAGCGGCTGCTGGCCCGGTTCAAGGGCGCCGAGACGGTGGTCACGTTCTCGGCCGGGTTCATGGCCCTCTCATCAACGGTCGGCACGCTGGCCGGTGAGAACGACTTCATCTTCTCCGACGAGTTGAACCACGCTTCAATCATCGACGGCTGCCACCGGTCCCGAGCCCGGACGGTCGTCTATCGCCACCAGGACATGGCCGACCTCGAAGCGAAGCTGAAGGAGACGCCGGCCCGGGCCGCCAAGCTGATTGTCACCGACGGCGTCTTCTCGATGGAAGGCAACATCTGCGACCTGCCCAACCTGCGCCGGCTGGCCGACGCCTACAACTGCCGGCTGATGGTTGACGATGCGCATGCGACCGGGGTTCTCGGCCGGACCGGCCGCGGCACGGCCGAGCACTTCGGAATGGAAGGCAAGGTCGACGTCACGTCCGGCACGCTTTCCAAGTCGCTGGCCGCAATCGGCGGGTTCACCGGCGCGTCGCGTACGGTAACCGACTTCCTCCGCTACAACGCCCGGCAGTCGATCTTCTCGGCGAGCCTGCCGCCGTCGGTTCCCGCCACGGTCATCGCCGCGCTCGGCATCATCGAGTCCGAACCGGAGCGGGTCGAGCGGCTCCACGCGAACTCCCGGCTCATGAGCACGGGCCTCGAGAACGCCGGCTTCGCGCTGCGCGACCACGGCACGCCGATCCTACCGATTGCCGTCGGCGACGACGACCGTGCCTACCAGGCCGCGGGCCGGCTCGAACAGGAAGGCGTGTTTGCCAACCCGGTAGTCTTCCCGGCGGTGCCCTCCGGCCACGCGATAATCCGCGTCAGCCTGATGGCCACGCACACTGAAGACCAACTGCGAACTGCGCTTGAGAAGTTTGTCCTTGTCGGCAAAGAGTTGAGAATCATCTGAGAAGACGCAGCGAATGACGAAGGGGAAATGGACAATGACGGCCGGGGCTTCTCATCCGAACTCCAGCCTTCGTCATTTCCCGAGGGGGACCTGATGCCTGACACCATCTACGCCAGCTTCGCCGAAGTCGCCCGCCGGTTCGCCGAACGTACGGCCCTGATGCACAAAGTCACAGGCAGGTACGAGAGCATCACCTACGCGGAGCTTTCCCGGATCGTAGACGAACTGGCGGCCGGGCTGGCCGGGCGTGGGGTCAGGGCCGGTTCGAGAGTGGGCATCTACTCCTACAACCGCCCGGAGTGGGTGGCCACCGACCTGGCGGCAGCCAAGCTCGGAGCGGTCCTCGTCCCGGTCTACCACACGCTCGGTTCGGAGGCGATCCGCTACATCCTGAACGACGCCGAAGTGACCCACCTGATCGTCGAGAATCAGGAATTGTTCGCCAACGTGGTGCAGATACTCTCCGCCGTACCGCCGCTCCGGGACGTAGTGACGGTTTTCAGCCAGGAATGCCACAGCCGGGTGGGCAAAGAGTTGTTTTGCTTCGAGGAGTTGCGCCGGGCCGGCGCCGCAGCTCTGAAGCAGAATCCGCGGTTCGGGGCGGCGCACGACTCAAAGCCGGACGACCTGTTCACGATCGTCTACACGTCGGGCACCACCGGCGAACCCAAGGGCGCGATGCTCACCCACCGCAACATCCTCTCCAACGTCACAGCCGCGATCCCCATGTTCAGACTCAACGAGAACGACGTGCTGGTTTCTTTCCTCCCGCTCTGCCACCTGTTTGAGCGCACCTGCGGCTACTACTGCGTGCTGATGGCCGGCGGCGCGATCGCCTACGCCGAGTCGCTCCAGACCATCCGCGAAGACGTCCAGCTCGCCCGACCAACCGTGATGATTGTCGTGCCCCGCGTTCTCGAGAAGGTCTACAACACAGTCCGGGAAAAGGTCCAGGCCGGCTCGGCGCTGAATCGCGCGCTGATGGTATCGACGCTTCGCACCTACAGCCGCTACGCCCGCCTCAAACACGGCCGGCAGCCGATCCCGCTCTGGCTCGGGTTCAAGCACTGGATTCTGGGTCGGCTGGTGGTCGGGAAGCTCCGGGCTCTGGGCGGCGGCCGGCTCCGCCTGCTTTTCTCCGGCGGCGCGCCGCTCGACCGGAGACTCGCGCGCATCATCCGGAACCTTGGATTCAACCTGCTCGAGGGCTACGGCCTGACCGAGACTTCGCCCGTGGTCTGTGCCGCGGTGCCGGGCCAGGAACGGGTCGGCACGGTCGGCAAGCCGTTCCGAGACGTCGAGGTCCGCGTCGGTGCCGACGACGAAATCCTCGTGCGCGGCCCCAACGTCATGCAGGGCTACCTCAACAAGCCCAAGGAGACGGCCGACGCAATCGACGCGGACGGCTGGTTCCACACCGGCGACCAGGGCAAGTTCGACCCGGAAGGTAACCTCATCATCACCGGCCGCATCAAAGAGATAATCGTCACCGCCTACGGCAAGAACGTCGCGCCGGTCGCGGTCGAGCAGGCGATTGCCCAGTCCAAGTACGTCGAGCAGGTCATGGTCTACGGCGACAAGCGGCCGTTCCTGAGTGCGATCGTGGTCCCGAGCCCGCTCGCGCTTGAGGCCTTCGCCCGGGAACAGGGAATCGAGTTCGCGCAATCCCGTGACATCCTCAACCATCCCGAAGTCACCAAGCTCTATGAAGGTGAAATCGGGAAGGCGCTGGCCGGATTTGCCCAGTACGAACAGGTCCGTCGGTTCCGGCTCGTTCCGGAGCCGTTCACGGTCGAGAACGGACTTCTCACCCCGAGCGTCAAAATGAAACGGCCGCAGATTGCCGCAGCCTACCGCGGCGACATCGAGAGGATGTATGCGGAGCGCTAGAGAAGACCGAAGACGGGAGACCGATGACCGATGAGAATCGGAGGGGAAACATGAAAAGACTGCTACTGCTCGCAGCAATCGCGACCCTGGCGGGCGCCCAGACCGCGGACCGTGCCGAGTACATGTTCTTCAACCGGCACCTCAACCCAACCTGGCTCGATTCCGCCTACAACATGCTGGGCGCGGCCCACGCGGCCAATCCAACTGACGAACACCTTCTCTACCTTTGGGGCCGCAGCCACCTCCAGAAAGGCGACCTGGCCAGGACCAAAGGAGAGAAGCTCTCCTACTACGCCCGGGCCAAGGCGATTGCCGAAACCCTGATTGCCCTGAACGACCGCAACGACGAAGGACACTGCTGGTGGGGCGTGGCGCAGGGCCGCATCGGCCAGACCCGCGGCGTCCTCAACTCGCTCTTCATGGTATCCGGCCTGAAGCGTGCCTTCGGCCGTGCCCTCGAACTCAACCCGACCCACCCGACCGCGCTCGACGCGATGGGGGTGCTCTACTACGAGCTGCCGGGGTTTGTGGGAGGCGACCTCGCGAAGTCCGAAGACTACTTCCAGCGCGGCATTCAGAATGCCCCGAACTACGCCCTGCTCCGGCTGGACCTCGCCAAAGTGTACATCAAAGAAAAGCGCTGGGTGGCCGCCCGCGCCCAGCTCGACAGCCTGCTCGCCACCTCTGAGCCGAAGTACCCGGCCGACGCCGAACTCGACGACAAACCCGAAGCGAGGGAACTACTGGAACGCATCAAAGACAAATAGAAAGGAACTACCATGCCCACAACGCAAGATAACCTTCAGGCCGCATTTGCCGGCGAGAGCCAGGCCAACCGCAAGTATCTGGCCTTTGCCAAGAAGGCGAACCAGGACGGCTTCCCCGAGATAGCGAAGCTCTTCAAGGCCGCTGCTGAGGCCGAAACCGTCCACGCCCACGCGCACCTCCGCGCCATGAACGGGGTGAAAGACACGAGGGAAAACGTCAAAGCCGCCATTGCCGGCGAGCACCACGAGTTCATGTCGATGTACCCCGAATTCCTGAAGGTCGCCGAGGACGAGAAACACGCGGCGGCCACGATGTCGTTCCGCTACGCGCTCGCGGTCGAGAAGATCCACCACGACCTCTACTCCGAAGCGCTCAAGGCACTCGAGTCGGGCAAAGACCTGCCCAAGCGTGAAGTCTACGTCTGCCCGGTTTGCGGCAACACCGTGTACGACGCCGCGCCCGACGTCTGCCCTATCTGCAAAGCCAAAGGCAGCACCTTCATCAAGATCTAGCCCAGCGCGGGACATAGCCCGAAAATGGGGACTGTACCGCGCGTCCTCGCGCTCCGAGGGACTGTCCCCATTTTCGGTCAGGATCGTGTCCCAAGCGCGTCTGAACTGCGGGAGCTTTGCTCCCGCTTCTCTTACTTCGGGCCGAAAGGTCCCTCGCGACTCGCCGCGTAAGTCGCGGTACGAGTCGCTGTGCAGACCACAACG
>Ga0208047_1000397_pt1 | contig 16266 bp, 20 predicted proteins | sample Kivu_220m_FD_184162 | JGI IMG/M metagenome (GOLD analysis project Ga0208047, IMG submission 184162) | Freshwater microbial communities from Lake Kivu, Western Province, Rwanda to study Microbial Dark Matter (Phase II) - Kivu_220m (SPAdes)... | ecosystem: Environmental > Aquatic > Freshwater >...
TTCTTCATAACGGATTTGCCCGCATCCGTTGCGGCAGCTGCGGTCATGAAAATATCCTCGCATTTTCCTGCAAGCGCCGTCATTTCTGTCCCTCCTGTCACGCAAAGCGATGTGTTGAGTTCGGCGAATGGTTATGTTCTGATATTCTGAAAAGAGTTCCCCACAGACACTTTGTATTCTCTATCCCAAAGATACTGAGGAAATATTTTCTATTTAACAGAAACTTGCTTAAAGACCTCTCAAAGATCTCCTGGGAGACCGTAAAGAATTATTACACAGGTACCTTGAGAAAAGAGGATGCAAACCCGGCAGCCGTAACAGTCATCCAGACCTTTGGAGATTATCTATCCTTCAACCCCCATATCCACATTCTGGCAGCAGATGGTTGCTTCTCATGTGATGGTTTCTTCTTCGTTCCCCCCATCAGTATTGATACCGCATCACTTGAAAAACTATTTGTACACAAAATATTTAAGATGCTTCTTAAAAAGGGCCTTATCACTGAAAGGGTAATAGAGTTGATAAGTAGCTGGAGGCACACCGGCTTCAGTGTCTATAGCGGAAAGAGGATATATCCTAAAGATAAGATATCTACAGAAAATCTGGCAAGGTATGTCATAAGGGCGTCTTTTTCACAAGAGAGAATGAAATACTATCCGGACAGGCCTATGGTGACATATGAGTCTAAATATGGAAAAGATTTAGCCGAGTTTGAGCCTCTTGAATGGCTGGCAGCCCTGGTATCCCATATACCGGACAGAGGGGCGCAGACAGTTCATTATTATGGACGCTATAGTAATGCAACAAGGGGCAGATTAAAAAAAGAAAAGGGTCAGCCCGAGTATCATATCATAGAAGATGAGAGTTCTGGAACCCTAAACAGGTCCTGGGCACGGCTCATACAGAAGATATATGAGGTGGATCCATTATTATGTCCCCGTTGCGGGGATAAAATGAGAATAATCGCCTTTATTGAAGATTATAAGGTGGTTAAGAAGATTCTTGATTATCTTAGTATATATGAATTTGAAAGGGAAAGGCCTCCGCCTAAGATGGAAACTTGCCCCGATGAGTTTGATGATTATATAATAGACGACTATATAGACTATGACCACATATGCTAGAGCTCATACAGGGTGGTATCATATAGGCCTGCCATAATGTATGCCCTGATATAAGATTTTCTTTGTTTTTTCTTCTATTCCATGTTTTTTCTGACCCGGTATTGTGACCAGTGGCTATTTTTAAATCCGATAATCATAAATATGTCGACCGATGGAGGGTTATAGGTTGGGGATCCAGAAGGAAATTCTTATAAATTTTTTTCTTTACAGCAGATTTTATAAAGGTTTTTATCTGAGCATCCCTGAATTTTTTCATCAAGCACAGATTTGACATCGTGACCTGCTGACCTGAAGAGTTCCTGGGTGCGAGAGCCAAAGTTTTCATCGAGTTTGAATTTCATTATTTTACTACCTGGCAATTTCGACATAACGCTCGCGTGACATCTCTGCTCCATATGCAATAGCCGCAAGAATACTTTCTTTAGTTAATTGTTGATATTCTTCCAGTAATTCATAGATAGTCATACCGCTGGCTAGAAAATCCAGTATTAGAGATACCCATATACGGGTACCACGAATACAGGGTTTTCCAAAACATATATTTGGGTCTACTGAAATATGTTTTAAAAGTGGATTCATTACTTATTTCTCCTGATAAAGTCTATAAATTACTTTAACATATTTATCTTTAGTTTTTCAGTTAATTTTAAAATTTGGGTTAACCTAATAATTCTGCTAAAATTCATTGCCTATTAATACATACTTAAATTTAAGATTATTTATATGAGTGTGCCAAACCATTACTTCCCACCTGTAGGCGTTCCCCTATCTTATTTATTGTTTTGACTGCAGCAATACTCTAAATAAAAAATAAAGATATTGCCAGGGTGGATATGGCACACTGAGATTGGCGCTCCCGCTGGCGGGATTAAAAAGCCTTAAAGGCTATGCCCTGACGCCCCAGGTTTTTTCAATCTCTATCCTGGTATCTGGGCCAGTGCTCAACCACCCTGACAAATAATATTATACCATACCAATGGATTAGCAGCACATTACTGCAACTCATGGCACAGCATATAATGCCGGTTAGTTATCATTTTAAATTATATGCAGCAGGTTTGCTTTATTTATCCCATTAAAAATACCAATACAAGAAATATTAGTTAAATCTATTGAAAAACTATAAAGATAATCCTATAAATAATTCTTAAATACTTTATAATAAATACTTCTAATATCCTGTATATCCACATATTCCTGTGCGTGGCGAATTAACTACAGGCAGAAACATTTCTTCGCTGCATTTGTGGTTTTTTGCACAATCGTCACATAACCATCCTTCTCTGGACCATAAACATTCCGTGCATATTTTGGTTGCAAGTTTATCACAATAGGAACATATTATTGGAGGTTGATCATTTCTTGCAATAACCTCTATATTACTGCCTCTTAATTCATCATAACTTTCTGCTACAACTTTCAATTTTAAATATGTAGTACTTCCGAAATCATACTCATGATAGAATTTTTTATTAAGAGACAGTACATTATTCAGTTTTACATTCATACCCTCCTGCTCCCAGTCTTCATCAGGTTCAGAAAAATATTCTTCATTATCAATTCTAAAAAGACTTAAGTGCCCACAACATTCCAGCCATATTTCCCTTAGTAAATTATCTAATTCTTCAAGTGTTGCAGCAGCAGATGCTTTAATATGTAACCAATAATCTGATAAATAATCTTTTCCTTCAGCTACAATGTGAAAATATTTTACTTTCTTAATATTTTTTTGAGATGAAGCTGCCTCTATTGTATTATTTCTTTTAATGCAAGACTGTAAATGTTTTGTCATGACTTTCTTGCCAAAAGTCTTTTGACAAACATAGCATTTTCCATAAGAGATAATAGATTTCATGTATCAATCTCCCCTTGTTAATTTATTGACATTTTTCTTTAAGTTCATCATTACTTCCTATAATAAAAATTTTCTTATCTTTTAAAACAGAATTTATAAAATGGTCTTTTTGTGCTGCTCTACTTATAAAATCATTTAATGAAAATATTGCATAGTTTATCTCCCGCATAAGTTCTTTCTTTGCTTTTGCAAGAAGCCCTGATAACTGCTTTGATGAGATATCACCAATAATCATCAGATCAATATCACTTAGAAGACTTTCCTGCCCTCTTGCATAGGAACCGTAGATAAACGCTATTTCTATTTTTTTATCTTGAAGATTTTCCTTTAAAGCTTCTGCTATTCCTACACTTTTAAAAAAAATATTCTTTAAGTCTTCAAATATTGGATTATTTATATTTGCTTTGTAATATATTCTATTTCCCTGAACTGACTTTTCAATAAATCCCACCTTAAGAAGTTTTTCTACTTCACGCTGCACTCCTCTTATGGGCTTTTGTGTAAGACCGGATATCTGCCTCTGGTAAAAACTACTGCCGGCATTAAATAAAAATAATCTTAAAATTTCTACTCTTGTTTTTGAAGAAAAAAGTTGGTCTAGCATAAGAATTTAATTAATAATGTATACAATATGTAGTCAGTTATATACAGATTGTAGTCAATAGTCAATGACTATTTATAAAAGATGCAAATTTTTTAGAAACTATATTTTTTTTCATATAGAATTTCCAGTACTTTACTTTGACAATAATGCCAGATAATACCAATATTATTAATACTTAATTGCTGATTTATCAAATATTATAAAATTTCAATCTATATTAGTTTTAAGTCCCTTATTCTTTATACTCGACTTTCTAATAGTCTTTTCTCCAGGGTTTTCTATCTTTTACATGATAAATAATAAAGCGCACACCCTGGTTATCAGGTGGATTTAACCACAGCATTCGTTCAAATAATTTTTCTGCCTCCTCAAACCTTTTAAGCTTCCAGAGGCACAGGCCATATCCATGCATACATCTAAGAAATGGCCTGTTATCAATAAGTGACCAGAGTAGTACCCCGTTAAAATTATCAGGCAGGGAAAGTTCCCCTATTTTCATACCAACATTGTAATGCACAATTGCTTTTTCGGGCCAGCTGTCAAAAAATAAATTTCCAAGATGTGCATGGGCATCAAGACATCTAAGATCCATTATCAGCTCATTCATTAATATGTCCTGGGCTTTGCCCGGCTCTCCAATATCTTTATAGTATATGGAATCAAGTATCGGTCCGTCAGCATCCATGTCAGTATCACCTGGAACTACCTGTTCCATTTCATAGCAGGGCCTTTTTCCGGCATTAATAATTGCTTTATAATAATCATCTGTCTCTTCTATAATCTGGTCATCTTCATCTCTTTCTTCCTTAAACTCTTCTGCCGGATCCTAGAATTCCCAATTGGTGAGTTTAAGTGGTTTAAGACCCAGTAAGTTTACTTTGATTTGGTGATCAATAAGTTTTCCAGATATGTATCTGCTGCCCCCAAATTCCCAAATCTTTTTAATGCCAATAGTTGCTATTTCTCCTGGTGCTATTTGGAAAAGCTCGTATGAGGATAACCTCAATAATATTTTCTCCCCATTTTCAAGCACTCTGCAATTGGCAATATTTTCTTTTGTTGCAAGAACTATTAAGCTAACATTTTTATAATTGACCATTTTTTACCTGTAATTAAAAATATATTAAATAAATTATCAGGTTAAAATCTAAAATTTATTTCATTTTTTATTCTCTTAAATAATTCATTAAAATAATTAAGTACTTCATCAAGATCAAATTTATCATCAATCCTAAGCATTGGAACAAGATCGGTTTGGCTAATCCTTTTTAATTCTTTGATTGTATTTTTTGGTAAACCTAAATTATATGAATAATCTCTCTTATAATTATCAAGCTCCAATTTCTTATTGACTAGTTTTAAAAAATCCGTTTGGGAAAAATCAAATCCTATTTTTATAAAGTGTCCCAGATCATAATAATCCCTAATAGCTGGTATTAAGCGGGATATTGAAGCTTTTAATTTTTCTGCTGCACATTCTTTTAAGGAAAGACCCAGAATGCTCCCCTGTGGAAACAAGTCTTCTCCACTAAAAGGGTCCTGATAAAAATGTTTTATCTTTACAATCTCAGGAGGTAAAAAATACGGTTGGCGCAGTGATATCTCAAATTTTATTATTTCCTTTCGATTAATAATAACAGACTGGTATTGAAGATTAAAAAGATATTGTGTTGAATTATTGAAACCTTTTCCTTCAACATTATTGCTTGTAAGTTCAAGGTAAGATAAAAAAGAGCCCATTTTTTTTCTTATTGGTTCTATCACTCTTGATCTTTTTGTACGAGTGGAAACATCAACATCACTGCTGTATGAAAAATCCAAATCCTCGCTTAATCTATGGTAATTTAAATAAGCTTTATTTAGAAGTGTTCCGCCTTTAAAAATAATATCACTGCTTAAATGCTGGTTTACTGCATTTAGTATTCTGGTCAGGTGATAGTCTTTTTCTATAATCGCTGGACGGAATCCCTGTTTATCAGCAACATAATTAATAATATCTTTTAGCTTATTCTTATCCATTTATTATTAACTTCCACTCTGTATTTACTTTTCCTTTCCTGGAACTTATAAAGGGATTAAAATTTGTATATGTATTTTTGTCTCCGATGGATTTTTTAAGAGTATTTAAATAATCTTGCGAAACACCGGCTTTTTCAAGAAGAAGCCCCCCTCTTTTACGAACTGCTGCTGAAGGGTACTTTATCAGATAACTTATTAATTTAGAAATATCTATGCTGCTGATTTGTGCATTTATAACAGACTGGACATTTTCCCAGCTGCCCATGGGCCTGAATATAAAGTCTACAAGTGTTCTCTCTTTATCGCTTATTGATATATCTTGATCTTCAATTTTTATTTTTTTAGTTCCATAAATTTTTTTTGGAGATACTTTTATCGCTATAAATTTTACATTTTTAATATTTTTGATACCTTCTTTTTCTGTATTTAAAACTGTTACAGATTGTGGAACCTGTTCTGTAAATTGCCAGTAGCTATACATTGAAGTATACCCAATATAATATGGTATATTATCCATCCAAAGCGCTGCAATGACATATTCATTTGGCATCCAGAGCTGGTTTGGAGCTTTTAGTGGCACTATAATATACTGTCCTCTCTTTAACTGTATAAGACGGTTTCTTTTAGACAGATTATCAAGCATACTGGTTGCTTTTCTATAGCTTCCTAAAACTTTGACTGCGTATTCATTTGTGATAACTTTCTGTTTTTCAAATTCTGCCCTGGACAGTAAATAGACTGCATCTTTTGAAAGTTCTGAATATCCTGCTATTTTCATTGTAATAATACCTTATATTTCCATTTCAAATTGAATTATCAAGTTTTTTTACAACATACTATCTTACCTATTCTTTGTCAAGTTAAATTTGTTATTGCTTATGGAGCAGAACTGACTAAAGAATGAATCATGCCTATTGGTTTTAAAGTATAAAGCTGAATTCCAAGAATAAATCGACTTCTAACTTATTTTCTTAATTCCAAAATCAAATTTAAATAAATTAAGAATCTTTTTGTCTACATTATCAGTAATATAAATATACAGTATCAGCTCTGTAAAATTTCCAAGTGATAAATAATCATCGTAAAGGGATTTATACAGCTGCTGGGATTTATTATATGTATTATTGAGTAGATCGTATGTTTTTTTGTTTAAAAAAAATGATCTGGTAATTCCATAAACTGAGGCAGCTGGTTTTTTAAATTTATAGCCTAAATCAGATGATATTTTGCTTAAAGAATAATTAAATAAATTGTTGTAAAATTCAAACTTGTTTATTTCTTTATATCCAGCATAAAAATCCAAAAAGTCGCATAGCACGATATAGTTCTGGCTAATTCTAATTACTTTTCTTATATAGTCTTTATCCCGTCTTCTATTAACCATTAATGAGTTATCCTCTTTTTGGTTGTTTACTATCCTGTTAACACTTTTTACTAATAATATCATATTTGTCCTTTTTGTTTAAAATTTATATTACGGGATAAAAATCATTTAAAATTTAGATTTATATCATTTTCTCTGGCATAGTCTTTTGCAAGAGATATAAACATAGCGCCCCTGCTTTTTTTAATCCTGCCTGTAAGAAAAGTGTCCTTTATTATGCTCAAAAATATTCTTATCTGATGCTTTGGGATTTTATCAACTATCACCCTGAAGGCTCCCAGGCTGTGGTTATCGTCAAGAACTTCTGCAATTTCCTGAATAAAAGACTCGTTTTCTGCTAATCTGTACCTTTTTGATTCAGTATTTTTTTCTTGGTTATTGGCTCTTAAGCCTCGGTCTTCTTTATAATTATTTTTTTCACTTCCCTCCAGTGATTCTTTTATTTTTCTTCTAATTTCGTTAACATCCTCATCAACTTCAGCGTTTACTTCCACTATTTGTTTGGTAGGGTTTTCCACAACTCCCTCTTCATCAGGCACAATAACGTTATTTAAATCTTTCTTTTTAATACTGGTATTGTTAGGGTGAACCTCATTCACCAGGGGTGGTGCATCATATTCACCAGGGTGGTGCATGTCATTCACCACCTCAGTATCTCCTTCTTTTTCAAGCTGATTACTCTTAACAGAACAAAGGGTATATAAATTAGAAGTCTTTGATTTATTATCTCTATTTAGTCTTGACTCTTTTTTTAATAATTTCTTTTTAACAAGGGAATTTATAATTGCCTGTACTTGTCTTTCAGACATAGAACCCTTTTTTGCTATAGTCGGAACACTTGGAAATGCTTTGTCTTCCTTATCTACAAACCTGGCAATAACAATATAAATCATTTTTTCATAAATATTTAAATCCTGCCGGTCCAGCAGATTATTTTCTAGATAAAACCAATTTCTTACCCGACCGTCTCTTAAATTATCACTGCTCATCACAGTCACCTTAAACCATATTACCTAAACAAAAAAGCCCGGCATTATACCGAGCTCTATATTTATATGATTTTTATTTTTCTTACAAAAGTAAGATCTATATCAATTTGGTCTTCATGATCATCTGCAAAATCCGGATAAATTATGCTTAAATCTGCGATGTCTACGCTGGGCTGTCTGGCTCCGCCATTCGCCCGACAGTGCTAAATTTTAACAAAAGTAACTTTAAAATAATATATATTTTATTACATAATAAGTTTTTCTTATTATATAAAATTGAGCCTGTTTTACCAAGAACTGAATGAATAGATTATAAGGATTTACTAAGTCCCACAGGTAAAAATACACAAATTGCCAAGATTCTTACCATGTTTAATGATTGTTTAAATAAAAAGATGGATAATAAACTTTTTTCCAATCACTTTAAAAGTGCAGCAACTGAAATATCTTCATCCAGTTCCTCCCAGTGTATTCCTATACCCTTTCCGATAAGCCTCCACTTAAGCCTCTGCTCGTTTGTTGCTTCCCGTAATCTTGGAAACCACTCCAAGGGAATGCTTATCTCTCTGCTGTCAAGAAGTCGGATATGCATCATTTCTGAATCGAACCATACATCGGTCGCCATAATCTCTGAGGTTTTAATACTTAAAATACTCATTCCACTTCTCCCTAAAAAGATTTAAATTTTCTAAAACCAGGCCTCTTATCTCATTTATTTCCTTTGCACTGTATCCTATTGAGCGAGCAAGCTGCACAGGTTCCAGCCAAAATTTTGCATATTTTTCATTAGATTCTATATGAATATGCTTTGGTTCACTGCCTTCATTGCTAAAAAAGAAAAACCTGAATTTACCTATTTTTAATACAGTTGGCATAATCTATATCGTATAATAAATTAATTATTTTCAAATATTCACTTATTTTAAACTTTATAACATTTTTCAGCAAATAGAGATTTTTTCTGCATTTCTGTAATAATAAGACAGAACTTCCAGGCAATTCCTACAATTTCATTTAAAAGTGCTGTATCAAATAAGAAGTATAATCTTATTAACAACACCAAATTTAACAAAAGGTACCCGATGCCATTTAAAAATGTTCACGAATTAGTATTGATAACAAAATTTGAAGGTAATATTATGCGCTCTTAGTTTGCCCTGATTAAATAAGTCCTTTAGGTTCATCATCATTTTCTATAATAAATATTTTCTTATCTTTTAATATTGAATTTATAAAATGTTCTTTTTTCGCTTTACCAATTTACTCATTTAATGAAAATAATGCATAGTTTATCTCCCGCATAAGTTGATATATATTTTTTAATTAAAAAATCTTTTGACTTCAATTAATATTTGTAATACCATGTAATACGAGGTGAAAATAAATGGAAAAAATTATTACCATAAGAATACCGTTTGAATTAGATAATGAACTTGTCCGGATAAGCAAGGAACAGGACAGGCCAGTCAGCAGCCTGGTAAGGGAATCATTAAAACAATATATTAAGATTTATCGCTTCAGGCGCTTGCGTGAAAAACTGATGCCCTTTGCAGAAGCCCAGGGTCTCTTAACCGACGAAGATATTTATGAAAAAATATGAAGAAGATTGTTTTAGACACAAATGTTATAATTGCAGCATTTACCGCCAGGGGCCTTGCCAATTCCGTATTTGAACTCTGCCTTGATAATTGTGAGATTATAATAAGCGAACATATTATTAATGAAGTCTCCGATAAGCTGACCGGTAAACTTAAAGTCCCGCCAGAAATTGTTAATGAAATTATAAATTTTTTAAAAGATTCATGCACTATTTCCGAATATGCGCTTCTTGAGAAAAATGTATGCAGGGATATTAAAGACGATAATATACTTGCTCTTGCCAGCAGCAGCAAATCTAAATATATAATTACAGGTGATAAAGACCTGCTGGTCCTAAACAAATTTGAAAAGACCCAGATAGTTAATCCAAGACAACTGTGGCAAAAAATTAAAGATGGTAAGCTTTAAGCAGAGCTGTTTCCTTTGTCTGTTGTTTGTTTTTCCCATCTCATTCTTGCTCTTTGTTCAAATGATTTCTGAGGTGAAGGATATATCCCTGAAACTAATTTCTCAAAATCTGTAATGAAACTGTATTTCCGGGCGTGATTTTGGCGAATGTATTTGATAATTGATAACCACTCCTCTTTGGAATTATTTTCAATATATATGCTTTTCACCTTTAGGAAATGCTCTAAAGCAATACTATAATATTTGCTCTTTTTTGAGTTAAGTATCCTCATCCCCAATGCACGATAAATTTTAGCTGCAGCTAGTGAATTTTTTTCAAGCAAGACTTTTGCAGCTTCTTCCGTAACATAATGACTAATATTTTCGAGTTCTTCGTGCTTAACTAAAAGTATGCGATCAGCAAGAGCATCCAATTCTTTGGTTTTGATAAAAAGTTCGATTACTAATTTCAATGGTGCTATTTTGGCTTCCTGCATTGCTTTATTATGCCAGATATTAACGTCTTTTTTTGCTACATATTTCATTAATTCATCATAAGAATATTCTGATGGATATTTTTTAAAATTTATCCAGGCACTCTCAATAGCATAGTCATTATTTCCCAACAAACTTAGTAATTCCCGTTTAATTCTTTCTAAATCATAGCTATCCTCATTTAGCCAATTATCTTTTTCTCTTAACTTAAGTCCTTTCTCAATCCATATAAGCGCTTCCTGAAAATTATCAATACCCTTTTGTAGCAGAGCAATATTTTCGCAATCTTTTGAGGTTACATCTAATTTTTCACATAGATTTATATACGATTTGATATCCTTTTTTTCTATGTAGATGATTTTTAAAATATCTGCATTCTTTCTGACCGGGTATGAATAATCAGAAATTCGTTTATTCTCTTTTGGGCTTTCCAGACAATATGCATTATCAAAGCAAAGCCTTATGTTTGATTCAAATATTTCTAATTCATTACTGCAAAATATCTTAACTATTGATTTTTCTATATTAAAACAGAAACCATAGTCATCATTTTCCATCCATTTTAAAACCTGGTTTATTGTTTCTTTTGCATCATATTTTGCTTTCTGCCTGGCTTTTATCCAGGAACAAAACAGTTCTTCAAAAAACATCCCAAGATCACCACCAGAGTCATCTATCTCATCTGCTTTTTCATAACAACCTGAAAGAAATATTTCATATAAATTAACGGCCTGCTCAGCTTTTCCATCTTTAACCAATGCATCAATGTTATTTTTTACACTTTCCAAATCATTTATAAAAGCCCCTGCATTACCATAAGATATAAATGTTCCAGGACTTAGCGCTTCCTCTATTTGTTCAATTAAATCTCTATTGCTCATTTTTGTCACACAAATGTACTTTTTTTCACCTTAGACAAAGATGTCTCTTTATTTATCTTCCGGAATTTCCCAGCCCAGGAAATTTTTCTTAATAAATTCCTTCATTTCTTTTATATCATTTGGATTTGTGCAGTGTTCTTTCCATTTATCAAAGACTCTTTCAAAATTATCACCGGAAGCATCTGTAGCCCAGTCTTTAAACTCATTCTTTGATTCTTTTTCAAACTTATAGATACCTTTTAATATACCCATACAATATTTTTTTGCCTCTTCATCCATTTCAAGTCCCTGATATTTCTTAAGCTCGACCAAATAGGATTCTATTGCATCTCCAAGCATTTCCCATGCTTTTTCATTTGGATCCACATATCCATACCTTGTAGAACCGGATTGATACCAGACATCTTCAACTTCAAGGCTATCTAATTCGTAAAATACCTCATCAGCAATGTCTTCAACTTCCACCTCACTAAAATATTCTAATGCAGCATCTTCAATTTTTTTTAGCAGAGACGTATCTTCTTTGGCAAGCATTTTTAATATAGCCAATCCATCATTAGCATCAATTTTATCTAAAATACTTTTTTCCTGTTTTATATTCTTCTTTTTATTTTCAATCATTTTTGCTTCTTACCAATGTTCGAATTTTAAATATTTTCTAATAATTATATGGAACCCTGAAATTTTTTAATAGGAGAAGTCTGAAAGAAAATCAAATTGGCAATAAATATTTAAAATATAAACATGCTTATAGATAATGGTTTTTCATCCCGTTTTTGCTTTGAGGGAATCGAAAGGAATTGTTATATATCCTTATATTTCCATTTCAAATTGAATTGCTAAGTTTTTTTGCAAATTACCTATTTTTTCTCAACTTAAATTTATTAAAGCTACTTATTTAAGCACCTCTTGCATTGTTATTTTAAAGTCAAACATCTTTATGTAATAAATTTTATCTGGAGCAATAACCTATCATTGCTGCATTAAAAATATTAGTTAACACAAAAAGGATTAATAAAATTTATTCGATTTTCACAAGAGGTTTGCCCTGCGATAATATTTCTCCCTTTTTTTATACAACTTTAGAAGAAAGTCGACATTTTTATCTCTATAATCATAGATAGCCTTTCTACCTTTAGACCTTAAAATCCTTCCAATATACTGAATTAATTTTCCTTCAAAGGCAAAAGGATAGACAAGAAATATACTGCTTAGATTTTCTATATCCAATCCTTCTCCAAGTAACTGACCGGTGGTAATTAATACCTGATAATTACCTGACTCTATCTGTTTCATCTTTACTTTTCTTAAAGATTTAGAATCATCACCTGTGATAGTAATAACCTCACATACTGATTTTAAATAAATATTTAAAACCTCTACGTGTTCTTTTCTTTCAGTTAGTACCAAAATATTATTGCTGGGCCCTATTTCCTTTTTAATATCCTTAACTATTAATTTATTTCTATCAGAATCAAAAATTATTACCTTTGAAAGCAACTGGAAATCATCGGTCCTGCTGTCATAAGGAAAATAAAGATTAGTGTCTCTTATATTCAGCTGAATGCCTTCTTCAAATAAACCTGTAGTAACATGGCCAATATTATTAGTATTGCAGATTATATCCCCAATATATAAAAAGATTAGCTTCTCATCATTATATTTTCTTTTTGGAGTTGCTGTCAGCCCAAAGATATAATATGGATTAAAATTAACTATTACCTGTCTAAAACTTTTTGCCGGAATATGGTGACACTCATCAATAAGTATTGTTCCAAATGACTCACTTAAAGTTTTCAAATATGGATATCTCGTTAGACTCTGGATCATAGCTACTGTAATAAATCTTGATAATTTCTTTTTATTTGCTGAGATTTGTCCAATATCCCTTTTACCGAGCCCCAAAAAATCATGAATTCTTTCAACCCACTGATCATATATTAGTTTTCTGTGTACAAGTATAAGAGCTGGCTGGCATTTCCTGGCTATCAGTTCTATTCCTATAATTGTCTTTCCAAAGCCCGGGGGAGCAACTATAACTCCACCTTGTTTATTTTCACAAATATCAATTACTTGCTCCTGAATACTGCTGAGCTTTATTTTGGAATTAAATACAAGGTTACCAAATTTATTTCTTTTATCAAAAATCTCAAAATTAATTTTATTTTCATTACAGAAATCTACCAGATGGTTTAAGATCCCTCTTGGTATCATAATGGTATCTTTCGTTTCTTTTATTAGATTAAAAAACTTCTGAATTCCATATACGCTTCTTCCAATTTTTTGTTTGATTAAATACTCGCTATTTATAAAATTAAGATTACTTTTTAAAAAATTTGACAGATCTTTATTAACTTGATGTTTATTTAGTACTATTTGACTTTTTAATGTTATGGATAATTTATCTGTTTTAAATAAATTTTTATTTTCAGCGATATTAAAACTATATGATTTTTCATCTTCAACTATTTCTGAATACAGATCATCTAATTTTATGTTAGACAGCTTTTTTATTTTACTTAAATAATTCCACTGGTCTTCAATAGGATTAAAACTTTCATTATCTATAAAAACCATTTTATTTTCTTTTATATACCTGCCATTTAATGGTAAGGCTACTAAATTTCCAAGACCTTTTCCTGAATGGTAGTCCTGATTGGGAAAAATCCTGTCAAAACTGACTTCCCTGTCAAATCCTGACAGATTGAGTGCTTTTCTGATTATTTCTAAAAACATCCTGCGGCTCTTAGAGGCGGGGTATTTATCTTTAAAAAAAATCCATAAGTGAGCACCCATTCCTGATAAAGATTTTTCAAGGTAGACAGGAATTTCAAGTGATATGCATTCATCCAGAAACTTCCTTGAATCTTTTTTCCATTCTTTTCCATCAAAATCTACAGCAACAAAATAAGAGGTGCTATCTTCAAGTAAGGGATAAATACCTATAAAATAAGCTCCTATCAGATGTTTTTTTACTATATCTCTAGTCAGTGGTATTTTTTCTTTATTACTAAAATTTTGAAAATTTCCACCTCTGGCTTTATGTCTTAAGTATTCATTCCAATCAAATCTATAGGCAGGAGTATAGCCGGATTTTCCATTTTTTTCCCATCTCCTTGCATATATGTCATTTCTGCCTTTAAATAAAGACATATATAGGTTTAGTTGTTCTTCATTTATGTATAACATTTTTTCAATCTTAACTATAAGAACTTCCCATTTAGATAAATGTTTTTAGTTTAAAATAAAAAAATTCCCCTGTTACAAAGTAATACCAGTAAAAAATCCTGACAATTCTAAACAAAGTCACTTAAATCATCAAACTCAGGATTATTCCAGACCTCTTCTTTCAAGGCTTCATATACATTAAACACTATTGGGCAAACTGATGCATTGTCAATAACATTTATCAAACGTGAAACAAAATATTTTTTATGCAGATGTGGGTATGATCGACAATCCTTTGGACGGTATTCATATTGAGAACATATGTTATTATTTAAAAATGGACAGGGTTTCTTATTGAATGTGATTCCTTCATTATTCTCTCTTTCCATTAGATATTTATTTTTGAAAGTATCTATAGATATTTTTAACCCATTAGTCAATCTTCTAACATCTTTTATATTTAGCACTGGTGATACCTTTTTGCAGCAATTCCCACAGATTTTACAATCAATTTTAGAAGATATACTCCTATATAGTCTTTGTACGATTATATCTATTTCTTCCAAATCACAACCTTTTAAAAAAGAACAAAATTCATAGTTTTCATCCTCTTTATTTTTTGCTAATTTTCTAATTTTATTAATATCTATTTCTATTATCATTTTAATTTCAGAGTTCTCTTATAAACAGTCAAAGTATTTCGCCATATCAACAGGAATCAATGAACTATTATTATATATTATATTGTATTGTTACTAAAAAAATATCAAACAATTCGTAGTATGTTAGCTAAAAAATAAAAGTGGACTTGTCAAGTCCTAAAAAAGAATACACCAGTCCACTTTTAATTTTTAAATGACATGCTGTAAGTATTTATTGACTAACGATAGCATATGCGCTATCATTTATACGTGGAAAAAGAACAACTTTCTAATCCTAAAAATGTTAAGTTTGATGATTTATTAAAAATATGCACGAAATATTTTGGGACTCCCAGGGTCAGTGGTAGCCATCATATTTTTAAAACACCATGGAAAGGTGATCCCAGAATAAATATACAAAAAGAAGACAAAATGGCTAAGCCATACCAGGTAAAACTTGTATTAAAAGCATTGGAAAAATTGAAGGTGGAAAATGGAAAATAATAAATTAATTGAGAAATATACTTATAGGGTAGAGTGGTCAGAGGAAGATAAACTGCATATTGGCCGGTGTCTTGAATTTCCATCACTGGCTGCACATGGAAGTACTATTGAAGGCGCACTTAAAGAGATTGAAAGGGTTGTTGAAGAATCAATAAAGTGGATGCAGGAAGAAAATGAAGAAATTCCTGAACCTTTTGGATTAAAGAAATATAAAGGTAATTTAACATTGCGGGTACCTGCTGAGGTGCACAGGAAACTGGCAATAAAATCAGCTGAAGAAGGGGTATCGGTTAACAAGTATATTTTATCGAAAATATCCTGATTTTATGATCATCTTAGGGTAGCAGATATGCATTAAAAGATCCCAGAGTATTTGCAGAATATTCTGAATTTTCAAATTCAAGATTTAAGTATGAAATAAAAAAGAGAGTTATAGATTTTTTATTTAAATGTTTTATACGCTCTTAGCTTGCCCTGATTTAACAAATCCTTTAAGTTCATCATTACTTCCTATAATAAAAATTTTCTTATCTTTTAAAACAGAATTTATAAAATGGTCTTTTTGTGCTGCTCTACTTATAAAATCATTTAATGAAAATATTGCATAGTTTATCTC
>Ga0208047_1000398_pt1 | contig 16166 bp, 21 predicted proteins | sample Kivu_220m_FD_184162 | JGI IMG/M metagenome (GOLD analysis project Ga0208047, IMG submission 184162) | Freshwater microbial communities from Lake Kivu, Western Province, Rwanda to study Microbial Dark Matter (Phase II) - Kivu_220m (SPAdes)... | ecosystem: Environmental > Aquatic > Freshwater >...
ATTATATTATCACAAGTCCCTGGATAAGTCTTTCCTAAAATTTCACCAAGTAAAATTTCTAAAAATTTGCCGATTTTATGCTAAAATCAAAAAAGTCGTTCTTCGGAGCTGTTTTTTGCCATTTTTTATTGATTTATCAAGATTTTTGGGGTATAATTTCCCCAATAACTTTTTTTAGCTTTTGTCAATTAAATTACTTTTTATGAGTTCAAATAAACGCGAAAAATATTTTACCTTACTTGTATTGTCCAATGCGGACACAAAAATAAGGAAATTCAAGGTTCATTTCAACTGGCTCAGAGCAGCCTTTATTGTTGCAGGAGTAATAATTGTAACAATAGTAACGCTTGTATCCAATGTCTATATAGTCCGGAATGAATTGGATGACAGGGTTGTTGAGCTTGACAGACTAAAAGAAAAAATCAGCTATAAAGAAATAGAGATAGCTAATCTTCAGGAACAATCAAATGAAATCAAAGCAAAGACAAAGATACTTGAAGACTACCTTGCCCAGGTCGAGGACCTCGATAAAATGGTCAGGGATATAACAGGCAAGGGTGGTTATGAAAGCGAAGTAACATTTTATAATTCCGATTTAAGCGCAAGTGTTGACCTTGAAAATGATACCAATGAGATTTTCTATTATGATTTTACTGATTCAGAGGATCTGGACAATATTAATGACATCCTTGATGACCTGATGGCTAAGGCTCCTGAAATGTCTGCAAAGCTTACTGAGGATAAAATCCATATGGAGGACCATATCTATATGATGGATCATACCCCGTCAGTTTGGCCGACTACTGGCGTGCTAAGCAGCCTATTTCATGAAAGAAGGGGCGGGGGACACCTTCATGGAGGCATTGATATAGCTACAAATGTGGGCACTGATGTCAAAGCATCTGCAGCAGGAGTTGTTATTTTTGCCTCAAGAAACAGGGGTTTTGGAAATGAAATAATAATACACCATGGTTTTGGCCTTATAACAGTTTATGCTCACTTGAATAAGACGTTTGTCAGTGTCGGAGATGAGGTTACAAAGGGCCAGCTTATAGCTGATTCAGGAAATACCGGTTATTCGACGGGCCCTCACCTTCATTTTGAAGTCATAAAAGACGATGTCCAGGTCGACCCCCTGGATTACCTTCCATAGAAAAATATAAACTTCTTATTTTCTTTCTTTAAGTATGTCTTTAGCTTGATCTCTAATGCTCTATTATGATTTCGCCGCCAAACACAAAAAGGATTTTAATGCTTTTATCTGAAGTTATTACCTGATGGTCAGTTTCACGCGGCACATATATAAAATCATTTTTCTTTACCGGGTAGATTTTGCCATTGATTTTTATTTGTGCGCTGCCGGCTAGTACAAATAACGCTTCTTCCACATTGTGCCTGTGGTTTAGGGCCTTGCAGTTTTTTGAGAAGTTTACTATCCCCAGGTTAAGACCCTCACTTTCTTTAAGTCCCTGAGGCCCGAACGCAAACCTTACCCACCTGTCATCGAATTGCTTCTTTTTTATTTCTTCCTGGCTGAATATATATTTCATGTGATTTAATTCCCTGTGCCTGTATTTTAATTGATTTTAAATAATATCAGTTATATTATTACTTTAGCAAACTGGCAATATAATTTTATAATTTTAACAGGATATATAAATGGCTGATACAGACACAAAAAACCAGGAACCGGATGCAACTGAAAACAAAGGTTGTTTTACATGTGAAAATGCAAGCTGCTCATGCGGAAATAATGAAGAATATATAAAAAAGCTTGTCGCATGCATTACCGAAGAGGTAATGAGCAAGCTTGGAAGCTAAGCGACTTTATCAGGATTCCTGTTTAGCAGCAAAAAACAAATAATACAAGTGCAGTTCTTCTGCTTATCTTATAAAATCCACAATAAACTTTATCCCTAAATATAGAAGAAAAAGGCTGCATGCAACAAGAATTCCTATGTAGACCTTCTGGTTCAAAAAGCGCCTGCCCGTGCTTACAACGAAACCCACAAACAGATACCATATAAAATCTGCCAGTATATGGCCCGTATAAAAAGCGCTTACACCACTGATATTGTGGACAACACTCTGTAGCATAAAAGTTGCGCCTATAGTTACCCACCAGACGTACCAGTAGGGATTTGCAAGGCTTATAAGTATTCCTTTACCTACAATAACGAATGTGTTTTTTGCCCCAAGGCTCTCTGCTATTTTTTTATTTGCATCAAGGTCAAGCTTTACTTTTTTTCGTAAAATCGAAATTATTATGTCTGCTGCCATATATATCAGGAAAACACCGCCGAGAATGCTGATAATTTTTACTACAAGCGGGTTATCAAGATATTTGAGTATTCCAAGGTAAAAGCTTATTACTATCAATAGCTCAAGGATTGAGTGTCCGACCACTATAAAAACTGATGTCCAGAACCCTTTTTTTGCCACGCTTGTGATTACAAGGGTAAACATGGGGCCCGGCATCAGGGCCCCGGTAAATGCCACCATAAGTGAGCCAAAAAAAATCTGTGTAATACTATTCATTTAAAGCGAGACTTCATTTAAAAGCTGGCCTATTTTTTCAATCTCGCAGACTATTTTATCCCCGGGGTTAAGAAGTTTCTTTTCTTTCGAGAATATGCCAACTCCCGCTGGTGTGCCGGTAGCAATAAGGTCTCCTGGGTCAAGCGTCATAGAGAAAGAAATAAAAGAGATAAGTTCATTTATCTTAAAAATCATTTCAGAAGTATTTGAATTCTGCCTGAGCTCCCCATTTACATATGACTTCAGGTTTAAATTCTGAGCATCTTCTATTGCATCGCTCGGCACAATGACAGGGCCTATTGGTGCAAAAGTATCAAAACTTTTTGCCCTGAACCACTGCCCCTCGTTTTTTTGCAGGTCCCTTGCAGTGATGTCATTTATAATGGTGTAGCCGTATATAAAATCCTTAACTTTTGCAGGCTCGACATTTTTAGCTGTCCTGCCGATAATTACTGCAAGCTCGACCTCATAATCAAGTTCTTTTACCTGGGGAGGATAAATTATTTTTTCCCCATTTTTAATAACGGCACCATTTGCTTTTGCAAATAGAACCGGTTTTTCAGGAAACCTGCCATCCTGTTCTTTTATGTGGGAACTGTAATTCATTCCAACGCAAACAATTTTGCCCGGCCTGTAACTATTGATATCCGGAATTTTTAAGTTTTTTGTTTCCACAATGTTATCCAATTAAATCCCTTCCTGACTTAAATAATTTTAAATATTATACCAGTTGGCACTGAAAATTTTACAATTATGCTGTAATATTATTTATTATATGGATAGCAATTATTTATAGGAGCCCTATAATTTAAAAAATAACTATGGAAAAACGAACTCTCGGCAGCACAAATGAAAAGCTTTCAATAATTGGTTTTGGGGGAATTGTCGTAATGGACGAATCCAGGCGGGATGCTGCCCGCTATGTCTCACAGGCAGTAGACAGGGGCATAAATTATTTTGATGTTGCCCCATTGTATGGAAATGCCCAGGAGATGATGGGTCCCGCACTTAAACCTTACAGGAAAAATGTGTTCCTGGCCTGCAAGACCATGGAGAGAAGTGCAAGGGGAGCAGAAAAAGAACTTCATGCCTCTTTAAAAAAACTTAAAACTGATTATTTTGACCTTTACCAGTTTCATTCTGTAATAACTTCAGATGAAGTAAAACAAATTACAGGACCGGGGGGCGCCCTTGAAGTTTTTATAAAGGCACAAGAAAAAGGCCTGGTAAGATATTTAGGGTTAACAGCACATACCGAGAAAGCCGCGATAGAGCTAATGAGTTCATATGATTTTACAAGCGTCCTTTTTCCGCTTAACTGGGCACTGTGGTTAAGGGACGGATTTGGCCCGGGGGTACTTGAACTGGCAAACAAAAAAGGGATGGGTATACTTGCTTTAAAGGGCCTTTGCAGAAGAGCACTTGAGGAAGGTGAGCAAAGGCCATGGAAAAAATGCTGGTATGTGCCTGAAGATGATTTCAGTGCAGCTTCACTTGACCTGAGGTTTACGCTTTCCCTTAAAGGCTTAACTTCCGCAGTTTCTCCGAGCCATGCAGAGCTTTTGTGGCTCGCATGTGTTATTGCTGATAATCACCTTGCACCTTTATCAGACCAGGAGCTTTCATTACTTAAGGAAAGAGCAGGCAAGATAAATACAATAACCCAGGGGCTTATAATTAACTGAAAACAATAAAAGCCAGTTACAATCTGCAGAATTATTTGTTGCAAAATATTTTCCTTCAGTATTTTTTCCTTTTTCTATAAAATATTTTTTGCTGTGGACATAAATAATAAAATTAAAATCTCAATTGTAATATTTGATATGGACGGCCTGATGTTTGATACTGAAAGGCTCGCTATGGAGGCTTGGGGTAAAGTGTGCAGGGAGGCAGGATTATTTGTCAGGCAGCAGGAAATTAATATGATGAAAGGGCTTTCCATTGAGAATTCAGAAAGAGTAATGAAAAAAGTCATTGGAAAAGATTTTCCTTTTAAGGAACTGTCTGCCAAAAAAGAGCATTATATGCTCAAATATATTGATGAAAACGGGGTACCTGTAAAAGACGGATTGTATGAGTTGTTTGATTGCCTTGAGCAAAAAAACATATTAAAAGCAGTGGCTACTTCAACCCTGCGTAAAAAAGCTGAGAAGCTGCTTGAAATGGCAAATATCAGTGACAGGTTTGAATTTAAAATCTTTGGGGACGAGGTGCGCAAAGGAAAACCCGATCCGGAGATTTTTGCAACTGCTGTAAAAAAAGCAGGCTGTCCTGCCCGGGAGTGCCTTGTCCTTGAAGACTCTGAAAATGGCATAATTGCAGCAGTCAAAGCAAATACAAGGGTGATTTTTATTAAAGATATGGAAGACATTCCATCATATTTAAAAAACCTGATATATAAGGAATTCAGTTCGCTTAAAGAATTCTGTAATTACCTGGAGAATAATTTATAGTTCATAAAAAAATAATGATATTATAGAATTGGTTAAAAATTCTAATTAGAAAAAGGGGAAACAAATGATTACTTTCACAGTAAAATATCCTTATAAGAAAGATTCATATTTTAATATGGATTATTATTGCAATACCCATATAGCAATTGCCAAAAAGTATTTTAAAGACACCTGCAAAGGCTATAGCATAGTTAAAGGCAGAAATGAATTAAATAGTGGAAAAGAACCACAGTTTGCCTGTCTTTCACATCTTTTTTTTAATTCAATAGAAGAGTTCAATTCAGTCATGAAAGATGCTGAAAAAGAACTTATTGAGGATGTTAAGAATTTCACTAATATACAGCCCGAAGTAGAGTTTTATGAAGTTTCGATGCGGGAGTAGATTTTGAAAACTATTTAATGATAAACCATTGAAAATATAATTGCCTCCAACGCGCTTTCCAGAGTGAAAAGAAGTAAGAAGTACGGTCTTTCGGCCTTGCAATTAAAAAAATCCTTACTATTACTGACGAGTACATAATTTAAAGAACATCAATATATTCAAAAAACATAAAAATTATTTGACATTTGTAACCATATAGGTTACACTTCTTTTATGATTAAATCGTTTATCCACAAAGGGCTGGAAGACTTTTTTTACGATGGGGAGAAAAAAGGTATACAGCCAAATCATGAAAAGAAGCTTGCCATTATTATGGACCGCCTTGATGCTGCAAGTGAAATTCGCGATATGAATTACCCTGGTTCAGGCCTGCATTTACTGGAGCCAAGAGCAAACAACAGGTGGTCGGTAAAAGTTTCCGGGAACTGGCGGATAACGTTCAGGTTTATTGACGGCAACGCCTTTGAAATTAATTATTTAGATTATCATTAAGAGGTAAGTACTATGAGAGCAAAAAAAAGACAACCTGCCCATCCGGGCAATATTTTAAAGGAACATTATCTTGAACCGCTGAACCTCAGTATCTCGGCTTTATCTGGTATGTTGAATGTTTCACGCAAGACTGTTTCCAAAATCGTTAACGGACACGGATCTGTGACACCAGACATGGCATTACGCCTGTCAGTAACTTTCGATACGTCACCGGAGCTGTGGCTGAATTTGCAGAGCAACCATGATTTATGGAAAGTGTCTCATGAATCAGAAGGCTGGAAAAAAGCCCAACGGATGATGATGACTGAGGTCCATGCCTGATTGTGTATATTTATAAAATCTTATATATAAAGAATTTAACTCACTTGAAGAGTTCAATTCAGTCATGAAAGATGCTGAAAAAGAACTTATTGAGGATGTTAAGAATTTCACTAATATACAGCCCGAAGTAGAGTTTTATGAAGTTTCGATGCGGGAGTAGATTAACTAAAATTATTATTTAGAATTTTCTTCGATTTTTTTCAGTGCTTCCAGGACTGTACTGATTGGAGTAAATTCCCCTTCACGTGTTATCATTACGCCAACAACATGGCACTTTTTATTAATTATCGGGCTGCCGCTCTCCCCATATATTGCATCGCTATATCTTCTGACCAAGTTAAGGTCCCTTTCAGTGTTGCCAAGTACATACTGCGGCGTAAGGTCCTCTTTACCTGATGCAGGTATCAGGCCCATTGTAAAAAGATGTTCAGAGTAAAATATTGCGTAATCCCTTTTGTTCTTGTAATCATTTTCAAAAGCAAGAAGCTCTGGGCGCAGCCAGTAACTTTTATTGTTTGCTTTAAACTTAAAATTGCTGTACTTTTCTCCTTCAAATTCAATGCAATGGCCGGCAGTGATAAGGTAGAATTTCTCATTATATAACATCGTAAAAGCTGTGAAGTCTTTAGCTTCCTTTTTTTCACCAATATCAGCAGTGCCAAAATATACGGTAGAAAGAATACGGTTTGTATTATTTAGCAAAAGTTCGGCGCTGCTTAAACGGGCTGTCCTTTCGTCAAGCTCTTTGTTAATCACAGCATATGATGAGGCTAGCTTATTTAAGGTTTTATTGTAATTGCCAATATCAAAATAAATTCCGGATAATAATAAGGAAAGCACCAACACCAGTATGATTATTGTAGAAATGCTTATCACAGTTATTGTAACAGGGGGGTTTTTTAAAAGCCCGGATAATTCTTTTAGCCTGGCTCTTATTGGTTGAGGTCTTTTTTTTAAAGGATTTTTTTCCATTTCATTTAATGTATGACAACTGTTAAAACAACACGGGCCAGTAAACTGGTAACCGGTTTATAAATAAAAGCTAATTATAACATAAGAAATAGGGGGGATAAAAAGCAAACATTTCTGACAGACTGCGGAATTTTTATTTTTAAATGTTGCTAATTTCTATTAAATATATAAAATAGTATATATAATAATATATACTAACGTATATAATAATCGCAAATATAATAGGGTTGTTCGCCATCAGAGCATGTAAATAAACATAAATGCAATATTCATAATTAAGAGAGGTCTTAAAAAATGGCAAAGATTTTATTATCAATTCCAGACAAGCTGCTTCAGAAAATAGATGAAATAAAAGACAGCAAAAAAATAAAAAGAAACCAGTTTTTTATTAACGCGGTAGAAAGCTATTTTAAAACACTTTGGGAAGAGGATTATTTTGAAAGAAAAAAAAGAGCAGTTGAAAGCATGAAAAAAACCAGGGAGGAAATAATGCAACTTGGAATCAAAGACTGGGACCCGGTTGCCGAAATAAGAAAATTCAGGGATTCTCATACAGATGAACTTCTTGAAAGGTGGAAGGAAAAATAATATGGAAAGTTATGAACCTTTCAACAGCATAAATTCAAATTATGCCGAATATTTTGTAAGTGAAGCATTAAAAAAAAGATATGTGCTTGATGCCTCTGTGATTTCCAAATGGTATTATGAAAAAGATGAACAGGACCTTTTTAATGCAGCAGCAATATATAACAACCTTCAGTCAAGGCAATATACTTTTTTTGCGCCGGATCTTCTGATATTTGAAATATTAAATATTTTCAGGATGAAACCTGGTATGAATGATTTAAAGATAAATGGAATAATAAATGAATTGTATGACTTAATAGTGATTCTTGGAATGAATAAAAATTCATTCAGGAAAGCATTTACAATTTCCAGGGATTTAAATATTTCATTTTATGACAGCATATATCTGGCTCTTGCAGATGATATTGATGCGGGGCTTATTACTGCTGACAAAAAACTATTTAATTCAGCAAATTCTGCAGGCATTAGCATTATAATGCTTTCTGATTTTGCCGGATAATATTGATTGACGGAGGAAGGCTTTACTACAGAAGGCCTGGAGCAACTGCAAAAAAATAACAGTTTAATCAAATGCTGTAAGTGCCTGATAAACTTATTTTATAATTAAAGCGAAATATAATATTATATTATTTATTATATTATGCAGGCATAAAAATAGTTATATTTTGCTTGCTCCAGATGCAATACAATATTTTGAAGGTGGTTATAAAAAATGCGTTTTGTTGATTATAAATGCAATGATTGCGGTAATGTATGCGAAGTCGTTTTAAGGGGAAGCGAAACAGAAGATGTGGTGTGCGAGAGCTGCGGCAGCGGCAATATGGCAAGGGTATTTGCCCCTGTAGGTTTCAAGTCATCTTCCGGAGGCAGTAATTATTCCGGGGACTCGTGTAACAGCGGCTCCTGCTCAACATCAAGGTCATGTTCCGGCTCATGCTCCGGATGTTCAGGTTGCCATTAATAATTTTATGCATTTAAAAAAATTACAATTGACCTGCTTTCGGAACTACAGTGATTTAAATATTGATTTTAAAAAAGATACCGTCCTTATTTTTGGGGACAACGGCAGGGGAAAGACAAACCTTCTCGAATCTATCTATTATTTATCTGCAGGCCGGTCCCACCGTTCATCAAATCCCGATGAGCTTATAAAGTGGGGAAGTGATTTTGCCCTTGTGCGGGCACATGTAGATGGAAGGCTCATAGAGCTTGAGTTCAGGGCAGGAAATAACCTGAAAATAAAAGTGGACAGGGTTTTATGTAAAAAAAAGTCAGATTTTACAAGTATAATGCCTGCGGTGCTGTTTACGCCTGATGATTTGAGGATAATAAAAAGCGGTCCGTCAAACAGGCGCGAATTTCTGGATGACATTCTCGAAAAAATATACCCTGGTTACCAGGTCCTGAGGCTGCAGTACCAGAAAATACTTAACCAGAGAAACAGCCTTCTAAAAAGTGTAGACTCGGTCCCAAAGGCAAACCAGAATACAACTTTTGAAATATGGAACGAAAACATTATAAAATACGGCAGCGAAATAATTAAGAAGAGATATGACCTCATCAATTCTATAAAAACATTTTTTTCGGGATATATGGCAAGGTTTTTTCCGGAAGTTAACTCCAGTATCCAGTATGTATTAAGCTGGGAAAGGAAAAATGCCTATGACGATGCAGAACCAGCAGGTGAACCTGCTGCAATAGCAGATCAGGAAGCAAAGTTAACAGCAGATGAGATTAGCAGGCAGTTTAAAAACAAACTTGTTGAAAACCTCCAGAAAGAGATTAATTACAAGACAACAATTACAGGACCCCACAGGGATGATTTCCTGGTAATATTCGGAGACAGGGATATAAAAGCATTTGGTTCACAGGGGCAGCAGAGGGCAGCAGCAGTCTCACTGCGTTTTTGTGAGCTTGAAGAAATCAGGCAGAAAACCAGAACCGACCCCATTCTGCTTCTTGATGACATACTTTCAGAACTTGATACCCAAAGGGAAAGGATAGTGCTTGACCTGATAAAGGACCGCTACCAGACATTCATTACAACCAGCAACATAAATTATGTCTCCCACATTGAAGAGATGGGAAAAGATAGTGTGCAGGAAATGATTGTTACCGGCAATGGCATTTCAAAATAAAAATCCATATTTGCAGGATTTATAAGATTTTAGAAGTAAAAGTTATAGAATAATTCGGAATAATTATTTATAATATTCTGCTAAATAATTATCAATTACAACAAAATAAAATCCGGTGAAAACCGTTGCTGTATTAAAAAATATTAAAGCCAGATTACTGGAATTGGAGCGTTAGGATACAATATGAAAATAGAAATGGTCAGCATTCACTTCTGGATACTCCACATACTTTTTACAATAGCTATTATCGGGGGGCTCCTCTACAGGATATCTACAATAATGCAGGGTTCTCTTTCTGAATATGCAGTGTCAGGGCTTGACGGCAAAAGCAGGTGGCATAAGTTCTGGTATTTTGTAGGGAAATTTTTCAGGACCTTTTTCTCCAGAAAATTCGGTCCCATAGTGCTTTCAATAATTTTTGACAGTATACTTCATACCAAGCTTTTCAAGGAAAACAAGATAAAATGGCTGGCCCACACATTGCTTTTCTGGGGCATACTTGTACTTTTTATCCTTTCAGTGCTTTCAGGTGTTGCTGTTGAAATGGCTCCGCTTTTTAATTACCAGCCCGGAACCTCAGAATTCCTGGATGCACTGGCAAATAAGGACCACTGGGTGACAGCGGTACTGAATGAGGTATTAAATGCTGTAATTCTTATCGGTGTGCTGGTCGCCTTTGTAAGGGGGCTTTTTTCCAAGAAGAAAATAGGAATGATGATGTTCCAGGATGTTTTCCTCCTGATTTTTATATTTGTTATACTTTTAACCGGGTGGTTCACTGAAGCATTCAGGTACATAATCGAGCGCACGCCCCAGTACATTGGCAAACTCGGATTTATAGGCTTTTATATGGGGAGGGGCCTGCAGAATGCTTTTCCGCAGGCAACAGATGCTGCATGGATAGCAAGTTATAAGATTTTCTGGCACGCCCATGTTTCAGCAATATGGCTGGCATTTGTATATATCCCGTTTTCAAAGTTTGCCCACGCGCTTTTCAGCCCGGTGGCAAGCGTTATTAATGTTATGGAAAAGAATAAACACAGTAAAGGCCAGGTGCATAAATAATGAGTACGGATAAATATTCTGTAAGGCAATTATTCAATATCGAGTCCTGCACAAGGTGCGGGCAGTGCACCGAGGTGTGTTCAGCATATAATGCAAACAATGACCTTTCAGTCACTCCTGCAAAAAAAGTGGAGCTTTTAAAGCGAAGGATAAGAAGCAAGACACTCTGGGGCAGGATTCTGGGCAAAAGGTATTTCACTGATAAGCACCTGGACGACCTTGCCAGGGCCGCATATGAATGTACATTATGTTCAAGATGCGAAGTAGACTGCCCGGTAAATATAGACTTGCAGAAACTATGGATTTCCCTTAGGGCCGACCTTGCAGATGAAAAGAAGGGCCCTGAGGTGCTTGACCTTCTAAAGGATAGGCTCAAAGTTTCACGCAACATTTCTTTTGATACAAATGAGGGCAGGGTCGAATGGATAAACCAGGTCCCTGACGTTCCTGAAGACAAATATGTGAGCCAAAAGGCGGATGTCATTTATTTTGTAGGGTGCGTATCGTCTTTTTCACCAAGGGTTTTCAAGATACCGCGCAGTGTCGTAAGGATTCTCCAGGCTGCAAAAGTAAAATTCGGCCTGCTTGGCGAGGAAGAATGGTGCTGCGGTTTTCCGCTAATGTCATCAGGTTTTAAACTGGAATTTACTGAGTTTGCAAAACATAATATAGAAAAGGTAAATGAAACCGGGGCAAAATACCTGGTTACAAGTTGCCCTTCCTGTTTTCATATGTGGAGTCACATATATCCTGAGCTTGATACCGGAGTGAAAATGAATTTTGAAGTCATGCACGAGGTGCAGTATTTATATAAGCTTGCAAAAGACCGGGCAATATATCTTAATCCTGTAAAAGCAAAAATCACTTACCATGACCCCTGCGATCTTGGAAGAAACTCAGGCATTTATGATGAACCAAGGGAACTGATAAAACTTATTCCGGGCGCAAAACTTGTGGAAACAGAAAAAACAAGGCAAAACACAACTTGCTGTGGCGGTGGGGGCAATGTGGAGGCTGTGGACAAGGAACTATCTGAAGGAATAGCGCAAATCAAGGCGCTTGAAATAATTAAAACCGGTGCAGATATTGCTGTCACTGCATGCCAGCAGTGTGTCAGGACTATAATGGCTGCGCTGAAGAAGGAAAATTCAAAAATAAAAGTAATGGATATATCTGAGCTGGTGCTGATGTCAATTGACGGAACCGGGCAGTAAATGAAAATATCTTTCGAAGACAGGATTTCCCAAAGGGCCGCAAAAAGAATCGCCCAAAAATATAAGGTCAAGCCTATAAAAAAGCCAGTTAAGGCAGAAAATTCGGGCGTTATGGACCTTGGCTCGGTAATTGATAAGTATCTCACAAAAGAAGAATTCGGCGCAAAACTTAAAAAATTCAGCCTTTTTAACCACTGGCCGGAAATTGTTGGCCGCGACATAGCAAAAAAGACAATACCCCAGAAAATCTTTAAGGACATGCTTTATATAAAGGTCACAAATGCCACATGGGCAAGCGAGCTTGGAATGATGAAACAACAGCTGATTGAAAAAATAAACGGTTTCATTGGCGAAGAGGCAATAAAGGACTTAAAGTTTAAGGTCCAGTAGACACTATTTGTCCAGCAATATTACACTTTTAACTAATGAAGTTTCCTGCAATCAATAAAATTCACATGTGTTATTTATGAAATTAATTATTCTTTATTTTCATAAATATTTTATGTATAATATTATTCAGGTGATTATGCAATGAGGACAACGATAAATATACCTGATTTTATAGTCAGTGAGGCAGAGGCGCTTTATGGGACAAAGAACAGGTCAAAAGCAATTGAAAATGCAATAAAGGATGCGGTAAAGTTCCACAAGATTAAAGAACTTATGCTATTAAAAACCAGGATATCTTTTGATGAAGAAAAGGTTGGGCTTTTAAGGAAACTGGAAATTAGTGAGGATAAAAAGCATGGTACAAACGGGTAGCATAATTGTAGACACTTCTGTGTGGATTGAATATTTTAAAAATAATAATGCTTTTGTGGGATTTATAGAGGATAACCTAAGCCTTGATAACATCCGGATAACCGGATTAATTATTTCTGAATTACTTCATGGCGTAAAGAGCAGCAAGGAATATCTGCTGTTATCAGGAGCAATAAGAGCCATCCCTTATATAGAGTGTGATTATCAGGACTGGCTCAAAACAGGAGAAATATTATTTAATCTAAAAAAGAAAGGCAAAACAGTGCCTTTGTCTGATGCACTTATTTCTGCAATTGCATTAAGGGCCGAAGCATCAATATTGACACTTGATTCTCATTTCAGGGAAATAGAGGATATAAGGCTGATTGATTTAAAAATTTAAAAAACATTGTGCTTAAAACAAATATGCTTAAAAAAATAAATCCTTTAAAAACACAAGCCTGGCAAAAACTTAAAGAACATAAAAAGGCGATGGAAAAATTTTGCCTTAAAGACAGCTTTGGAACTGACAGGGACAGATTCAATAAGTTTTCAGTTTGGTTCGAAGATGTTCTGCTTGATTATTCCAGGAATATTATTACTGAAGAGACAATGAAGCTTCTATACTCGCTTGCACAGGAAACCGGCGTGGGCCGTGCAATAGAGCAGATGTTTTCCGGGGAGGCAATAAATGAAACCGAGAACCGTCCGGTACTTCATACGGCGCTCCGCAACCGGAAAGGGATACCTGTTTTTGTAAATGGAAAAGACATTATGCCCCAGGTTAATGAAGTCCTTTCTAAAATGGAAAAGTTCTCAAATGACATTATTTGGGGCAAATGGAAGGGCTATACAGGAAGGCGCATTACTGACATAGTAAACATCGGCATAGGGGGCTCGGATTTGGGGCCTGCTATGGTCACAGAAGCATTAAAACCTTATGCTAATAATGGGATAAAGCCGCATTTCGTCTCAAATATAGACGGCACACATATTGCAGAGACACTCAAAAAACTTGACAGGGAAACAGCTCTTTTTATGGTTGCCTCAAAGACTTTCACAACACAGGAAACAATGACAAATGCAGGTACAGCCCGCAGGTGGTTTATTGATGGCGCTGGAAGTGAGGAGCATATTAAGAAACACTTTATTGCAATTTCCACAAATGCCGAAGCGGTATCGAAGTTTGGCATAGATCCACTAAATATGTTTGTTTTCTGGGACTGGGTCGGGGGCAGGTATTCACTTTGGTCCGCAATAGGGCTCTCAATAGCATGCACGATTGGTTTTGAAAACTTCAGTGAAATGCTTGAAGGGGCCCATGCCATGGATATGCATTTTAAAAACACTCCTTTTGATAAAAACATACCTGTAATACTTGCCCTGCTGGGAATATTGTACAACAATTTTTTTAATTCACAGAGCCATGCGGTTCTTCCATATGACCAGTACATGGCGAGGTTTTCCGCATACCTTCAACAGGCAGACATGGAAAGCAGCGGCAAAAGCTTTGGCAGAAACGGTAAAAAAATCCGGTACCAGACCGGCCCGGTAATCTGGGGAGAGCCGGGAACCAACGGGCAGCATGCATTTTACCAGCTTATACACCAGGGCACAAAACTTATCCCATGCGATTTTCTTGCGCCTGCAATGAGCCATAACCCGTGCGGAAGCCATCATGAAATACTGCTTGCAAACTTTTTTGCACAGGCAGAGGCGCTAATGGCAGGAAAATCTATAGATTCAGTTATTGAGGAGCTTAAAAAAACCGGCATATCTGAAAGCGATATAAAAAGGCTTTCACCTTTTAAAGTATTTGAAGGCAACAGGCCGGCCAATTCCATATTGTTTAAAATGCTGACACCACATACCCTGGGGAGCCTTATTGCTATGTATGAGCATAAAATATTTGTCCAGGGAATAATATGGAACATTTATAGTTTTGACCAGTGGGGCGTGGAGCTTGGAAAGCAGCTTGCAAATAAAATCCTTCCGGAGCTTTCAGGAGATGGAAAAGTAAGTTCTCATGACAGCTCAACAAACGGGCTCATTAATGCTTATAAGCAAATGAAGAAGAATCCGCCTGAAGGATATGCAAGATGAAGTCTTTAAAGGTTTTTATTTGTTTTTTTACACAAAAAAAATGTCATATTATGGTATAATAATATAAAACTTTGGTTTGCAGTGGATGTATTTCTTTAATTTATACCGGAAAAAATTAAAGGGTGATAAGTAAGTTTTCTGATATCTGTTGGGATACTTATTGCTCTTTATTTATGTTTAAAACCTTGTAGTTGTTTTTGTGAGGTGAGTATTTTTGAAAGATTTGAAAAAATCCAGCTATGATGCAAAAGATATAAAAGTGCTTGAGGGCCTTGATGCTGTACGTAAAAGACCCGGCATGTATATAGGCTCAACAGGCCAGAGAGGTTTGCATCACCTGGTTTATGAAGTAGTTGATAACAGCATTGATGAGGCAATGGCAGGATTCTGCGACAATGTCCTTATTGTAATAAATGAAGATAATTCAGTAATGGTTGTTGACAATGGCCGTGGCATACCTGTAAAAAAAGTTGAGAAATATAACCGTCCGGCTGTGGAAATAGTCCTTACCAGGCTGCACGCAGGAGGAAAATTCGGCGGTGAAGGATATAAGGTATCAGGCGGCCTTCACGGAGTGGGCCTTTCTGTTGTCAATGCCCTTTCAGAAAAGCTCATTGTTGAGGTAAGAAGGGATGGATATATTTTCAGGCAGGAATATAAGCGGGGTAATCCTGTAACGGACCTTGTAAAAGGCGGAAAAACTGATACTCATGGAACCATTGTGACATTTTTTGCAGATAGAGAGATATTTGAGGAAATAGATTATAAATATGAGATCCTCTCGGCACGCATGAGGGAAATGGCATTTTTAAACAAGGGCCTCAAAATTACAATTGTGGACAAGCGTGAAACACCTGAGAAAAAAGAAGTGTTCCATTACAATGGGGGCATAGTTGACTTCTTAAAGTTCCTTTCTGAGAAAAAAGAAGTGATACATAAAAACCCCATTTATATAACCAATTCAGAAGCTGACCATGAAGTTGAAATAGCTATGCAGTATACGCAGGGTTACAATGAAAGCATATTTTCATTTGCAAATAATATAAACACTACAGAAGGCGGGACGCACCTTGTGGGCTTTAAAGGAGCCATCACAAGGACAGTTAATGACTATGCAAGAAGCTCCGGCATGCTGAAGGAAAAAGACGAAAATCTGATC
>Ga0208047_1000399_pt1 | contig 16165 bp, 12 predicted proteins | sample Kivu_220m_FD_184162 | JGI IMG/M metagenome (GOLD analysis project Ga0208047, IMG submission 184162) | Freshwater microbial communities from Lake Kivu, Western Province, Rwanda to study Microbial Dark Matter (Phase II) - Kivu_220m (SPAdes)... | ecosystem: Environmental > Aquatic > Freshwater >...
GATATTTATGGTTGAGTTAGATTTTAAAAAAGAAAAAATAGGCCAGATACTTCTTAACAGAAACATCATAACCAAAGAACAACTGGAAGAAGCACTGGAGATTCAGAAAAATACCGGTGAAAAACTTGGAGAGATATTAATAAAAAAAGGATATATCTCCGATGACACTTTGACGGAACTGGTATCTTTCCAGAGAGGTTTTGAATCCGTAGATCTAAATAAGATTCAGGACAAAATCGACCCTTCCGTAGCAAATATGATTTCAAAGGATTTTGCATTCAAAAGAAAGGTGTTTCCTTTCGATTTAAGCGATAATACCCTGTGTGTCGCAATGATTGATCCCAGAGATATAAATGCCATCAGTGAGATAAGGATGCTTACAGGTTATAATGTAAAGCCTTATATCTGTACAAAAAAGAACATAGAAGACATTATAAGGTTATATACTTCAGATGATTACAGCCTGAAAGAAGTCCAGGAAATAATAAAAGATGAAGACTTTACCATAGGTAAAAAATTTGAAGAAGACCTGGTTGAAAAAAATCCCCTGGTAAGACTTGCAAATCAGATTATATTAAAGGCGATTTCACTGCGGGCAAGCGACGTACATGTGGAGCCTCAGGAAAAGAATTGCACCATAAGGTTCAGAATAGATGGCGTATTGCAAAAAATTAAAGATGTACCGAAAACGGTCCAGAGACTTTTAATTTCAAGATATAAAATAATGGGTGGTATGGATATAACCGAAAACAGACTGCCGCAGGATGGCAGAAGTTCCATAAATTACAGTAACAGGTTGATTGACTTAAGACTCGCTCCGATACCAACGGTTTTTGGAGAAAATATTACAATAAGAATTCTGGATAGGGACGAGTCCGTTTTTGATATTAAAAAATCCGGGATGTCTGAAGAAGAAGTACCAAAATATCTAAGGATGATATCTGTACCGCATGGAGCTGTCATGATCACGGGTCCTACCGGATCAGGAAAGACAACGACTCTTTATGCCAGCCTGAATCAAATTTCAAGTGTGGAAAAAAAGATATTTACTATAGAAGACCCTGTTGAATATAGATTTCAGCAAATAATGCAGGTTCAGGTAAACCCGAAGATAGATATGACTTTTTCAAAGGGACTGCGGGCAATGCTCCGAAGCGACCCGGATATAATTCTTATAGGAGAAATAAGAGATATTGAAACTGCGAGGATAGCAGTCGAAGCGGCAATTACCGGACATCTGGTCCTTACCACTTTGCATACCAACGATGCTCCCTCGTGCCTGGCAAGGCTTCTGGAAATGGGAGTGGAATCATACATGATATCATCTGCAATTACAGGGATAGTAGCGCAGAGACTGGTCAGAATATTATGCGATAATTGCAAGAAAAAAATAGATTTGCCTGATTCCTCTTTTAATGAGGAAATAAGACATATATTGAAAGGTAAAAAGATTTTTCAAGCAGTTGGATGTAAAAGATGTAATTACAGCGGCTACCTGGGAAGAACGGGAATATTTTCGATGCTGGAGGTGACAAAAAGAATCAGAGAGATGCTTTTAAATAGAAAGAGTACAGACGAGATCAGTGATGCTGCAAGAGAAGAGGGTATGAAAACTCTCCTGGAGAGCGGAGCTTATAAAGTTGCGGAAGGAATAACTTCCCTTGAAGAGTTATACAGGGTTGTTTATTAGTTTTAAGTAATTTTCAATTCGATACCTAAAGTCAAGACAAATAATAATATTCTTTTATAATGAAAAAAGACAATTTCGTCCATTTGCATGTCCACAGTGAATTCTCATTATTAGATGGCGCCTCCAGGATAACAAAATTAATCGAAAAAGCCAGCCAGTTCAATATGCCTGCCATGGCACTTACGGATCATGGTGTCATGTATGGCGCAATCGAATTTTACAGCCAGGCAAAAAAAATGGGCATAAAACCGATAATAGGCTGCGAAGTGTATCTGGCACCGAAAAGCAGATTTGAAAAACAATCCGAAAGAGACAAAAAGGAAGAAAACTTTTATCACCTGACAGTACTTGCTGAAAATAACCAGGGTTACCACAATCTAATAAGGCTGGTCAGCATGGGATTCCTTGAAGGTTTTTATTACAGACCAAGAGTCGACAAAGAACTGCTTGCCAGATTCAAAGAGGGTTTGATTGCTCTCTCCGGATGCATGTCAGGCGAGATCCCAAAATATATTATATCGGATCAAATCGAAAGTGCAAAAAGAAATCTGGAGCAGTATCTGGATATTTTTGGAAAAAATAATTTTTTTTTAGAATTGCAGGATTCAGGAATTCCGGAGCAAAAGAAAGTAAACAAAACTCTCCTTGAATTATCCTTGGAGTATAAAGTTCCGCTTGTTGCTACAAATGATGTACATTATTTAAATAAAGAGGATAGTAAGGCCCATGATGTGTTGCTCTGCATACAGACAGGATCGACAATAAATGAAGCCGGACGTTTAAAATTCCCAACTGATGAGTATTATTTAAAGAGTTGCGATCAGATGAAAGAACTTTTTAAGGATTTCCCAGGTGCTATCAAAAACACACTGGAGATTGCCGATAGATGTAATGTAAATATAAAGTTTGATATGAATCTGATACCATCCTTTACTATCCCTGATGGATCCAGTGCAGATGAATATTTAAAAAAGCTGTGTTATGAAGGTGCCAAAAAAAGATACGATAATATTACCGGAGAAATTGACAGAAGAATAAAAAAGGAACTGGAAGTCATAAAGAAAATGGGATTTTCCGAATATTTTCTTATAATCTGGGATCTGGTCAAATATGCCAAAAATAATGATATAAGAGTGGGACCGGGTAGAGGATCGGCAGCAGGTAGTATAGTATCTTATAATCTGGGTATAACCGATATCGAACCTTTAAAATACGGTCTGTTGTTTGAAAGATTTCTTAATGAAGAACGTAAGAGTATGCCCGATATCGACATAGATTTTTGTTATGAAAAGAGAGATGCAGTCATTAAGTATGTCACAAAAAAATATGGTGACGAAAGGGTTGCCCAATTAATAACTTTCGGAACAATGGCTGCCAGACAGGCGATTAGAGATGCCGGAAGAGTAATGGAGATCCCTTATGCTGAAGTCGACCGTATAGCGAAAATGGTTCCAATGGAACTGAATGTGACAATTAAAAACTCATTGGAGATGGTTCCCGATTTGAAAGAAATTTATGAAAACGACATGAGAATAAAAGAAGTAATCGATACCGCTATTTCTCTCGAGGGTATATCCAGACAGGATTCGATCCATGCCGCAGGAGTTGTGATATCTTCGGAAGAGCTTTATAACTATACACCGATTCAAAAAGAGAATGAGGGCGATATAGTAACCCAATACAAAATGGAAGATATCCAAAAAATAGGACTGCTCAAGATGGACTTTCTTGGACTTAAAACACTGTCGCTGATAGACAAGACCCTGTTTTTAATCAAAAAAAGCAAAAATATCGATATAGATATAAATAATATCGATCTTGATGATAAAGAGACTTTCGAGATGTTAAGCGAAGGTGAATGTCTTGGTGTGTTTCAGCTTGAAAGCTCGGGAATGCGCGAGCTTGTAATAAATCTGAAGCCGACCAAATTCGAGGATCTGATTGCTCTTCTGGCATTATACAGACCGGGTCCAATTCAAAGTGGTATGTTGAGTGATTTTGTCGAGAGAAGAAACGGCAGACAGACAATAAGCTACCTGCATCCATCTCTGGAAAAAATATTGGAAAGTACTTATGGGATAATCCTATATCAGGAACAGGTCATGAGTATTGCATCGGAACTGGCCGGGTTCAGCATGTCGGAAGCTGATATTTTAAGAGGGGCGATAAGCAAGAAAAAAAGAAGTTTGCTTTCAAAACAAAAAAACAAATTCATAGAGGGCGCAAAAAGTAAAGGGATAGACGAAAAGATCTCTATTAAGATATTCGAACTTGTAAACCATTTCGCAGAATATGGATTTAATAAATCCCACAGTGCCGCATATGCTATGATCTCATATCAAACAGCTTATCTAAAAGCAAAATATCCTGTAGAATTCATGGCTGCTCTGCTCAGTATCAGGATGGGCAGTCAGGAAAAAGTGGCACAATATGTAAATGAAACCAGAAGAATGGGTATCGAAGTACTTCCACCGGATATCAATCAAAGTTTTACCGATTTTACCGTGGTGGAAAATTCCATAAGATTCGGACTTTCGGCAATTAAAAATGTCGGGACAAATGTAATCGAATGTATTGAAAAGGAGAGGAAAAAAGGAGGTAAATTCGAGAATTTCATAAATTTCTGCGAGAGAGTGGATAGTAATGTACTGAATAAAAAAACGCTTGAAAGCCTGATTAAAAGCGGGACCTTCGATTCACTTGGCCAGAGCCGTAAACATCTTTTTGAAAATTATGAAAAAATAACGGAAGAGACCATGAAGATCAAAAAAGACAGGGATCTCGGACAGTTCTCATTATTTGATGTAGGAAGCGGTCCAAAAAAGGAAGTACTGCTGAATGGAGTCTATCAAAACGAAGATAAGTTCCAGGAATTTTCCAAAAAAGAATTATTGAATTTCGAAAAGGAAATGCTTGGTCTTTATATTTCAGGTCATCCTTTATTCGAATATGAAGAGTCACTTACCAAAGTGACCCCCATAGAAGTCCTTATTGATGTAGAAGACAAAGCAAATGTCGCTGTTGGCGGAGTAATAACCAAAGTAAAGATCATATTCACAAAGAAAGATCAGCAGATGTGTTTTTTGGATCTGGAAGATATCGGTGATAATGTAGAAGTTATAGTCTTCCCATCAGTTCTTATGAAGCACAGGGGGATAATTTCGGAAGATAAGATTGTAAAAATCAAGGGAAAGCTTGATAAAAAAGAGGATCAGCTGAAGATTATCGCAAATGAAATAGAAGAGTTGGATAAAGATAAAATGGTAAATAAAGACCAAAAGGAATTAATAAGCGATAGAAATGGCGCAGTAGTTTTTACTGCAAAGAAAAAAGACCTTGATGAGGATTTCATAAACAGATTTTATGATATATTAAAAAAATACCCGGGATTTCATGAAGTAGAGTTTAGAATAACGGATGAAAGTGATAAGGGTGCAGATAAGATATATAAACTCCCTTCCACATATAGAATAGATTTAAATGAGTCCCTTAAAGAAAACCTCAGGCAGGTTTTTTCGGATAAAATCAGCTGGGACAGGATATATAGATAAAAAAACAGAAGGAGTAATTAGTCATATGCATGATTTAAAATTTGCAGTCCTTGGGGCAGGTCATGGCGGGAAAGCAGTAGCCGCTCATCTGGCAATAAAAGGTTTCAAGGTCAATTTGTACAACAGGACATTTTCAAGAATTCAGCCCATAAAAAAGATGAAAGGGATAGAGCTTGAAGGTGAGATAAAAGGTTTTGGTAAACTAAATATAATTACAAGCGATATCGAGAAGGCAATAAAAGGTACAGATATAATTATGGTGGTCGTACCCGCAAACGGTCATGCTTTTATTGCCAGGCTGTGCGCGCCTTTCCTGAAAGAGAATCAGATAGTAGTATTGAATCCCGGAAGAACCTGCGGTGCTCTGGAATTTTTGAATGTTTTACGGAGAGAAGGCAATAACAAGGATATTACGATAGCCGAAGCGCAGACTTTTATATATGCAAGCAGAGGCATGGGTCCGGCTACAGCGAGGATATTCAGAGTAAAACAGGCAATTCCTGTAGCTGCTATATCTTCGAAAAAAACTGAAATGGTAGTCAAGAAATTAAACGAAGCATTCCCTGAGTTTATCCCTGCAGGAAGTGTGATCGAAACCAGTTTTAATAATATGGGAGCAGTTTTTCACCCGTCAATTACCATACTTAACCTCTCCAGAATAGAGTCCACCCTTGGGAATTTTCAATTTTACATAGAGGGAGTTACACAATCAGTAGCAAAAATACTGGAGGCAGTGGATGAGGAAAGAGTAATGGTTGCCAGAAAATTAAAGTGTGCCAATATATATTCCGCTATTGAATGGCTGTCGATGGCCTATAACGTGGTTGAAGATAATCTATTCGATGCGATCCACAGTAATCCTGGCTATGTGGGGATCATGGCTCCAATAACAATAAATGTCAGATATATAACGGAAGATGTCCCGATGAGTCTTGTGCCTATTTCTGAATTCGGAAGGATCCTTGGAGTAAAGACTGCAATAATAGATTCACTTATCGATATAGCCAATTCCATATTTAAAAAGGATTTCAGAAAAATAGGCAGGAATATTTCCACACTGGGTCTGGAGGGATTAAATCTGAATGAGATAAGAGATATTCTAATCAAAGGAAAAAAGTAGTTATAAAGTTATGAAAAAGATACTGGGTGCCTCTATTGGCAGCTGTATACATGTGGCAGGGGTTTTGAATTTCTTGAACTTATCCGATAAACATGGCTACAGCACCATTTTTTTAGGCTCTGCCTGTAAAATCGATTATTTAAAACAGAAAATAGATGAGTACGATCCCGATATAGTAGCCGTAAGCTACCGGCTTTCGCCTGAGGGTGCTCTGCCGATATTTAAGGAATTAAAAAAGAAGATAATCGATAAATCATCTCCATCAAAAAAGGTGTTCATACTTGGAAGTACTAAGCCTGTTGCAGAAGTCGCAAAGAAGCTCGGTATTTTTGATGTTATTTTTACCGGAGAGGAGGGCAAAGAAGAAATAGAAAAGTTTTTAGGTAAAAAGAAGGTTTTTGCGAGAAGTCAGATCCCCCCTCAAAATATCCTGGAGAGAATCAAATATAACGAACCTTTTCCTGTGATAAGGCACCATTTCGGCAGGCCAACTCTTGATGAAACTGTGAAAGGAATAAAAGAAATCTCGCTGAGCGGAGCCCTGGATGTTATATCCATTGGTCCCGATCAAAATACTCAGGAATTTTTTTTCCATCAGGACAAAATGGATCACAGACAGGATGGTGCAGGAGGAGTTCCTTTAAGGAGTGAGAAAGATTTTAAAGCTCTATACCTTGCATCCCGAACCGGCAATTATCCACTGATGAGATGCTACAGTGGCACGAATGACATTTTAAGAATGGCAAAGGTACTACTGAAAAACATTAATAATGCATGGTGTGCCGTTCCGCTTTGCTGGTACAATGAGCTCGATAATAGAAGTGCAAGGAAACTGGAGAAATCGATAGCTGAAAATCAAAAAGTGATGAAATGGCATGCCAAAAGAAGCATCCCGGTTGAAGTCAATGAAGCTCATCACTGGAGCCTGAGGTATTCACCAGATTCCATTGCAGTGGCAGCGGCATATATTGCTGCTTACAATGCTAAGATGATGGGAGTAAAAGTCTATATTTCTCAATATATGTTTAATACTCCGCCGGAAACCTCATTTACGATGGATCTGGCGAAAATGCTTGCTAAAATGGAACTCGTCGAATCTCTTCATGATAATGATTTTACGACTATAAGGCAGACAAGATCAGGATTATACAGCTACCCTGCGGATTTTAATAAAAGCAAAGGACAGCTTGCTTCTTCTACTTTTCTTCAAATGCAGCTTGACCCCGATATTGTCCACATTGTTGCGTTTTGTGAAGCGGATCATGCCGCAAAGCCGGAGGATATAATAGAAAGCATAAAGATAGCCAGAAAAGTAATAGAAAATTGTTTATGCGGCTGTCCTGATATGAAGTCAGATAAAAGGTTAAAAAAGAGAAAAGAAGAATTAATTGCTGATGCAAAATTGATCATAGATAAGATAAAAACACTGGGCAGAGATAAAAAAATCGAAGATCCTCTGGTCTCTCCGGTAGTAATCTCAAAAGCAATAAAATCAGGTATACTGGATGCTCCTCATTTATTCGGAGTCAGGGCAGCAAAGGGCGCGATAAAAACCATGTTTCTGGATGGCAAGAATATATCCGTGGATGAAGAAGGAAGGCCCATATCTGAAAAAGATAGATTGGACAGAATACAGGAAATTTTTGAAAATTAAACCTTTTTTTAAAACATTGTAGTATGATAAAATACTTACTTTATATATAAATCCTAGGGTTCGGTAAAAAAATGTTTGAAAATAAAAAAGATAGTCAAATTGTCAGGTTACCTTTCGGATTAAGGGATATATTTCCCTTTGAAATAGAAGAAAGAAACAGGATAAAAGAAATTATCGCGAGAGAGTTCAAATTATGGGGCTATGGTGAAGTTTATACGCCGGTAATCGAATATACAAAAAATATTTCAGTCGGAGTAGGTAAAAACTGGAAAGATAAGTTAATAAATTTTTTTGATGTCGACGGAAGTCCCGTATCCCTCAGAACCGATATGACTATACCGGTAGCAAGACTGACAGGAATGCGGATAAAAAGAAATCAGCTTCCGGTAAGATTTTGTTATTTTGCAGATTCTTTCAGGCAATCCGATATACAAAAAGGTGTAAGGAGAGTTTACAATCAGGCCGGCATCGAGTTCATAGGTTCTACCAATACCTTAATGTCAGATATAGAAATCCTTGTAATATTGATAAATATTTTGAATGAATTGAATTTGCGTGATTATAAAATAGGGTTGGGGCACATCGGATTTATAGAGGGATTGTTCGACTGGTTTGACCTGGACTTGAAAGACAGGGAACATATAAGGAAGAAAATTGTTGCGAAAGACTTTGTGGCACTGGAAAATTTTCTAAGCAAGAAAAATAAAAATAAAGCAGAGATTTTTTTGAAATTGATACAGCCCGAGAGCAGTATCGAGAAAATATACGATATGGTTTCTGGAATAAAGGAAAAAAAAGTGGCCCGCAGCCTTGACTATATAAAAGAAATATACGGTATATTAGAAGGACTTGGTTATGGAAGATGCATTGTAACCGATTTTAGTATCATAAGGGATTTTGATTATTATACAGGGATTTTATTCGAGGTCTATCAATCGAATATAACCGATATAATAGGCAGCGGTGGAAGATATGACGGACTGATTAAAAAATTCGGGTTGGATGTTCCTGCAACCGGATTTGCACTGGATATAGATTTAACACACAAAGCTGTTGATGAAATAGAACTCAAGGGAAAATCAAAGATATTGATAAAAGGTGTAAATAGTGATAATGCGGTGGAACTATTGGGATTTGCAGACAAATTACGGGATAGTGGTGTCATAGTAGAATTATCTTTTGAAGATATGACTGATTATGAAAGTTTTGCAAAAGAAAAAAATTGCGATTTGCTTGTTGAATTTAAAAAGAATTTAAAAAATGTGAATGTCAAAGATCTTAAAAATGACATGACGAAATTAAAAAAAGTTACGGAATTTTTGAAAGAGATGAAAAATGAAAAAAGGAATTAATATTGCAATCCCAAAAGGATATTTGTTTGATAAGTGTGTGGATATATTGAGCAGAGCAGGATTTGCAGTAAAATCTCTGGTAGAAAATAATAGAAAGCTTTCCGTATATTCAGGGGAGGATTCGATACAATATATAATATCCCGTCCCATGGACGTTCCGGTTTATGTGGAGTACGGCGCCTGTGATATTGGCCTTTCGGGTAAGGATATGCTAATGGAAAAGGAAAGCAAAGTATATGAATTGCTTGATCTTAAAAATGGAGAATGCAGGATAGTCCTTGCTACTCTAAAAGACAACCTGGAAAAAGTAAAAGAGAAGTACAGACATTTTGGTTCCATAAGGGTTGCAACAAGTTACCCCAATATTGCAAAAAAATATTTTGACAGTAAAGGGATGCAAGTAGAAATAATCAAACTTTACGGTTCCGTAGAGCTGGCGCCTGCCCTTGGAATTGCCGATGAGATACTTGATATAACAGCTACCGGTAAAACTCTGGAGGAGAATAATTTAACGGAAATGGAAGAAGTTTTTGTTTCGACTACAAGACTGATTGCAAATATTACAAGTTACAGGGTCAAATATGATTTAATAAGTAAATTTATGAATAAAATCAAAAATGTAATAAAATAAAAAAATGAAAAGAAAAACAAAAATAACCAGAAAGACCAAAGAAACCGATATCAAGCTTGAACTGGACCTGGAATGGCAGAGGGAAATCCGATATTGAAACATCTATACCTTTTTTTAACCACGTACTGGATAGTTTTACCAGACATGGAAATTTTAATATGAAACTCAGGGCCTCAGGTGATCTGAAGGTGAGCGGTCATCATCTGATAGAGGACGTTGGCATTTGTCTTGGCAAAGCTATTTTTGACTGTTTAAAAAATAAGAGCGGGATAAAAAGATTTGGCTCCATTTTATTACCTATGGATGAAACGGAAATAACTATATCTATCGACATCGGCGGAAGAGCCTATCTTAGATACAATGTAGACATAGATTATGAAAAAATTGATGGGATGGAAACTATTATGGTAGAAGAGTTTTTTAGAGCTCTTGTCAGCAATAGCTTTATTAATCTTCATATAAATAAAAACACCGGGTTGAACTCCCATCATATAGTAGAAGCGATCTTCAAGGCTTTTGGTATAGTTCTGTATGATGCGACAAGACTATCAGGAGCGGGTACCATACCTTCGACCAAAGGTATTATATAAAAGCTGATATCGATTCAGAAAGTCAGTACTTATTTATAAATCAAGAAATAAAATACAGGTTAATGATGTAATGGAGCAAGAATGTATATCGCAATTATAGATTACAATATGGGAAATATCAGCAGCGTGGAAAATGCTTTTAAAATAGTTGGCGCCGATGTAAAGGTGACCTGTAATGCAAAAGACATAAACAATGCGGGAGCGCTGATACTTCCCGGCGTGGGGGCATACAGGGATGCATATAAGAATCTTGAAAGACTGGATATTGTAGAAACCATAAAAGAAAATATACAAAAGAAAATATTTCTTGGAATATGCCTGGGGATGCAGCTGCTCTTTGAATATAGCATGGAAAATGGCAGGAACACAGGTCTTGGCATATTAGAGGGTTCTGTAGAAAAAATACCTTCTGTCGTCAAAGTACCGCATATAGGATGGAACCAGTTAAATATATTAAAGAAAGAAAGTAAGATATTTAAAGGAATAGAGGAAGGAAAAAATTTTTATTTTGTTCATTCCTATTATGTGATTCCGCAAAATAAAAATATCATCAGCGGTACAGTTGATTACGGAGCAGATATGACAGCAGGTATCGAATATGAAAATATTTATGGATTCCAATTCCATCCTGAAAAAAGCAGTATGAGTGGTTTAAAGGTCCTGGAAAACTTTTGGAACATTGTTAAGAAAGGAAGATCGTGAGAATAATACCTGCAATAGACCTTATAGGTGGTGCGTGCGTAAGACTGACAAGGGGTAGTTTCGGAACTCTGAGAAAATATTTTGATGATCCAATAAAAGCTGCGGAAAAATGGAAGGAAGAAGGTGCAGATTGGCTGCATATAATCGATCTGGATGGTGCACGTACCGGAAAACAGCAAAATCTCAGGTGGGCACTTGAAATAAAACAAAAAATAGATATAAAAATACAGTATGGCGGTGGAATAAGGAATCGTGAGACAATACGGAATATTCTTGATGAAGGTATAGATAAGGTAATACTTGGAACCAGAGCTATAGAAGATGCGGATTTCCTTAAAGAGAGCGTCTCTCGTTATAAAAGTAGAGTTATAATCAGTCTTGATTATGGTTCCAATGGGATGGTTTTCAAAAACGGCTGGCAGAAAGAATCGGCCGTAAGTATTTTTGAATCAATAAAAAAAGTTGAACAGTCAGATGCAGATACAGTGATTGTTACCGATATATCAAGAGACGGAACAATGGAGGGAGTAAATATAAAATTTATTAAAAAAATTCTGGATAGTTCCGGTATAAGATTTATAATAGCCGGAGGTATTGGAAGGATCGAGGATATAATCAATTTAAAGGAAATCGAGAATATGGGTATCGAAGGTGTAATTATCGGTAAAGCATTATATGAAGGGAAAAATAAAATCAATTTAAGGGAGGCAATAAGGATCGGAGCTTAAAAAGATGATAACTAAAAGAATAATCCCGTGCCTGGACGTAGACAAAGGCAGGGTTGTAAAAGGGATTCATTTTATAGATATAAAGGATGCCGGTGATCCTGTGGAGCTTGCAGCTTTTTATGACAGGGAAGGCGCCGATGAAATAGTATTTCTGGATATAACGGCTTCTCATGAAAAAAGGGGTACAGTGGTCGATCTTGCCAGCAAGACTGCCAAAAAAGTGTTTATACCATATACTATAGGAGGTGGTATAAGTAAAATAGAGCATATACGTGAGATATTAAAAAAAGGCGCCGATAAGATCTCTATAAATACGGCCGCAATAAAGGACCCTTCTCTGATAAGCGAGGCAGCAAAAGTCTTTGGAAGCCAGTGTATAGTGATTGCCATAGATGCAAAGAAGAGGGATAAAAATTTCTGGGAGGTATTTATAAATGGAGGGAGGACCCCCACAGGTATGGATGTATTCGAATGGGCAAAAAAAGTAGAAGAACTGGGCGCCGGCGAGATTCTTCTTACAAGCATGGATAGGGATGGGACAAAAGATGGTTATGATATCGAACTTACAGGAGGGGTCACTTCTATAGTGAATATCCCGGTTATAGCTTCGGGAGGCGCAGGAAAACTGGAACATTTAAGGGACGTAATCAAATATGCAGGTGCCGATGCAGTTCTTGTTGCATCTATATTCCATTACCGCCAGAATACTATAAGGGAGGCAAAGGAATATTTAAGATCCGAAGGGATAAATGTAAGGATTTGAGTAAAATTATCAAAATAAAAGGATCACTAATATTATGAGAAAAAATAATAAAACTGATAAAGAAGATAACAATAAGATTGGTCTGATTCCGGCCGTTATCCAGGATTACGAGACCGGTGAGGTGCTCATGCTTGCATATATGAGTAAAGAGTCTCTGGAAAAAAGTCTTGATACCGGAAATACATGGTTCTGGAGCAGGACCAGAAAAAGTTTATGGAAAAAAGGGGAATCCTCCGGGAACATACAGAAAATAAAAAGCATAAAATATGATTGTTATGGGAACTCACTGCTTATCAGTGTGGAACAGGTGGGAAATGCATGCCACACAGGAAATAAAAGCTGCTTTTACAGGAAGCTTGAAGACACCGGAAAGGACCTGGATTTTAGTAAATATTTCAAGGAGAATACAAAAGAAAATATACTGGTCGAGCTATATAATGTCATCGAAGGAAGAATAAAAAATAAAATCTCTGATTCATATACATATTCGCTCCATAAAAAAGGGCTGGATGAAATAATAAAGAAATTCGGAGAAGAAAGTATGGAGGTTATCCTGTCTTCGAAACACCAGGGTAAAAAAGATATGATAAATGAGATATCGGACATGATTTATCATTTGTTGGTACTTATGGTTGAAAAAAAGATTACTCTCGAAGAAGTGTTTAACGAATTAAAAAGCAGAAGAAAGTAAAGGAGTAAGCGCTGTGGATGAAAAAAGAAGAATTGCAGTTTTGACGAGCGGCGGAGATGCAAGTGGAATGAATGCCGTTATAAGAACTGTCACCAGATATGCGATATATCGCAATTTGGATGTCTATGGTTTTTATGAAGGATATGAAGGGCTTATTTCTAACGATTTTACGGTAATGGATCTCAACTCGGTAGGCGGGATTATCGATAGAGGGGGTACTTTTCTTTATTCTGCGAGATCGGAAGAATTTAAATGCAGGGAAGGGCAGGAAAAGGCTATCGCCAATCTGAAAAAAAATAAAATAGAAGGACTGATTGTTGTCGGTGGAGATGGTTCATTCAAAGGAGCCCATGAACTTCACAAGCAGGGGGTCCAGGTTATCGGAATTCCCGCTACCATAGATAACGATATTGCGGGAACCGACTACAGCATAGGGTTCGATACGGCGCTTAATGTAATAATAGACATTATATCTAAAATAAGGGACACTGCATCTTCACATGAAAGAATTTTTGTGGTAGAGGTAATGGGAAGGGAATCTGGAATGATAGCGGTAAACACAGGGCTTGCCTGCGGAGCTGATTATATATTGATTCCTGAAATAGAGGTCGATCTTGTAAAAATTGCAAAAGATATAAAAAACCATAGAGTCGGCAAGAGACACACCCTGATAATAGTGTCCGAGGGGGTATGCGGTGCGGGCGATGTTGCTTCCTCTATAAAATTACTTGTGGGACATGAAGTAAGAGTATCGGTACTCGGACATATCCAGAGGGGAGGTTCTCCCTCTGCGATGGATAGAATACTGGCGGCAGAATTTGGGAAAAAAGCCGTGGATCTTTTGCTGGAAGGTGAGAGCGACTGTATGGTAGGTATAAAAAGCATGAAAATAGAAACATCTAAATTTGAAGAGATCTTTGAAATAAAAAAGGGTATAGACGACCAGTTATATAAGCTTGCCCACATACTGGCCCTATGATAAAGATTTTTGTGGTGCCGAAGGTCGGGGTCGAACCGACACGAACCTCGCGGTTCACTGGATTTTGAGTCCAGCGCGTCTGCCAGTTCCGCCACTTCGGCGCTTTAAGAATAATACAATTTTAGTGGATTATTATCAAGAAGTGCACTAAAAATTAACACGATACATAGATTTTTCTTACTAAAAAAACAGCAGGAATTTATTTTTTTAAGATGTTAGCTAAAAATCAAAACCGGACTATTTAAAAATCAAAACCGGACTTGTCAAGACCCAATTGTTCTTTGATAAATTAATAATATTTCAAGGTAAGTTTGTCTGTTAAAATTTTGCTCTTATTACCAAAATAGTAAAAGGAGCAAATAAATGTCCGATCAGCTTCACAAAAGATTTTCCAACAGCCAGGTAAAAGCATTACTTGAAAGGTATATAAAAAAAGAAATTGAACTTCCCTATATACTTTCAATTTTAAAAGTAGGCCGCTCAAGATTCTTTGAGATACTTAAGATCTACAAGAAGAACCCGTCTTCTTTTTCCATTGATTATCAAAGAGAATCTATTAACAGAAAGATTTCAAGTGAAGTTGAGGATGATATACTTACTGAGCTCTATATTGATAAAAGTTTGATTGACGACAGCTCTAACACAATAAAATACTACAATTACAGTTACATAAAGGACAGGCTGGCCTTTGGATACGGCCATAAGGTATCACTTCCAACGATAATAGACAGGGCTAAAAGATATGGATTCTACAGCAAAAAGAAAAAAACAAAAGCTCATGACCGTGAAGTCATGTCCAACTACGCGGGTGAACTCTTGCAGCATGACAGCTCCCACCACAGGTGGAGCCCATATGCAGACTCCAAGTGGTATCTTATTACAACTTTAGATGACTACAGCCGAAAGATACTTTATGGTGATCTTTTAGAGAGTGAATCAAGCTGGGCCCATATTGAAGCTGCCGAGGCTACCATCCTAAAATACGGCATTCCATTGTCCTACTATGTTGACTGTCACTCCATATTCAGGTTCGTACAGGGAAGAGATTCATTCTGGAGGAATCACTACAAGGTTACAGATGAGGCTGATCCCCAGTTTAAGCAGGTTACTGATGAGCTGCAGATAAAGCTTATCTATGCAATGTCTGCCCAGGCCAAAGGTAAAATTGAACGTCCGTACCGCTGGCTCCAGGACAGGATTGTACGTACCTGTGCAAGGGAAGGGATAAATAATATAGGTGACGCAAGGAGGGTTCTTAAAGATGAACTCACCCGCTACAACAGCTATCAGGTCCACAGTGTAACTGGAGAGATTCCCGACATAAGATTTTACAGGGCAATTGATGATAAAAGATCGCTTTTTAGGGAATTTGCAGTACCCAGCCCGTTTGAATCAACAAAGGACATATTTGCTCTTAGAGTAGAAAGAACTGTAAATTCCTACAGAAAGATTTCAATAAACAAACTTGAACTTTCTGTATCGGGGGTACCCTTAAGAGAGAAAGTAACCCTAAGAATTTCACCTGATAAGAAATCAGGGCTTTCCGAAGTAAGGTTCTGGTATGATAAAAAACTTGTAGGTATTCAGACGGTAAGGAATAAGGATTTAAATATTCCTAATTTCTAGGTGAAAATGTTTAGTCCACTTTTGATTTTTAAATTGTTAAAAAATAGTCCACTTTTGATTTTTAAATAACAATTTATAAAAAATACTT